>Ga0315283_10004830_pt1 | contig 11812 bp, 13 predicted proteins | sample YL17G09_0_MG_FD_204541 | JGI IMG/M metagenome (GOLD analysis project Ga0315283, IMG submission 204541) | Sediment microbial communities from Yellowstone Lake, YNP, Wyoming, USA - YL17G09_0 | ecosystem: Environmental > Aquatic > Freshwater > Lake > Sediment | place: USA: Wyoming | collected...
CTGTGTTGCTATTGTCTATCGAGACAAGCATGCAGAAGCACTCAGGAACCAGCCCACAGCAGTCTACAACAAGATGGTCGGGTTCATGGATCTGGCGGGTCTGGGCCACCGTGTCATCGACTGGGATACCCCGAGCGGCGTCATCAACGACAAGATCTCCGAGGCCATAGCTGCTCGTGGCAACGACCGACAGATCATGGATATCAATGGAGGCTTCCTCAAGAAGCGGATGCTGGAGTCTTTGATCCCGGTGTGGAAGGCCATGGGTGCAGATCATGGTCTCGGACTTGAGCGTGGACTCAAGAAGGGCGAGTTCCGGGTCGACGACTATGACGATACGTACATGCACGGGGCACGGGTGTACAAGCACGGGGATTCGTTTGCCGTGTGGGATCCGCCGCGATGCGACTGGGGTGGCTGGGATCAAGTCGGCAGACTGGTCATTTCGACACTGCGACCACGTTCTGTTCTGGATGTGGGGTGCGGGCGAGGATTTTTCCTCAAGCGAATGTTGAATTACGGAGTTCCAGCCGCCGGACTTGAGTGTTCCGAAGCAGCCTGGGCTGACGCACCTGCAGAGGTCAAGGGCATCATAAAAGTGGCTCGAATAGATGAGGTTACTCAACAGTACGATGTGGTGACATCGTTCGATGTGATGGAGCATCTGTACGAAGAGGACATCGCAAACTTCATCGGTCACATGAGGCGGATTTCGAGTAGATACATTGTCCTGAACATCTGTGCTTCACCAGAAGGCGGCCCGACGCGAACGATCAAGCGTGGCGAGACTGTCCCGGATGATCTGGAATGGCTAGCCGTCAGTGGACACGTCACAATTCGACATCGGTCGTGGTGGAAGACGCAGTTCGAGGATAGCCTGTGGCACGCCGATGAAGACGTGTGGCATACCTGGGTTGCGGGACTTGGGTTTCCAGCCTGGGAGGCGCACAACTTGCTGATCATCAAGAAGGCTGGAACTTGAGAAAGATACAGCATCATACTTCGCACAATACCTGGCGCGACAGGTATCCAGACATATTCAGGCGCTGTGCTGACTACTTCAACGACAGGCCCATCAGGGTTCTGTCGTTTGGATGTTCTACCGGTGCCGAGGTTTCAACTCTCAGGGATCTGTATTTCACCGGTTCCCACATTCACGGGGTCGACATTGACAGCGAAATGATCAAAGGCTGTCTTGCTCTTGGAGACAAAAGCACTAGTTTTTCAGACGAACCAACGGGGATGTACGATCTGATCTTCTGCATGTCCGTGCTGTGCAAGGGTGAAAACGCTTGGCAGGACGGATATTTTGCAGACTTCGAAGAGCAGTTGGCAATCTTGAATGACCACCTGAACGTTGGTGGTCTTCTGGTTTTGTACAACGCAAAATTCAGGCTATCAGATTCTGCCATATACCAACACTACGAGCCACTGTGCGAGTTTGAAGAAAGCGGTTTCATCAAGAAGTACGACCCCGTTGGAAATGTGGTTGATACATACAAGCACGTGATATTCAAGAAGAAAAGTAGCAACTAACATGAGCGATCCATTCTTCTCGATCATCGTCTGCACAGCAAGAGTGGACCATCCGTTCACCTATCACAGGGACTGGCACGTACTGGACAAGATTGTAGAAAACTGCCAGAAGCAGACTTTCAAAGACTTTGAGCTGATACTGGTGGACCTGCTGTACTTCCACCGGAGTGACTACTTCAAGAACAAAGACTTCGGGTTCAAGCTGCTTCACATTCCAGATAAGAAAAGCATCTTCAGAGAACTAAAACTTCCAAGGATCAGCTCTTCAAAGAACACCGGGATCATCTTCTCTCGTGGCCAACACTTGGTATTCAGCGATGATGGCCAGGAATGGCCAGAACACGCCTTTGAAAGCTTAAGCAAGATCGCAAAGCAAGGCATGGGCGCTTCCTGTAAGTATTTCGTAGATGAAGGCAGCGGGCCTGTTGAAAGCGACTCCAGGTGGGTCGCATACGGAATGGCCGGAACCAAAAAATCCAAGCGCGTTTTGGCCAGCTCCATGGGATTCTTTGGCGGAACACTATCGATGGTTTCTCGTGACGCAATGCTGATATGCAATGGCTGGGATGAGATGTTTGATGGATCCCGCCAACTTGAAGACGGAGACATGGCGCAGAGGCTCGGTGCCTATCGGTGCTTTGTAACGCTCAACGGGGAAGTGGATGTTATTGAGCATAAGATGGATCTATGGTGTTCAGACGCCAGAATCTTTTTGCCCAACGTATTCCTGAAATGCAATGGTGCATACCTGTACCCCATCATGTTTGGTAGTGGTAAGAAACGGTTTACGGCAAACGAAAGGTCGATAACGGATCACAATTTACTTTCGTACACATATGGCAAGTGCAAGATGATCGCCAGGGATGAGCGCTGTAGTGTCAGCAAGGACTCCTGCCTCGGTGAGAAGTGGCACTGGACTGCAAATCCTGACGATGCAAAAGCCGTTGCTGAGGGACGTCCCGAAGGGATCGACTTCTTGAAGCGGGTCTACCAGGACGGCAGGCTCGTGTTCAACCTGGCGGCCGTCAGAAAGTCCGTCGCAGAAAGCGCCGACGCTGCCCGCTTGCTGCTGTTCGAGTCCTGAGGACGCTTCTTTCAGCTCTGGCGATCTCCGTGGTCTTGTGTTAGTATCCGATCCATGGGCCTCACCGATCGCGACTGGCAAATCATCGGTTTTATGGTGCGCCTCGGTCTGTTCACGACTGCCGCGAGCATCCCCATCGGGGTGCTGGCCATGCGGAAGTGGCCCAACATCCCGCTGGTGCCGGTGTTCTTGATCAGCACGACGGCACTCGTTGTGAGGTCGTTGATGAACGGTCGATACCTGCAGAACAACCCCATGCTCGCCTGATCATCCTCCAGACGATTGAAAACCCTTGCTTTAACACTTAAAGGCGTGCTACTTTCTATCTCGCCGGCCCCTACGGTGTGACTCAAGAGTTCCATCCTTCACAATACGGGGACAGGCATGTCTTACGAGTACACTCCAATCGGCAGGGCAAGAAATCCCAATACTTCCAAGCGCTTCGCTCGTAGAGGTGGCATGGGAGTGCTGACGAACCAGAGCGTCCCCGTCATGTCCATGCTGGACAAGCCGGCTCCTGCGCCGACCACCATCTCGAATGTAACTTTCACTTCTGCCCTGTCTTCACTTTTTTCGCCGCCAACCATGACGGCCCCGGTGATGAACGCCCCGAAGACCGTCGTCGAGCTTCAGTCCTCCACCGAGAAGGTTGCCGTGACCATGGCGCTAACCGAAGTCGCCAAAGTGGTCGCCGGAACCCCGGTGATCGGCCAGACAGCACAGGTCAACCCGATTCTTGGGGTGTCAAGCCTGGACATGGCCACGCGGCAGGCTGAGGCCGATGCGGCGGCGAAAGCGGCTGAGACGGCAAGGCTGGCGGCAGAGGCAGCGGCGAAACAGGCCGAACTGTACAAGATTGCTCAGCAACAGGTGGCTGAGGCGGCAGCAAAAGAAGCAGCAGCGAAACAGGCGGCGCTGGTCCTGCTCGCACAGAAGCAGGCTCTCGCGAATGAGCTGGCGGCGAAAGAGGCTGCAGCGAAGCAGGCCGAGCTGGTCAGACTCGCCCAGCAGCAGGCGGCCGAACAGGCGGCGAAGGCGGCAGAGCTTGCCAAGATGCAGCAATGGCAGGCGACAATGACGGCGCAAGAGGCCGAGGCGGCAAGGCAGGCCCAGCTACGCTGGCTGGCCCAGCAGCAGGCGACCGCCAAAGAACTGGCCGCAAAAGAAGCCGCAGCAAAGCAGGCTGAGCTGGCCCTGCTTGCCAAGCAGCAGATCGCGGCGCAAGAGCTGGCAGTGAAAGAAGCCGCAGCAAAGCAGGCTGCGCTGGACCTGATCGCCCAGAAGTGGGCAGCCGAGCAAGCCGCGAAGGCCGCAGAGCTTGCCAAAGCGCAGCAGTGGCAAGCCGAGGTGGCCGCCAAGGAGGCCGAGGCAGCCAAGCTCCGGGAGCAGCAGGCGGCAGAGGCAGTTGCCAAGGCCAAGACCGAGGAAGCCGCAAGGCTCAAGCAGGAAGCATACTGGGCCGAGCAGAAAGCAGCCGACCTGAAGAAGTCTGCGCAGGACACCCAGGCCAAGATCGAAGACCTGAACCAACAGTCCTATCGGGTTCAGACGCCACAGGACGCAGCCGCGATCCAGCAGGAAGTGGCGAACCTGACACAGGATCTGGCGGTCACCGAATCCCAGATTCCGGCGGCCGAGGCGCAGGCCGAGGGCGCTGCTGTCGTTGCCCAGGAGGCCGCCCAGGAGGCCACACAGCTTCAGACCGTGGCGAATGGCGAGTCCTGGTTCTCCAAGAATCGTACGCTTCTGACGTGGCTGGGTCTTGGAGCGATTGGTTTTGGGTACTGGTACTACAGGAAGAACAAGGCGGCTGGGCAGCTCCCGCCACCGATGTCCATGAAAGAGCCGTCCGGACTGTAACCGAGAGAGACAAGGACTGAGGAGAAAATAAAGATGTCTTACGAGTACTTGAAGGGCATGGGAGCAGCGGGCATGAGCAACCAGGGCAATCAGGGCATGAGCAACCAGGGTCGTCAAAGCCCACCGCCCTCGTCCGATCCTCCTCCGGGTGGTGGCGCAGGCCAGTTCGGACGAACACAGCAAAATGCTGGCGCGAGCAACCAAAATGCAGGTGCGAACAATCGGGGCATGAGCAACCAGGGCAATCAGGGAGCGCAGGGCTCGCAGAATACGCCTGCGGTGAACTTTGTCGGCGTGGCCTACAGGGTTGAGCCCGCAGTGCCGGCCGGATCCGTCAAGACGCTGCCGGCCGAGCGCGTCGAACTCAAGGAATACTGCAAGAGGCGCTTTGGCGCAACGAGCGCTTTCTATACCGGCAAAGTCCGGCTGGATCCTTCGTTCACGCACATGACGGCTGTGATCCTGTCGGAATACCGAAACAACGCCGCGGTCGTGCGCGACATGTTGACCAGCCCACCCGATACGGCCGTCACGCTTGCCGACATAACTGCCTTCAAGGCGTGGTGGAAAAAGTGCCACCTGCCGACGTTCACCCTGTTTGAGATCCGGCAGAGCAATGCAACGTGGGTTCCGCAGGCGCCGTCCCTGAACTTCAAGAGGACGTTCAAGGTGACAAATGCTTGCCCGGCCGGTGCGGACAAGACGAGATTCTTCCAGTACAAGGTAACCGCCACGGCAGCACAGCTTCTGACTCAGGAAGTAGAGCGTCAGCGGGTCGAGACGGTGAACAGATCCACGGCAGCAGAGAGCAGGGCAGAGGAAGAGGCCCGTGTGGCACAGGAAGCCTTGACGGCGGCACAAACCCAACTGCGAGACCTGCAGACCCAGTTGGATACAAGCCGGGCAGATCTCACTACCTCCAGGGCAGATCTCACCGCAGCCAGAAACGAAGCGACAAGGTGGCGCGAAGAAGCCACGAAGGCAACCACCAGAGCCAACGAGCTGCAGACGGCAATCGATGGCCTGGGGAAGAACATCAATACACTCACCAACCAGCTCGCCGCTACAACGAGCCCGGAAGCCGCTGCAATTTTGCAAGCCCAGATTGCAGACCTGACGGGTCAGCTCTCGACCGCCCAGACGCTGCAGGCAGAGGCCATCGCACAGGCTCAGGCGGCTCAGGCCGCAGCCGCTCAGACGGAAACAGTCGTGGCCCAGACGGAAGTAGTTGTTGCGCAGACGCAGGCGGCCGTCGACACAACGGCGGCTCAGGTGGAAGCTCTGGAGCCCTGGTACATCAAGTACAAGTGGTATCTGGTTGGGGCGGCGGTCCTGGCCGGTGGAGCCTACTGGTACATGAACAAGCAGAAGGCGGCTGCGGTTCCTGCACTTGCCCCTGCTCTGACCAAGAACCGGCTGCCGGAGCCAACGTCGGCGAGGCATCCGTCGGGGCTTCGCAGGAATGCCCATGATGCTCCTGACCAGTCCGGCGAAGGGACCCCTCCGCGTAACGCGCCGAAGATCATCTGGAACTTGGCCATCAACATGGCCAGAAGTGCCAGGGAAAACGGTGGCAACAGCCCGGACGCGTCGATCTACTGGAGCCGCCGTGGCAAGCAGTGGAGCATCGGCGACAACTTTGACCGGTACGGGCATTTCATCGTGAAGCCGACTGGTTCCGGCGAGTACTCCCTGATCTACCGTGGGGAATGGGGAGACGAGCCGATCAGCCTCAAGCACGCGATGCGGCAGGCACGGCGCTTCTTCGAAGAGGGCGGCGCTGCGGACGCCTTCAGATGCACCATGGGCGGCTGAGGTAATCGACGATGTCCTACCAGTTTACCCAGAAGTGGTACCGGAACAAGCTGTCCGGTTTGGGATCCACGGCCTACATCGGGCCTGACCAGCCGTGGACCGCCGCAAACGCCAGCAAGTGGCTCACCGAGAGGACGCGGGACTGTGCGGCTGGGCGCTGGATCGCGATGGGCGTGAATGCTCCTCCAAGAGTCTACGGCCCAGGCAGCGGCGGCAATGGGCATCCGATCCCCGCTGCGGAGTGCTACGCGACCGGGCGCATCAAGGAGGCGGCGAAGGCTGGGTCTCAGAGGGTTCAGGAGTGGTGCTGCCCGCCGTATAAAGAGCCAGCCGTACCCATAACGCGACAGGTCACGCAGGCTGAAGCCGTGCAGTACGCCACCAATTGTGCAGGCAGAACCATCACCCTTCCAACTATAGGGACCGTCCAGTTGGATCTTGGGAAATGGTATCACAAGAGCCAAAGCACCCCGTCCGCGGTGTGTCTGGATTCCGGCATCACCGAAGGCGACTACAGACTCCTGTGCTGCGATCCTCTCTACCAGTCCAGGCTTGCAAAGGACAAGGACGGCAAGGTGACCTTCAACTTTGCAGCAGCCGGTCCTGTGGTGCGGACAGCAGACCAGATCGCCCAGGTCACTGCGGCGGAAGCAGTTCAGGCCGCAGAGGACGAGGCGGTCCTGGTTACGGCGCAGGAGCCGGAGTACGGCTTCTTCCAGCGGTACGGCCTGGTTCTGGCTCTTGGAGCCGGGGCCATCGGCATCGGGGTTTTGGCGGGCAGCATCGGGCTGATTAAGAGAAAACGTCTTAACACAAAGAGCGAGGGATAGGACCATGTACGAGTCTGGCTTTGGAGTGGATGTCGCGACGGATTCCGGGATCATCCTGGGAGCAGCACTCCCCGACACCGACAAGTCGTTCGTTGATGCGCTGAACGTCGAACAAGGCCCCTTCGTGTACTTCGATAAGGCGTCTGCAGACGCCGTGATGTTCATGAAGTGGCTCTCGATCTATGACATCGCAACGATCGACTACTTTGCGAAGGTCAACTCGCTCAAGGGCAAGTACACAGAGTCAGCCGGGGTTCCTGGCTGGATCAACAGCAACCAGCTCCGGTTCAAGCAGGAGCTGTACAACGTCTATCACGACGCGGTCGCCCGGGTCAGCCGGATGATGGTCGACCAGGGCGTGCTCATCACGACGGCAGAGGCCGACGTTGCCGCTTTTGAGGCCTGGTGGGCGCAGTACGACCGGGCCGGCTACGCAGCCTACAAGGTCACGAGCGGCGAGACGAGCGTTCCGGCGCCACTGCCCGGGGTGCTTTTCAACTTCTGGAAGGCCAACCAGGGTAAGCTCCCTCCAACAAGGAGCGTCCTGGGATTCGGGTGGGCTGGCTGGGAGATGCTCAAGAAGTACTGGCTGTGGGGACTCGCCGGGATCGCCGGTGGCGTTGTCATCGCCAAGGTCGCGAAGAAGGGCCGCGAGAGCCGCGAGAGCCGTGAGTATCGCCTCGGGACTGCCGACACGATCCAGGCTCCGGCCATCCCCAGGACGCTCGCCCAGAACCCGAAGGCCAAGTTTCATGACGCCTGGCCGACCACGATCAACATCAAGAGCGGAAACTTCGAGCTGATCCCGTTGATCCCGTCGAAAACCTATGAAGAGCTTCGGGCCATGAACCAGCAGATCGCCCGCAGGTTCAAGGTCGTCTCCGGCGGTCGGACCCTGGGCGAGCTTCACAAGAGCCGTGGTCACAGGCCATGGCGAGCCGTGAGCTATCAGGGCGTGCAGAAGTACGGGCGCACCCGTGCTGCGCTTTTGACCTGGCTCAAGCAGAGCGCACCGATCGAGGCGGCTCAGATGGCGGCCAAGGCTCCGGAGCAGGCAGTTGCAGCGCAGCAGGCTGTGAAGGCGCTCGCAGCGAACGCCAGCCCGGTCTACAAGTGCAACAGGTGTGGTTGAGCGCGCAATGAACCCATTTCTCGCCATAGGCCTCGGAGCCATAACCGGCTGGGCACTCGCGAAGTACCTGCGAGAGGCCGGTCTCGTGCGAAATCCCGAGTGGCGGATCAAGTACGACGACCTGGACGATAATCTTGGGGATGTTTTTGTCGGGAAGCAGCTCATCGGCACCGTGCTGAACATGGGCATCCCCGGTCAGAAAAAGGCCTGGCAGGCTGGTGACTGGCGAGATCTTCCGATGCCAGGTGCGTACCCGACCGCCGATGCAGCCGCAACGGTTGTGTACGATGTTTGGATCCAGAAGAAGCAGTCCGAGAGGGCCGCGTCCAAGTCGCCGAAGTCCGTGCCGGATGCCCTGGAGATCACGGTTCCGGACTGGGTGAAAAACGTAGAGGTCGGAGCAATCGCCGGGAATGCTGACCGGTTCATCGTCTGGGTCGACGACGACAAGGCGGGCTACATCGACCGTCGTGGCAAGAACTGGGACGCGTACTTCTTGTTTGGAGACGAGAAGAAGCAACTCGAAATTGGGACAACTCGCAAGCGGGCCGTCACGGCTGTGTACTGTGCCGCCAAACTGTTCGAAAATGTTTCAGATGCCGTCACACCCGGGAAGGAACAGCACTACTTCCCGAGGCGGTACAGCCCGTTGCCACCTCCACCACTCCAGCCTGGCCAGACCGAGGAGCAGCAAGGGCCGCCACGGCAGGTCGAGGAATTCTACACGGTTTTGCATCCGTTCCAGCAGACCGCTGGACAGATCTCGGCCGCCACCAAGATTCCAAAGGCCGAAGTCGAGCGATACGCCAAGAAGCTCGCGGAAAACCGGGTTATCTACGGCGTCATGTCGAAGGAGCGCACCGAGACGTTCAAGCGTGTTGAATCGTTGGCTCCGGTTTCGAGACGGGGTGCTGTGGGTCGTCCCAGGCGGATCGTTTCAACTGTCGACATCAGAAAGCTCCGCAAGAGTGAGCAGCTCACGGCGGCAGAGAAGAGAGCGCTGCCGAGAGTGAAGTCGGAGCGTGGGTACAAGTTTGCTTTGATCGGACCGACCGGCGAAGTCGGACTGTACGGGTAGAAAAAAATGAGCTGGACAGCAGATAAGACGGGCTGGTTGATTGCGCTAAGCGGAGCCGTAGTTGGGTACTTTGCGGTCAAAATGTCGGAGCGAAGGTCTCTCAGGAGCAACCCGGATTGGCTGGATGTCGACGGCTACGAGGTCTACGTCAGGACAGGTGGCCATGTGCGCATTCGGAAGCCTGGTTCGAACGCCGAGGAGTTTATCGGCACGATCAATGGTTCCGCACCGGCCTTCACGGTCATCCTGCCGGCTTCTTACGCCAAGCCCGGCGTAGAGAGTGCGCTTCCGGACCATGTGATGCAGGGTGGAATTACCAAGCGGACTCTGTACTCGGCGGCGAAGTTTTTGGTGGCCGCCTACAGACAACACCATGCTCTTGCAACGAGCGGAGCTTGGAAAACCGTCTACAAGCGTCATCTTGGCGAAGAATTCGATGCGGCGATGGAGCCCGCAGAAAAGCGCCCAAGAAAACGCATCGTGTACAGGTCGGCATACAGGCCATCCAGCAAGATCAGGGCGTCGCGATATCGGAGACTTGGTTCCGATCAATGGAGCGAGTGGGAGACGTATCCACGAAAATAGATGGCCATGAACAACCCCGGTAACAAGTTCGCCAACTTCCTACTCATTGCGGCAGCGATTGCCGGCGGTGTCTGGATCATACGCAAGTTTGACGACACGTGGACATCTGTCGTGGCAAATGGTGGCGGCGTGGTTCCAATCAGAACGGCCAGATTCATTGGCGAACAAATCGGGATCGACTGGAACGCCGTCAGGTTCCCCGCTTCGGAGCTTGCCAGGGGCATCATCGTCGAGATGGAGCACGGAAAGGCCGACAGCCGCACCAACGTCACCAACGACGACGTGCAACTGACTGCGAAGATTGCCTGGGCACACCTGAACGAGATGCCGGACTACTACACCAGGCTGGACCGCATGGAAAAAGAAGGTTCGGCGTACTGGGGCGAGGATTGAGATGAGCTACCACAAAAACCACGAGTGGTCCGAGGGAACGCTGGTTCTGGACCCTGGCGTTTTTACGTTTGATGAGCCTCATGTGTACATGGGCCAGGATCCACCGGCCTACGCAAGAGCCACGAGCTGTATGTACCGGAACGACCTGCAGCAGCGGTGCAGGGCTCCAGCGAAGCTCTTGGCAATCAGTCACGGTGACGCGCCAGACGTTGTCAAAGACAAATGTGACACCCAGTCCATTGGTGAGGGCTACTGCTGCCCGCCGTTCGCGGCACCGAGAAACTGGAGAGTTGATTTCCTGCCGTTGGGACAGGAGGAGGATTCGATGCTGCCAGACGATTCGTTGTTTGCTGATGCTGAGATCTACGCTGCTGACGCCAGGCTCTTGGCCGGCAAGCTCCAGATGGAAGCACAGCCAGTGCTCGAAGAGTTCACCGCTGACGCGCAGGAAGTCTACTACGAACTTGCGAAAGAGTTCACGGTGACGGTCTCTGATGTCTCGCAGCAGGCGACTATTCTGGCGCAGAACACAGTTGCACAGGCTACTTCTGCGGCAACTGCAGTGCCAGAGGACATGCGGACGAAGATTCGCAAACACCCGCTGCTCGCTCTGGGTGTTGGTATCGCAGCAGGAGCACTGGTAGCCAAGGTGGTTTCCAAGCGTCGGTAGAGTAGCGTTTTTCTGGGGTGGACAGGGGACAGTGATGTCGGAAAGTACAGATCGCGACAGGTTGGAAGTCATCATCGACTATCTCAAGCAGAACAGCGCTGCTTTGTCCACCCTGGATCGCCGCATGGACTCGCTTGGTACGGACGTGAAAATCGTCTGCGAGTCCATGAAATCGGTTGTGGAGCGACAGGCCGAGCTTGAGCGTGATAGTGCAAACAGGATGGGCCATTGCTCGGAAATCATGGACGCTCTCAAAGGCAGATTGTCTGCTTTGGAACGTCTTATGACTCCAATTCCGGAGCCGTTTGATCCGAGCATTTTCGATGACGAAACCAGCGGTCTCGGCGCCGTGCGTGACGCGCACGCCGGGAACGGAGCCGACAAGCGTGTCTCGATACAGATTGTTGATGGGTCTGAAGAGGTCGCTGCCCGTTCAGAAGACGACACGGAAGAGTGACATGAGCTACGAGAAAACATCGTTGGCAGGCATGCAATTCTACCAGCGCACCGGTGGCTGGAAATATGGCCCGACCGTGTATCCGGATTACGGCTACTACGGCGGCGGACCGGCCTATGTGATGCTCGGTAATCCACCCACCATACTGGCCACGTCGGGACTGGGCATCGAGATCAACGGTCAGGGCGGCGGGTTCGACATTTCGAGGGTCTGGTCGCTGTACCTGCTTCCGGCATCCTTGGTTCTTCTTGGCGTGTGGGCTGTGATCAAGATTCACGAAACGGTAAAGACCGGGTAGGGATATGAGCATCAAAAGAGACGAGACGATCAAGACGCTTACATGGCTGGACTTTTATGGGGTGCTACGGGAAG
>Ga0315283_10004835_pt1 | contig 11808 bp, 13 predicted proteins | sample YL17G09_0_MG_FD_204541 | JGI IMG/M metagenome (GOLD analysis project Ga0315283, IMG submission 204541) | Sediment microbial communities from Yellowstone Lake, YNP, Wyoming, USA - YL17G09_0 | ecosystem: Environmental > Aquatic > Freshwater > Lake > Sediment | place: USA: Wyoming | collected...
CGAGATCGACGGGGAGCGCTGCAAAGGCTGCCTGTTCTGCATAGAGCTCTGTCCGAAGAAGAGCATCCATCTTTCCGAGGAACTGAATCTCAAGGGGTATTTCGTCGCCGCTTTCGATAGCGGCGACGGGTGTAACGGCTGCGGCATCTGCGCGCTCATGTGCCCCGAAGTCGCCATCGAGGTAGAGAAGACATGAAGCGCCTCATGAGCGGGAACGCCGCGCTGGCCGAGGCGGCGATCCTTTCCGGTTGCACCGCCTACTTCGGCTATCCCATCACCCCCCAGAACGAGCTCACCGAGCACATGGCGAAGCGCATGGTCGAATCCGGGGGCGTCTTCATCCAGTCGGAAAGCGAGATCGCCGCCATCAACATGGTGCTGGGAGCGTCGGCGGCGGGAGCGCGGGCCATGACCTCGTCCAGCGGGCCGGGGATGAGCCTCAAACAAGAGGGCATCTCGTACCTGGTGGCCGACGAACTCCCCGCCGTCATTGTCAACGTGGTGCGGGGCGGCCCGGGCATGGGGAACATCTCGCCGTCTCAGTCCGACTACTTCCAGGCGACCCGGGGCGGGGGCCACGGCGACTATAAGACCATCGTCCTTGCTCCGAGCTCGGTGCAGGAGCTGACCGAGATCGTTCCTCTCGCGTTCGACCTCGCCGACAAGTACCGCAACCCCGTTCTCATCCTTGGCGACGGCATGCTCGGGCAGATGATGGAGCCGGTCGACTTCGACGGCCTCGAGCGTCCCCGGGACTACCAGAAGGACTACACTCTCACCGGGGCCAAGGACAGGCCGGCCCGGAGCATCTACTCGCTCATCTTCGATGCCAAGCTCCAGGAGGAGCACAACTGGAAGCTCCAGCGCAAGTTCCAGCTCATCGAGCAGAACGAAGTCCGCTACGAGACGTATCTCACCGAGGATGCGGAGATGATCGTGATCGCCTACGGGATGGGCGCGCGGATCGCAAAGGGGGCCATCAAGCGGCTGCGCCAGGAGGGTCTGAAGGTCGGCATGGTCCGGCTCATCACTCTCTGGCCCTTCCCGACAAAGGTCCTGCAAGAGATGGCCAACACGGTGAGCGAGTTCTTCGTGTTCGAGATGAGCGCCGGGCAGATGGTGGAAGACGTGCGGCTGGCGCTGGGAGGAAAAGGGAACGTGCATTTTTACGGAAGGCCGGGAGGCGTGATACCCATGCCGGTGGAGCTCTATCGGATCATCTCCCGCCACTACAACCTGGCGGAATCCGCGCGCGCGGGGAAGCAGTCATGACCACCGCGTACAAGCCCGTCTACAAGCGGCCCAAGCTTCTCAAGGAAGCCCATTTCCACTATTGCCCCGGCTGTGGCCACGGCATCATCAACCGGTTGCTTATGGAAGTCATCGAGGAGATGGATCTGGCGGACAAGGCCATCTGCGTGGCGCCCGCCGGCTGCGGCATGCTCCTCTACAACTACTTCGACATCGACGTGATCGAGTCGGCGCACGGCCGGGGCTCGGCGGTAGCGACCGGCATCAAGCGGATGCTGCCGGACAATCTGGTGTTCTCGTATCAAGGTGACGGCGACCTGGCCGCTATCGGAACGGCCGAGGGGTTCCACGCGGCCAACCGCGGCGAGAACATCACCGTGATCTTCGTGAACAATGGCGTATACGGCATGACCGGCGGACAGATGGCGCCGACCAGCCTGATCGATCAGGTCACCACGACCTCGCCCTTGGGGCGGAACTCCGTTCTTGCCGGCCACCCGGTGCGCATCTGCGAGGTGTTCTCTGTGCTGGACGGCACGTCATACCTGGAGCGGGTCGCCGTCAACAAGCCCGCGGGTGTCGTGAAGACCAAGAAAGCCATCCGCAAGGCGTTCCAGCGTCAGCTTGACGGGGCGGGCTTCTCCCTGGTGGAGATCCTCTCGCCCTGTCCCACCGCTTGGAAGATGGGCACCCTTGAGTCCTGCAAATGGGTGGATGACGTGATGAGCAAGGTGTTCCCGCTGGGGGTAGTCAAGGACGTGGCGCCTTGCGCGGGCATCGCCGCCGAGCCGCGCTCCGAGGAGGCGCCATGCTCCTGAAGACCTTGTTCTCCGGCTTTGGCGGGCAGGGCGTGCTTTCCATGGGCACGACGTTGGCCACCGCCGCCATGCTCGAGGGCAAATACGTCACCTACTTCCCGGCCTACGGGGTGGAGGTGCGGGGCGGCACGGCCAACTGCACAGTCGTGGTCTCCGACGAGGAGATCGCCTCGCCCGTGGCGTCGGACCCGGAGTTCGTGGTCGCCATGAACCAACCGTCGTTCGCCCGGTTCCAAAGCATCCTGCAGGCCGGCGGCCTGCTCTGCGTCAACTCGTCGCTCGTGAACACGGAGACGGCCAGGAGCGACATCGAGATCCTCGCCATCCCCACGAGCGAATTGGCGGAAGCACTCGGAACCATCAAGGTCGCGAACATGATCCTCCTCGGCGCCCTGGTGCGGGCGAGCCGCATGATCTCCTACGACCAGATGCAGGAGAACCTCACCGAAATACTCGGCGAGGGCAAGGCCAAACTGCTCAAGCTCAACCGGGAAGCACTGGCTCTCGGCTACAACTACGTCCAGGGGTGATCGGGTGGCCATCAAGCAACTGTCTGTGAGCATAGACAACATGCCGGGGACTCTCGCGAACATCAGCGAGAGCCTGGGCCGGGAGGGCGTCAACGTCCGGGCGATCTCGGTGGCCGACACCTCCGACAGGAGCACGGTGCGCTTTGTGTTCGACGACCCGGAAAAGGCGAAGAACATGCTCATCGCCAACGGCTACACCCCGAGGGAGACCGAGGTCCTCGCCGTGGAGATACCGGACCATCCCGGCGGCATGCTGGGCGTGCTCAAACCGCTCAAGGCGGCCGGCATCAACGTGCACTATCTCTATCCGCACCTGGGACGGGTCAGCAACAACGCCATAGTGATCCTGGGTGTGGACAAGACTGAAGAGGCGCAGGCAGTCCTCGCCGCCAACTGGGTGAAGACGCTGGGGCCCGAAGCCTACAACGCGTAGCGGCTCAGATAGCCCTCATCCGGTTCCCCCGGGCGTTGTGCTCCACTTCGGCCAGCCCGAGTACTTCGAGCACGGGAGGCACGTAGTTGGCGAAGCGCCCACGCAGCCCCTTCTTGAGCCCGTACCAGCCGCCGACCGGGTTCTGCGGTGACCGAGCCCACGCCTCCACGGTTCCCTCAGCGGCGGGCTTCTGCTCATCCGCGGTGCCGAGCGGCATCCAATCGCCGCTTGCCTTGAGCATGGCGTGCAGGTCGTCGATGGACCGCAGGAGGTAGCGGACCTCGGTCTTGGCCGCCATCACCACCAACGCGGGGGGATCAGCCTGCTCGTCCCGATACGCCTCGATCTCGGACTGGAGGCTCGGCGTCTTCAGCAACCACGGGTCCTCGCGCGCGCCGCTCCCTTGTGTATTCTCGATCATCTCAGACTCCTTTCTCTTCCCGGGCTTGTACCCAGGAAGTGGCGGCGTTAGACGTGCCGAACGCGCCGATCGGCGAGTGCAGTGTCTGCCCTGCCGGCCTTCAGCGCGACGGCCTCCAGCGGGCTCGGCTCCGGCGGCTCCGCGTCGCACGTGAGCCTCGACCAAACCAACCGCGGCGTCCACCGGGTGTCTGCCCAGCCCGGGCCCCGCAACCGGGCGTAGACGAGCAGGAGGGGCACCCCGGCCGCCAGCGCCACTCGCGCCTTACTCCGCCCCAGCAGCCAGCGCACGACCGGGAACAGCAAGCAGGCGACGAGCACTCCGCGTGCATGCTCGTTCTTGACGGTCGGAGCCACCCAGATCGGCAAGATGATCGCGAATCCGGGAGGATCGGCCGCGAGCACCGAGCCGGCAAGTATCGCCACTCCCCGGCCCCCTCCCACCACGACATGCCCGGCCAGCGGCGCAAGCATCAAGGCGTCGATCGTGATCGGGCCGGCTCCCGCGGCACGGCCCAGCAGGGGCGGCAGCAGGCCTTTCAGGGCGTCGGCGGTGAACACCGCGACGGCGGCCTTCTTACCCATCACCCGGTAGACGCTGGAAGTGCCCGGATTCGCGGCCGCCAGCCTCCGCCTGGCCTCCGGCGTAGCGAGCAATGCCGCGAGGCGGGCCGCCGGGACACAGGCGCCCGCGAACGCGAGGGTCACCGCGAACAGCGAGCGCCAGAGCGACCAGCGCCGCCTGTGGCCCGCGGAAGCAGATTCTTCGCCCGGTGCTGCCCTAATGTGATTCTGCATGCGTCACCTCTTGCCGCGCGGCCCTGCGCCTTCTGCCGGCGATAACCACCCGGATGCCTATGGCGACGGCTCCTACAGCGATGGGGATGAGCCAGGTGAAGATACGCCACAGAACCAGGCTCGACACCCTGATGTCCGAGGGGACGCTCGCTCCTATCAGTCCCAGATAGCCCAACTCCGCTATGCCCGCGCCTCCCGGGAGCGGCGAGAACGGCATGATCACCTGCAGGGCCGCCTGGGCAATGATCACGGGGAGCAGCCCGCCCTTGTAGCCGAGCGCCATGAGGACGAGCGGGATGATCGAGAACATGGCCACCCAATAGACGGCCTGCAGCGTCACCGTGCCCGCGATGACCTTCCAGCCCGCATGAAGCAGGATCAGGTTGGCCTCGCGGAAAGAGTCGGTGTACTTCCGCACCCGGCCCGGGAGCAGGCGCCTGCCTACGGGCTTGTGGGTCCACAGCCCGGCGATGAGCCAACCGGCCAGCACGGCGACTATCACACCGATGAGCACCCAGCGCTGCAGGCTGGTCAGCCGGGTGCCGATCGCGGGGACGAGCGCAACGGCCGCGACTATGACGAGCAGGGACGTGTGTATCAGGCCTTTGACGATCACCGCGGATGTTGCCTGCGAACCCGACAGACCAGAATAGCGAAGGCGCACGACTTGGTAGGGGATCTCGAGACCCCCGAACGAGGTCGCTCCTCCGACGAGCAGAGATTCGAAGGCCACGCCGAACACCCCCCAGGTGGAGGCCAACGGGCAGAGGGCGCGGGCTATCACGACGAGGGTGAAGGCCTCGGTGAGCAGCACGATGATGAGGCACGCCCCGGCCAGGGCCAGGTATCTGTAGTCGGCGTTGCCCAGATTGGTATGGGCTATCTGCGGCCCCAGGTGCGAGCCGGCGATCACGATGACCACGGCTGCCGCGGCCAGGCCGGCAACGAGGTTGAGTATCAGACGGCGCCAGCGGACAACGCCCTGGGACGACTCGGAGCCGCCACTTTCGTCCGGCACCTCCGGCGCTAGGCCGCCGCCCTCGTCCGGCGCCTCCGGCCGCGCGCCTCCAGCTGTCGGCGGCGGTTCCTTGCTCTCGGCGCTCAGGCCTTCACCACCCCGGCAAGCAACTCCCGATACTGTCTACCCACGACCTCGGGGGCATGCCGCGAGAGGGTGAACTCCCGGGCTCTCTCTCCCATCGCCGTCCGGGCCTCTGGGCTCATCGAGAGCAGCCGGCGCAGAGCCTCCGCTACTTCTTCGCTCGAGTCTCCCGCAGGGATGATGCCCGTTTCGCCGTTCTTGACACTCTCCGGTGCTCCTCCCGACCGGCCGGCAAGGACCGGCAAGCGGGCCAGAGAAGCCTCGGCGAAGACGATGCCGAACCCCTCCACTTCCAGGCCGCCCCAGCGGGTGCGGCAGGGGCAGGCGAAGATGTCGGCGGCTTTCAGCCATATCTTCAGTTCCTCGGTGTCAAGCGCCCCCGTCATCAGCACCCGCTCTCTGACACGGTGCGACGCCGCCAGGCGCTCCAGACGCCCGGCCATGCGCCCGTTGCCTATGACCCCCAGGTGGAGGCGAGGGTACTCATCGCGTAACAGGGCGAGCGACTCGATAAGCCGGTCCTGGCCTTTGCGCGGGACGAGGCGGCCGATGATGATGACGAGCTCTCCATCGATGCCGAGCTCCGCTTTGGCCTGGGCCTTGCCGGGCTGGAGGGGCAGATCAAAGGCGCCGTCGAGGGGTGGCCGGAGGGTCACCGCCGGCACTCTCCCGGCGATCTCGCGCGAGGCGACCGATGCGGTGAAGTCGCTCACGGCCGCCAGCAGCGCGGCGTTGCCGAGGACGTGCCGCAACAGACTCGAGCCTATAGGCATCGCGGCCGGCACGGTCACCTCGGCGCCCCCCAAGAAGACGATGTAGGGGAGCCCCGTTCGCTTGACGATCCTGGGCCCCAGAAGCCCGGTTGGCAGCGGGTGGCCGAACTGGACCAGTTCGAGGTCGTACTCTTCGATAAGCTCCAGGGCGAGCCGTAACAGACCCCGTGTGGGCCGGAGCTGCTCGAGCGGGTACCGGTGGACCGTGTAGCCGTGGGTGGCGTCGAAGTCCCGGCTGCCGGGCTGATCCGGGGCGATGATGACGACGTCGGACGGGTCGAGCGTCTGGATGAGCCCCCAATAATATGACTGGGCACCACCGATCCTGGGGGGAAAATCGTTCGTGATGAACAGAGAGCGGGGTACTCTCGGTGGGCCGGCTGCCTGCGGCCCGTCCGGGCCGGATGCGGATGTCTGTTCGGTGCCGCTCGTCACGTCGCGTTGCACATGAACCCCCCACAGGTGGTTCTATTGTTGCCTGCGCGCTCAGTATAGGCGCTCAGGAGGCTTCCCCGCAAAGGAAGAGAGTTGTACCATGTAGAGACGTCCGAGAGTGATCACGAGAGCAACGTGCGGAGGCTGCATGGTATCTGGGGTGGGGAGGCTGAAACAGCGCTCGACGGAGTTCGCGCTTGGGGAGATGCTCAAGCTGCTCAGTTCCAATCCTGAGAAGAACCTCGTCCGGATGGCACGGCTCGCGGAGACGCTTGGGACGAGCGAATATCAGAGGCACAACGCCAAGGTCTGGCGGGAGTATTTCGAGACCGCGCTGGAGCAGGATCCTCCTCCGGTCGCCATGCAGCTGGTCCTTCGCGCTATCCACAGCACTTCCTCGCGCTGCCTCTCCCGAACCGTCTCGAACCTGCTGATCAATTCCCTATGGCAGGGCGGAGCCAAACGGAGCGCCTGGGAGCGGGCCAATGAAGCGAAGGCCCCCTTCATCATCCTGATGAGCCCTACCATGCGCTGCAATCTCGACTGCGTCGGATGTTATGCCGGGGAGTACGACCAGAAAGACGACCTGCCGATGGAAGTCATCGATAGGATCGTATCCGAAGGCCGGGAGCTGGGGATCCACGCCTTCACCCTGCTCGGCGGCGAGCCGTTCGTGCGAAAGGACGTGCTGGATCTGCTGGAGCGCAATTCGGACTGCGATTTCCTTGTCTTCACCAACGGTACGCTCATCGACGAAGCCGCGGCTTCGCGGCTGGCAAAGGCGGCCAACATAGCCGTCTGCTTCAGCGTCGACGGGTGCGAGGCCACCAACGACGCGCGGCGGGGCGCGGGAGCGCTACGCCGCACCGAGAAGGCGATGGCCTTGATGCGCGCCAAGAAGATCCCCTTCGGCTTCTCCACTATGGTCACGTCCCAGAACTACCTCGAGGCGACCAGCGACGAGTTCTGCGACCATCTCATCGACCAGGGCTGTCTCTTCGGGTTCCATTTCCTTTACATGCCGGTCGGGGCCGGGCCGGATCTGGCTCTCATGCCCACTCCGGAGCAGCGGGAGTATCTGCGCATCAACGGCGCCGAGCGTATCCGCAGTGAGAAGGCCCTGTTCGTCATGGATTTCTGGAACGACGCCCCTCACGTCGGCGGGTGTATCGCCGGCGGCCGGGCCTATCTGCACATCACCTCAACCGGCGATGTGGAACCATGCATCTTCACTCACTTCGCCGCCGACAACATCAAGGAAAAGTCGCTCACCGAGGTGCTGAAGTCCCCGTTCTTCCGCGCCATCCAGACCAGGCAGCCCTTTAGCGACAACTTGTTGCGGCCCTGCATGCTCATCGACGAGCCGCACGTAATCAGGGACATCGTGTGCAGCACTGGAGCCCACGCGACGCATCCTGGCGCGGACGACCTGATCACGTCCTACGCCGAAGCGATCGATGACTACGCGGCCGGCTTCAAGACCATCGCCGACGCGGCCTGGCAGGCTATGCGGCCGCACGAGGTGCCATACGGCACGCCCGCGGACGTACTCGACGAGGCGGGCGAATTCGCTGGCGCGTTGCGATAAAGCCGGGCGAGGCGCGGTAGCCCTCGCTGCGGCGCGTCTCTATTTCACGGCGTACAAGTTGCGGTCAAGGCTGCCTGTGTAGACGACTCCGCCGGCCACAGCCAGCGAACCGGAGATACCACCGTCGAGCTTGAACTTCCATTTCTCCTGACCCGTCTGTAGGTCGACCGCGTAGATATAGGAATCGGCACTGCCGATGTAGACGAGGTTGTCGGAGATGACCGGCGAGCACCAGACGACCCCTCCTGTTTGCAGCTTCCACTTCTCCTTGCCGGTCTGAGAGTCCACGGCGTAGAGGTAGGTGTCGTTGCTGCCCACAAAGACAGTCCCGTTGGCGATCGCAGGTGACGAAGCGATGCCGTCCCCGGTCTTGAAGTTCCACTTCTCCTTGCCGGTCTCGGCGTCCACCGCACGCAGGAAGGTGTCGTAACTCCCCACGTAGACGGTGCCATCGGAAACGGCGGGCGAAGACCAGACGACCGCTCCCGTTGGCAGAGCCCATTTCTGTTTGCCGGTCTGGGCATCGACGGCGTAGACGTATTTGTCCCCGCCACCGAAGTACACCGTTCCTTCGAAGACAGCCGGGGAGGAGTTGACCGCGCTCCCGCCGTCGACCTTCCATTTCTGCGTGCCGGTCTGCGCATCGACCGCGTACAGATAACCATCGCCACTGCCTACGTATACAATCCCGTTCGCGATCACCGGCGACGAGACGATGCCGTACAGCGTCTTGAACTTCCACTTCTCCGTGCCCCCTTGGAGATCGAGCGCGTAGAGATACGCGTCGTCACTACCGACAAAGAGGGTGCCGTCCGAGACGGCCGGGGAGGACCAGACAGATTTGCCCGTCTTGAAGTTCCATTTCTGCTGTCCGTTCTGGACATCCACTGCGTATACGTAACCATCGGCCGCGCCGAAATAGACCACGCCGTTGTAGATGGCAGGACACGACCAGGGGAGGCCGTTGTTGGTGTCGATCTTGGTATCACCGGTCTGGAACTTCCACAGCACGCCGCTCGCCTGCATCGGACCACCGCTGGGGTATATGCCGGTGTGCTCGGGGTTCGCCCGGAACATGGCGGCGCCGGTGTCCGGGGGACCGCTTGTGCCTGGCGCCTGGGTGGTCGCCGTAGTCGACTGCGTCGTCGACGGCGCCGTCACTGTCGTGGTGCTCGACTGGAAGAGGGAGCAGCCGGTCAGGAACATCGTCAGGGCAAGCAATGCGATGATCGACAGGACGAGCAGCGTAGCCTTGGTGGACTTCACGGCGGACAGATACCTCCTCCTTCGCGTTCGGAGATAAGGGTATAACACCTGGCGCGCGCTTGAACAAGGTGGCGCGCATGAGGACAGACGACCCTCCACGGTCGGTAGGAAGTTGCCGATCAGGAGGAAGCCGCCCCTTCTCCGGTTGACGGCTCGGAAGTCTCGTCTGGCTTTTCCGGAGAGACCGTCGAGATGTCGTCACCGGTCGCCTGGGTCTTGGTCGGCCGCAGAGGGATGGGGACGATAGGACGGGGCGCCTCTGCCACCGCCGGGCCGGCTGGAGCCGGTGGTGGCGGTGTCGCCGCGGGGGGCTCCGCTGGTGCGGGCGTGACCGCCGGCTCTTCGATCGCTGCCGGCGCCGCGGGCTCCGCCATCGCGGACGCGGCCACCGGCTGATCCATCTCCGGCGCGGCCGCGGGTTCGGGCGTCTCGGCGGGCTCGGGCGCCGACGTCTCAGCCAGCGTCTCCGCGGGTTCTGCCGCAGGGGTCTCGGTGGCCGGCGTCTCGGCGGCCGGTGTCTCAGCCGCCGCCGCGCTTGCTGGCGCTACTTCCGCTGCCTGCTCAGACGGGGGAGACTGGACCGCACTCGGCTGTTCGGGGGTAGGCTTCCGTCCGCGGCGGCGAAGGATGAGCACCAGGGCGACGATCAGCGCGGCGAGGACCACCACTCCAAGGATAGCGATGCCGGCGATGGCGCCCCCGTTGTAGATGACGCTGCTCGCGTACATCTCCTTGCTGCCGGATGTTCCAACGTTCCAGACCAGCGTGTTCCCACTCACCTCATCCGCATTGTTGTCCTTTATCGTGCCCGGAAGGGTCACGCGGTTCTCGACGGTAAGGACCTCACCCAGGACGCTCTGCGTGAATTCGGCGGCCGATTGAGCCCGGGACGTCAGGGACCCCGCATCGGCGGTAGCCGAGAACTCGGTCTTGGTCGCGAAGAACCCTCTGTCCTGCGTGAGGGAGAACTGGTCGGTAGCGATGACAGAGGTGAGGAATCTGCCAGAGAGGATCTGCTGAAGCTCCTCGGGGCTCGAGAAGGCGCGGGTCAGGCTGAGCCAGCGGTTGCCAGATGAGTCCGTGCCCCTCTCGGCAGTCCAATCACCGGGAATCTGACCGACTATCAGGTTGAACAGGTCGTCCGCGCTGGTGGGCAGGGTACCGCCAAGGTCGCCAGCAAGGCCGCCAAGGTCGCCGAGGATGCCGAGAATAGCTCCGGTCGTGCCGCCCACCACCCCATTTGCCACTCCAGAGAGTACGTCCTGAAGTTCTTCGTCGGCTGCCAGCCGTATGCCTACCGTGCCCGAGCCGTCGGCGTTGACGTTGGTGTCGACCCCGGCCTGGACATTGCATCCCGTGAGAAACATGAGGCCCGCGAGCACGACGATGAGCAGGGCCGCGGGTATGGCAAGCGCGGTTCGAGGGCGGCGGCCCGTCGTACGCAGAGACGCGGCGGATCTATTCACGAAAACCCCTTTATTGGCAGACCATCAGGTTGAAGTATCCGGCTTTCCCGGCCTGTGACGCGCCGATACCCCCCGGGGTTCCTCCTGCGGGCGCCGAAAGGGCTACTTGTCGACGGGCTCCAGATAGAAGCGGACTCGGACGATCTGGTCACCATCCAGCTCGTGGACGACCACACCCGCCATGTCGCCGGGGGAGCCATCCGCCTGGGTGCCTTGCCACAGCCACTCCACCCACACGCTGTTGTCATCGACGGCTGAACGGACGACGGTCGCCCGGAAGTCGTCCAGCTTGGCCATGATGGGGGCCCAGTTACGCCAGATCTGGTCCCTTCCCTGGAAGGTCCCCGAGGGATGAGCAGGGTACTCCACGACGACGTCCGCGCTGAAGAGCTGTACGAGTCCTTCGAGGTCGCGCTGGTTTATCGCCTGTTCAAGCCGTCCGACCATATCCCTCGCAGCGGGTTCCGCCTGGTGTTCAGCCACAGCCCCACTCCCTTTCCGCCGTCGTAGCCCGGTCTTGCGGGCGGTCACACATGGGCGCCCGCGATCATTGAACCGTTAGAGCTGCTCGCTCTTCTCGCTCTCTTTTGCCGTCGCATCGGCCACGGGGGTCTTAGGCGGGGCGGGGGTTTCGGTCGCAGCGTCTTCCTTGATGGCCGTCTTGAACCCCTCTTCGCCTTCTTTCAGACCTTTCTTGAGGCCCACCACTGAACCACCCAACGAACGGCCGAGACGCGGTAGCAGTCTGCCGCCGAAGATGACCAGGATGATCACGACGATTATGAGGATCTCCCAGGGGCCTATCCAACTAGGCATAGAAATACTCTCCTTGCTTCTGAGGAAACCTTAGCGCACATTGTCGCACGGTTTGGGTTATTGGTACCTGAAAGAGTAGCTCACCCGGCGTCCCTTTCGCGAGTGTTGACGG
>Ga0315283_10004837_pt1 | contig 11807 bp, 10 predicted proteins | sample YL17G09_0_MG_FD_204541 | JGI IMG/M metagenome (GOLD analysis project Ga0315283, IMG submission 204541) | Sediment microbial communities from Yellowstone Lake, YNP, Wyoming, USA - YL17G09_0 | ecosystem: Environmental > Aquatic > Freshwater > Lake > Sediment | place: USA: Wyoming | collected...
AGGCGCTCTAGCGCGCGGCGCAATTCGGGCTGGAAGATGACCGGGATCGCGACTAGAATCATCGGCAACATGGCACGGACCAACCAATTGAACGCCGTCAATCTACTGGCCGCGATGGTGGCCACCAGTGCCACGACCAGGATGCCCCGTAGCAGCGAAACTGCCTGGGTGCCCTGGAACAGACGCAGGATCCCGTAGAAGATCAACGCAACCAGGAGGACATCCACGACGCTCGAAATGGTCGGCATCGGGATCGTGCCCATAAAGGCGCCCACCGTTGATTGCCAGAGATCTCCGAGTCTATCCACCACGGTGCCACTTACCTCAGAGCGACGGCAGAGAGCAGCATTGCCGCCAGCCACCACGGGCCGCTTTGCCGCAGCGCCCTCTCAACTCCCGTCGCCACCGCACGACTGCGCCAGAGCCACATCGCCGGCGGCAGCAGAAGCGCAGCGGCGAGCACTAACACCCATAGCTGCCCGACGCCGATCAGGGCCAGCAAAACGGCCGCCTGGCCCAGCCAGACGGCAAACATGCGACTTCCATTCGACAGATACGCTCTGCGCGTGCCCCATTGCAGCGTCGTGAAAGCAATGCCCATCATCACTCCGGGCAGCACCACCGGCGCGGCGCCACCCCATTGCACTGCGTCGCGCGCAAGGACTAAGCCCAACAACCACGGGAGACCGACATTTAGCAGCGCATCACAGACTGCCGGCTGCTTGCCAGCGCGGCCCAATGCCCAAGCCCACAAGATCACTGCGTAGGCTACGACACTCAGCACCAGCGCCGGCACACCCAGGAGCAGACTCAGCACGCCCGTCAAGGCCAACGCCGTAGTCAACTCACGCCAACTCGCTCCAGGCGCGATATCGCGTAGCATCCCGATGGCACGTCCCGCCGGTGATTGTGGCTGGAAGTAGGGCAGATGATCGTCCTCGGCAAGCTGATTCGCGCGATCGGTATCATCGGTGGCGGTCAAGCGCCAGAGGACACCCCAGGCCGAATCAGCGAGGATCGCTGCTCCCACCAAGCGCAGCGGCACGGCATCACCCAATAACGGAGCGCCACTGGCCAGCGCGCCGGCCAACACGGCCCATGCCGGCCCAATGCGCCACACACCAGGACCTACGGATACGCCCAAGCCGATGAGGGGGCCAGCCCCTGCCCCAAGTCGCGGTCGCCGTGGCCGAACGGCATCAAGCATGACGTCTCCCAAGCAGAATTGGTTGCACTACGTTGGTATTGTAACAAGCGACGCGCTGACGGTCAAATGAAGGCGGAAGATCGGCCCAGAAGAGCTTCTGGATCACCGAAATCTGAGGAAAGCACAGCGATGGAGCGAATGAAACGACAGGAAGGTGACGAAGTGCGATCCGAAAGTGCCTGTGGCGGCTTCGGATCGCACGTTATGTCAAAACGTCAATTCTCCGGCGTCTCTTCGTCCTGCGGCGGCGTAACTGCTGCCTCGACAATGTCATCAATCACAGCCGGCTTGGTGGCAGTCGAAGGCGGCTCGGAAAGCGCCGGAACGCCTTCGGTGTCATCCTGAAGAGCCCTACCAGCGGCTCTACCGTCGTCGAATGACCGCGTGCCGAAACGCGTCAGCACCACGGCGCCCAACCCAATACATCCAATCACCAGGCCGATAAAGAAGCCGATGCAAGCCGGAAGCTGCGTGAGCACAGTGATCAGGAACACACCAAGCGCCACTTCGCCGATGGAAGACGCGTTCCGCACATTGAGCGCCTGCAACAGGCGTTGCCCCAGCCACAATCCCACAGCAACCCACCCGACGAGCCAGGCCACGCCAAGCGCCAGCCAAACGATCAGACCAAGACAACATGCGATCAGCAGCAGCAGCCCGAGCAATACACCGACGACAAGCGTCAAGAGGCCCATCCCGAAGCTGACGAAGGCGCCTCCGGCCGCCGCGCTCGCGATGCGTCCCATCGCTCTGGGAGCCAACGCCACAAGCACCACGGCCAACAGCGCGAGGAATAACGCCGTCCCAAGCGTGCGGAATTGCCATGCGACCAGGGAGCCGAGCACACCCCAAACGCCAGCGCGTTGCGTCTCCCTGACTGCCGGCAAGGGCGGCCAGGGTCGTTCCGGACGCAAAGGGCGATCAAACCGGTTCAGGAATGGCAGCGGAATACCTTCTCCAAAGACCTCCCCCGACACGACGGCGCCGGGCGACCGACTCACGGAGCCGCCAATTATTGCCAGATCACCCTCCACGACCGCACTATCTTCCAAGGCAGTTGACCCGCCAAAAACGGCCACGTTGCCTTGCACCGTTCCGGCGACCGTGGCGCTCCCTCCGAAGATGGCCACATCGCCGCGCACCACACTTCCCTCCTGCAGCACGGCGGATCCGCCCAAGACGATCAGGTTGCCGTTCACCTCCTCACCTTCGGCCAGCACAAATGCTTGGCCGATCACCAACTGGTCGCCGCCGGTCGGCTCCTGAGCCCACACCGCAGGCGTCAACAGGATCAGAATCGCCAACACCAGCATTGATGATTGCGCGAGTTTCTGCTTCATGATTCTCCCCTTCCTCTGATATCCTGGATTACCGCACGCGAGTTGATGCAAACGCCGGGCGACGAGAAGCCAGCCACAGCCATAACCCGAACAACATTCCAGTCAATATGAGATAGCCGCCGATGCCCGCCCAGATTGAGAGGCCTGCAGCAGCGAACGTCATCTCCACGCTGCGCACCGGCCAAAGGATTGCGCTGAGCACGTGCGCGCCTGCCGACAACACCGTGCCGGCCTGAAACGGGTGTGTGACTCCCCACCAGACGGCTGTGACTGCAAAGAGCGAAGCGAGCGCCGCGATACCGAGCCACGCGATCAGCAGACTTGCCCCCAGCCAGCGCGTCCACGTGCGCCAGCGGCTTCGCTCCTCGATCCGCGCAGCCACTCGGAGGGCCAGGTCGGACGATGGAGCCATCATCGGCTCCTCCTTGAATCCGGCATCGAGCGCCTGCCACGCTTCCCAGACGGAGGTACAGTCTGGGCATTCCAGCAGGTGCTTACTGAGCATCTCCTGTTGGCCGGGAGCGGCCTCATCGTCCAGAATCAGGGACATCAACTCAGTGTATTGTGTATGTGCAGTCACAGCTCACCTCAACGCCAACGTGCTTGCGACCAACGCCGGATGAGCCTGCGCCCGCCCGGCGATCTGCAAACGGGCTCGATGCAGTCGCGACTTCACTGCGGACACCGAAATCCCCATCACTTCTGCAATTTCCTCATATGATAGGCCCTGCCAGTAACGCAGAATCAGCGGCGCTCGATAGCCCGGTGCCAGCTCTGCGATGCAATCCCGGACCTCATCGAACGCTTCACGGCGCAAGGCCAATTCCTCCGGGGATGGCTGGTGGCTGGACAAGACCGATGCGATCGGGTCGTCATCGAGCGACAACCAGGTGATCCGACGACGACGCAGGCGGTCGATACAGTAATGAGATGCGATCGACAGAACCCAGGAAGCGAGCTTGCGATCCGGCTGATAGGTGTGCAGCTTGGTATAAATGCGGACAAAGGTCTCTTGCGCCGCCTCTTCTGCCTCAGCAGCGTTACCCAGCATACGATATGCGAGGTTATACACCGGTCGTTGATAGGCTTCGACCAATCGAGAGAACGCAGCCTGGTCACCCCGCCTGGCCTGATCCAGCCAGAGTAGTTCCTGTGCCTCTACGTCCAAACCGCTGCCGATACCCTCAGTGCTCACACTTTCCCATACGTGCCTTTGTCGCAAAGGTTTCAGATTAGCCGATGAATCGTGCTGCGTGTATAATGGCGTCACCGCTGCTCTTTCAGGAGTCCCACCGTGTCCACCCACGCCTACGTCGCCATCGAAGGGGCCATTGGGGTCGGCAAGACGACCCTGGCACGCCTTCTCGGCCAAGCTCTGTCCGCCGAAGTCCTCTTGGAAGTCTTCGAGGAGAACCCATTCTTGGGTGACTTCTACGCCGATCGGGCGCGCTACGCCTTCCAGACTCAAGTCTTCTTTCTGCTGAGCCGCTACCGCCAACAGCACCGCGTCATCGCCAGCACGCTCGCGCGAGGCCCACTCGTCAGCGACTACCTTTTCGCCAAGGATTGGCTGTTTGCTCACCTCAACCTCGTGGGCGATGAGTTGGCGATGTACGAACGCGTGCATGCGATCCTGGGGCAGCAAATCCCCTCACCCGCCTTGGTCGTCTATCTCAAGGCATCGACCGACACGCTGCTGCAACGCATCGCCCATCGCGATCGCAGCTACGAGCGCCAGATGGAACCCGGCTATCTCGATGATCTGCGCCTCGCCTACGATCGACATTTCGCCGAATACACTGAAGCACCCGTGCTGATGCTGGACACTGATGGTCTGGACATCGTGCAGGACACCGATGCACGCGGCGAGGTGATTGCCAAGGTCAAGACCGCATTGCTCGTCGACAATCATCAGTTGTCGTTGCCGACGCTGGACGACCTTGCGGCCGAGCCGCTGCCAGCCACCGATGGTCGGCGTCGTCTCGGCGATTTTCAACGCTTCCACCGTGCCCTGGATCAGGAGAAAGGCTTCATTGCCGATCTCTTCCTGGACTACATCTGCTTGACCGAAGAGGTCGGCGAGATCGGCAGAGAGCTCAAGCATGCCTGGGTGCGCCGCGAGCGGATGCTGACACAGGTTGGGAACCGAGAAGAGGCGAACGACCAAGCCTTGGAGACGGTTAAGGACAACCTGCAGGAGGAACTGGCGGATGCCCTGGCCTTTCTCCTGAAGATCGCCAACGACACGGGTATTGATCTGGAAACGGCCTATCTCAAGAAGATGGGAAAGAACTGGACGCGCTCGTGGGTCCGATGACGGCACCGAAGCGAGCCTTGCCTGAACCCGTAGCGGTCCGTTTGGCATGAGGAGGCTGGCGACACATGGCTACATCAAAACACTTCATCGCCATCGCCGGTAACATCGGAGCCGGGAAATCGACACTAACTGGGCTGCTCAGCCAACGCATGGGTTGGCAACCGTTCTACGAGGCCGTCTCAGACAACCCTTATCTCGCGGACTTCTACGAGGATATGCCTCGTTACGCATTTCACTCTCAGATTTTCTTTCTGTCTCGACGTCTGCGCCACCATCGGCGGCTGCTCGACTTCCCCGGTTCGGTGGTTCAGGATCGTAGCGTGTACGAAGATGCCGAGATATTCGCGCAGGCGCTCTACCAACAAGGGCACATCGTCGAAAGGGATTACCGGACCTATCGCGAGCTGTATGAGGTGCTCGTGCAATTCCTGCCACCCCCCGATCTCGTCGTTTACCTGCGTGCCTCCGTACCAACGCTGCAGTATCGGATTGCCCAGCGCGGCCGTGTCTTCGAGCAAAACATCGCGCCGGAGTATCTCGACGACCTGAACGTGCTGTATGAGACCTGGATGCGTGACTTCTCGCTTTGTCCCGTGTTGACGGTCCCGTCAGATCATCTGGATTTCGTGCACGACACTTCACACCTCGACTTAATCCTTCGGAAGGTCGAAGAAAAGTTGAGTGGCAAGGAGGAAGTGGTATTTATCCCCGAACTCGCTCTTGCAGATCAAGACAAGTGATGGTAGGATCGGAAAAATGCACTCATTTGTGGTAGGGCTCCATCGGCGAAGGAGACTGGCATGGCCCCCAAAGGTCCTTGGTCATCGAGTGAAGTGCTAGAGGTTGCCACGGCTGAGAGTCGCGACCAGCGGTGGCAATGCTGGGCGAAACGGTACATCTGGTGTGGAACTGCAATCGGCAGCTCTATCACGCTTGGCGGACCTCGGAAGGCTGGAGTCAGGCAACGACGGTGGCAATTGGTGAACAACTCGCCCTCGCCGCCACCCCTGATGGCCAACTACACTGCCTCTTTGTCAACCAGTTCGCCAGGAACTACGAGATCTACCACGTACTGTTGGGACGGACGGATCCCTGCACGCTGCATGGGCGGACACCACGCCGGGCTACTCGGTTGTCTACTACGGTACGCGTGAGTCGTTCTTCTGGAGCACTCGCCCGGTACCTAGCGGCCGCGGCGCCGCTCCGACCATCGCGACCGCGCCCGACGGCCCGATCTTCATCGCGTGGCAGGACCGCCGCAGCGACACCGGCAACTACGACATCTTCTGCAGCGCCTATCGCGACGATACGTGGCAGCCTCCCGAGTCCGTGTCGGACAGCGCGGGCGTCAACTCCCTATTGCCCAAGCCGACTGCGACCAAACAGGGAGAAGTCCACCTGATCTGGCAGGAAGAGCGGGGCAGTCTCTATCACGTCTTCCACTCTGACCGGCGCCCCAACGGTTGGTCGCAGTCGATCGACGTTTCACAAATCGCCGCTGATTGTCGTCTCGCTCAGATTGCGGCAAACCCACTTGGCTATATACACGCCGCCTGGTCAGACGGCCAAACAATCAGCCTTGATGTCCGTCCGACCCTTCCAGATGCTCCGTGGCCCAACCCCGAGACCGCCTCCAAGGACTGTTATGAGAGCGACGGCCTCGCCATGGCTGTGAGCAACGCACGCACATCACACATCGTCTGGTGCGCCTTGGATCAGTCGAACACCCGCCAACTCTTCTACGCCCAACGGGAGCAGTTCCCTAAGCATACTGTATTCCTGCCGATCGTCGCCGGCTAGACCATATCATAGCGGCCGTCTTCGCCATCGGATCACCGCGGGCCTTCAACGGACGAATTCCGATAGCGAAAGTTTTTTGTGTGGGTGTGTTTATATTTGGTTTTTCAATGTATAGTATATTGGCTACGCGAACAACAAGGATGCCAATACATACCTGGAAACGACATGAATCGTGGCCTCGCAAGGCTGACGCTCCAGAGCCCAATGCTTCATCGCCTCTTACTACGCAGGCCCCACGCAAGCAACCCGCCTGCGATCAGTAATCCAAAGGCCATGGCGCCGGCGGCCACGGCGGTCGTACGCGGCTCAACCCCAGGCATCACCACCTGCCCGTCGCCATAACTCTTGAAGAGCTGGCCCCACTTCGTATCCAGGGCCGCCTCCACGCGCGGCCGTCCCACGAACGGATACCAGTACACATTATGATAGAAGTTCGATGCGAAGTAACTCCAGGGCACGATTGGAGACCGCAGCAGGGCATTCTCGAACGGCCTTAGCGCGCCGTGATAGATCAGCTTCTGGCCCTTGCTCGCGAAGGTGTCTTCCTGGACGAAGCCCCAGTCCTCGGCAGAGATGTCATAGCCGACAATCTCGATCTCCCTGGGGTCACCCACGCCGAGCCCCAGCTCGTGTCCCAGACGGATGAACTTAAGCCCCATAGGATCGAAGCCCTGGAGCTTCGCAGAAACGGCATCGATAGCGACTTGGTCTGCCGAAGCTAGAAAGATGTCTTTCTCGTGCCAGCGCATGGCGCGCGGCCCGGGGCCATCACCGGCAAAGGTTCCATCCATCACCGCGAACAGGCCGCTGTGAATCTCCTGCTGAATCGCCAAGAGATCGACCACGGTTTCGTCGATGACGCCATGCGTCCAATGCCGCTTCTCATTGAGCAGACCGCCGAACGCGTTCTTCATCGCGCCGGTGATCACCGTGAAGACGTGCGTCTTGACCGTCGGCAGGTGGATGATGTTCTTATCGAAGAAGTACTCTGGAATTAAGATCCCCTCGGGGAAGATCTTGTCCAGAACGAGCATTGGCGCCTTGGGCGTATAACGCACCCACTGCACCTCCGGCTCGTACAGATGGACATTGCGTAGGCCGTATTTGTCAACCACATACTTCTGTTTGTTGTTCTTTTCGCCGACGTAGGCATCCACCACCACGGTCTTGTTGTGCGCGGCGGAGAGATCGGTATAGCCATCCGCCTGCAACTTCTTCACAACCCCTTCGATCTGCCACGGGGTGCTTGAGCAGGCCGGATACCAGGTCTGCCAGGAAATGTTGACTTTCAGAATGGTCTCGTGGTCCTTGGGTAATGCCTGTTGGTAGCCCGCCATATCCATCAGCCGCCCGATGTCGTTGAGAACGGTGCCCGGGGTAGTCTTGAGAACGGCTACTTTGCCTTTGCCGGGAAAGTCTCGTGAAATCACAGTTGAACCTCCATCATCCATGCAAGACTTGCTGACAGTCTCGACGCCCGCGAGGCGATCGCGCCCACCTCACAACTGAGCAAGTTCTACACCACATACAGTACGCCCGCCAGGGGACTCCTGGCGGGCGTCAACTTCACGTTGGTGGCCTGATCCGGGCAAACCCACCCGCGTAAATCGTTGGCTTCGGACGAGAGAACTACTCTTCCTCGGCCTCGACGCGTTCCTTCTTCGCGTGGGCGATGATCGCCTCGGCGATGTGGGCAGGCATAGCCTCGTAATGCGACAGCGTCATCGTGTAAAAGCCGCGGCCCTGGGTCATCGAGCGCAGATCGATGGAGTAGCGCTGCATCTCGGCTAGCGGCACCTGAGCCGTGATGACCCCCTTACCCTTGACCTGCTCCATCCCTTGCACCCGCCCCCGACGCGTGTTCAGATCGCCCATGATATCGCCCATGTACTCTTCGGGCACTGTGATCCTGACATCCATCACCGGCTCCTGGAGCGTCGGGCCAGCCGCCATGAAGGTCTTCTTGAATACCTCACGACCGGCGATTTGGAACGCGATGTCCTTGGAGTCAACGGGATGCATCTTGCCGTCGTAGACCTCGCAACGCACATCGACCACCGGATAGCCAGCCAGCGGTCCTTCGGCCAACCGCGACCGGATGCCTTTTTCGATCGATGGGAAGAAGCTGTTCTGGATCGCGCCGCCGAAGACCCGAGTGGTGTCGAACTCAAAGCCGGAGCCGGTGGGCAAAGGCTTGATCTCCATATGCACTTCACCGAACTGCCCGGCACCACCCGTCTGTTTCTTATGGCGGTGATAGTCAGATGCGCTGTGTGTGATCGACTCGTGATACGGCACCTTCGGCACGGCAGTCGCCAACCCGACGCCGAACTTGCTTTCCATGCGGCGCATGGCGAGATCGATATGGACTTCGCCCATGCCCGAGAGAATGGTCTCATTGGTGCCGATCTCAAAGCGAGTCGAAAGGGTCGGATCCTCTTCCGTGATGCGTTGCAAGGTCGGGCCCATCTTCGCCGAATCCGCCTTTGTCTTGGGTGATACAGCCACCGAGAACAACGGCTCCGGATAGACCGGGCGAGATAACACTAGCTGGCTGCCCTTCTCACATAGCGTGTCATTGGTTGCTGTTGCGGCGAGCTTGGCGACACCACCGATATCCCCAGCGACAACGTGAGGTGTCGAAAGCTGCTCCTTGCCACGCGGGGTGAAGAGCTGGCTGATGCGCTCCTCGCTGCCGCTCGGCAGACTCCAGACCCGACAGTCAGCGTGGAATGTCCCAGACACCACCCGGTAGTAAGAAATCTTCCCGACGTACGGATCGGCGACGGTCTTGAAAACAAATACAGCTAATGGGCCCGTCGGGTTGGCGGTCAACGTGATCTCTTCACCGTTTGGCCGCTGCGCCAACTGCGAGGAGGCAGCCGCCGGGCTGGGCATGAACGCCACGAACGCATCCAGCAGCAAGCGGACACTGACGTTGTTCAGCGCCGAGCCGCAGAAAACGGGGATGACATTGCCGGCGGCAATACCGGTCTTGAGTCCACCGACGATCTCGGCCGGCGAAAGCTCCTCGCCGTCCAGATACTTCATGATCAGAGTGTCGTCGCCTTCTGCCGCGGCCTCGACGAGCTGCGTGCGCGCTTCTTCCACCGCATCGGCCAGATCCGCTGGGATGTCGCCGGCCACAGCCGCCTCCCCAAGATAGGCCTTCATGGCAATCAGATCGACCACGCCGCGGAACTCGCCCCCCTCGCCGATCGGCAACTGCACCGGTACGATCGTGCCGCCGAAAGCGTTGCGCACGTTGCTAAGCGCCTGCGGGAAATGCGCGTTCTCGCGATCCATCTTGTTGACAAAGATGGCGCGCGGCAAGCTGCGCTCATCCAGGTAGCCCCACCCAAGGTCCGTGCCGACCTCGACGCCCGCAACGGAATCGACCAGCACCAGCGCCGAATCAGCGACAGCAACCGCACCCTTCGTCTCGCCGACGAAATCGATGAAGCCCGGGGTATCCAGAATGTTGATCTTGTTGCCTTGCCACTCACAAGGCACTACCGAAGTTCCCACCGATATCCTGCGGCGGATCGCTTCGTCATCCCAGTCCGACACTGTGCTGCCATCTTCGACACGCCCACGTCGGCTCGAAGCGCCCGTATCAAAGAGCAAAGCTTCCGCCAGGGTCGTCTTGCCGGAGCTGCTATGCCCTATCAACGCTACGTTCCGCAGTTGCTCAGTTGTGTAGCTCGCCATGAAACCTCCACGACCAGTGCTCAGGATCGATCAAGAAGACTTCCGAAGCCTTCGGCAGACTTCGGAAGTCGGAACTTACCTGTCGTCAACCGCGCTATTCTACCCAAAAGTGCCGAAGCTGTCAAAGAGCATGATCGGCAATGCTAGATCAGTCGGCCCAACACGTCAACCAGCCGGTCGATCTGCTCGGTCGCATGCGTCGCGAAGATCGCGATCCGCAACGCGCCACCCGCCGGCGTGCTGCTATAGCTCGTCACGTGGGCCACGCAGATATCGCTGGCGAACAGCTCCGCCTGGAGGCGCGCCAAATCCACACCGGATCGCACGCGCAGGCAGATAATCGGAACGGGCGAGTCGGGGAGATCCCAGCCTAGCGCGCTGAACCCAGCCCGAGCGCGCGCCACGTTCGCACGCAGCCGGCCGCGTAATTCGGCATCGTCTCGCATGAAATCGAGCGCCCAGGCCGAAGCCGCCGCGGCGGGCAAGGGCGAGGGGCTGGTCGCGACGAGCGCCTTGGCGTTACGGCTGAGCCGCTCGATTAACGCGGCATCGCCAGCGATCACCCCGCCGTGGCTGCCCAGTGCTTTGCTCAAGGTGTGCGCCGCAAAGCAGCGGCCCCGCTCCGTCAGCCCCCAATGCTCCAACGTGCCCTGTCCCTGCTTGCCCAATACGCCTGTCGCATGCGCATCGTCCAGGCAAAGCACGCCGCCCTCGTAACGCTCAAGCGCAGCCAGGTAGGCCGGAGCCAGCGCGATCTCGCCGGAGATCGGAAAGACGCCGTCGCTGATGACTAGCGGACGCTCTCCAACGGTCATGTGTGCGCGCAGTTGGTCAGCCAGATCGCCCGGATCGAGATGCCGAAAAGGATGTACCGGCACGCCCGTCATGTGCGCTCCGTCCCACACGCTATAATGGCTGGCGTCATCCACGAAGATCCGCTCGTATTCGCCTTGCAACCCCTGGAGGAGAACGGAATTGCCCAGATAGGCCGTGACGTAGTAGCTGGCGCGCTCGGCTCCCCAATAGGCCGCCGCCGCCCGCTCGACCGACCGATAGAGCGGATGCTCGCCATAACCGCCGCGCGACGTTGCCGTGCCCAATCCGTATCGCTGCAACGCCTCCGAAGCAGCACCCAACAGTCCCGGATGGCCCTGCAACCCCAGATAGCTGCACCCCGAAAAGTAGTCTCGCCACCGCCCGTCGATCTGCACGCGCGCGCCGACCGGACTCTCCATCGCGTATTGCATGTGCTGCTCGCTCTCACCGGCTATCGGCCGACGAAGGTCCTCGCCGCCACGAAGCTCCCGCGCAAATGTGCCACGCTCTGCACGTCATCCACGTACACGCCATTGCGCGAGCGCGACGAATGGATGATGCGCCAATCGCCCAGGCTCACGGCCACGTGGGTGATCTTGGGAGCGCCAGATCGCCC
>Ga0315283_10004839_pt1 | contig 11807 bp, 12 predicted proteins | sample YL17G09_0_MG_FD_204541 | JGI IMG/M metagenome (GOLD analysis project Ga0315283, IMG submission 204541) | Sediment microbial communities from Yellowstone Lake, YNP, Wyoming, USA - YL17G09_0 | ecosystem: Environmental > Aquatic > Freshwater > Lake > Sediment | place: USA: Wyoming | collected...
CACGCTGCTCGGGCCGTCAGGCTGCGGCAAAACGACGACGCTGCGGATGGTCGCGGGACTCGAGCCGGTGACGAGCGGCCGCATCGCGATTGGCGGCACCGACGTCACGCTGCGCGCGGCGAACGAGCGCGATGTCAGCATGGTGTTCCAGTCGTACGCGCTGTTTCCGCACATGACGGTGCTGCAGAACGTCTGCTACGGCCCGCTGTCGACGAGTTCCGACAAGGCGAAGGCGCGCGAACTCGCGCACGCGAAGCTCGAGATGCTGGGGCTCGCCGGGCTCGAGAGCCGCCTGCCGTCGGAACTCTCCGGCGGCCAGCAGCAGCGCGTCGCGGTGGCGCGCTCGCTCGTGCTCGAGCCGGCCGTGCTGCTGTTCGACGAGCCGCTGTCGAATCTCGATGCGAAACTGCGAAGGCGCGTGCGGCAGGAGATCCGCGATCTGCAGCAGGCGCTGTCCCTCACGGTGATCTACGTGACGCACGATCAGGAGGAGGCGCTCGCCGTCTCCGACCACATCATCGTCATGGAAAGCGGACGCATCGCGCAAAAAGGCACGCCGCACGAACTCTACGAGACGCCCGCCAGCCGTTTCCTGGCCGATTTCATCGGCGATGCCAACCTGGTCGACGGCGAACTTGCCGCGGGCGAAGGCGGACCGACGTTCACCGCGGGCGGCGCCGGCATGGCAGTGCGCGCCGACGGCGTCGCGCCGGGTCCCGCCACGCTCGCGGTGCGGCCGAACCGGTTGCGCCTCGTGGCACCGGGAGCGGGCGGCGTGCCGGGCGTATGCAAGCGCGCCGCCTACCTCGGCAGCCGGATCGAGTACATGGTGGCAACCCCGTGGGGCGAGCTGCTGGTGTTCGACGAAAAAGCGCGGGAGCCGCGCGGGCGCGACGAACCGGTCGGCGTGGTCTTCGACGCGGATGCCGCGATCGTGCTGCGACGCTAGTCGAACGCCCCGACGAAATCGCCCTTGCCGACCTCGACGCCGCAGTGGCGCAGGATTGCGTACGTGGTCGCGAGGTGGAAATAGAAATTGGGCAACGAATACCGGATCAGATAGTCGAGCCCGGCAAAGGTCTTCGGCGCGCCGCGGATCGTCCGCGTGATCGCGCGCGTTTCCGAGCCGTCGATCTTCGCCGCGGGCAGTGTGCGCAGGTAGGCGACAGCGACATCGACTCGCGCCGACAATTCGGCGAAGCTCTGCTCCTTGTCCTCGACCGCCGGTGGTTCCACCCCGGACAGGCGGGCGCCGGTGCCGCGGGCGAAATCGGTCGCGATCTGCACCTGGCGCGTCAGCGTAAACATGTCGGGGAACAACCGGGCGTTGAGCAGCACCGACTCGTCGATTTTCTTCGCGGCGGCATGCGCGGCCGCCTTCTCGAGGATGCCCTTCAGATTGCCGAGCATCCGGATGAATTGGGGAACCGAGGCCTGGTACATGGTGATGGACATTCGATATTCCTTTTCTTGGAGTAGTGGAGTGGTGAATTGCGGAAATTGCGGGAACGCGACGACAAGAAACCCGACCGGGCGATGCAGCCGGCCCCGCCGGATGTCGCGGTGACGCGAACCAGGGCGCCGCCGCTGGCCATTCCGGTGGTTACTTCGCGCCGAGGAGCCTGGCGGTTCTTGCCACGGCTTGTGGCTTGACCCAGAAGATCGCGCCGAAGCGTCCCTTGCCGCTGGTGACGGCGTCCACCGCGATCAGGTTGATCCTGGCGGCCGCCAGCTTGTCGAATAGGCGCGTCATCGCGCCGACCCGATCGTCACCTTGGCACAGGAACCCGGACTTCCTCGCGGAGAGCTTGAGGCCGAGCTTCTTCGCAGCGCGCTTCAGCTGGGCGGAATCCTCCGGCATCAGGTCGAGCTGCGTCTTCCGGCCGCTGGGAAAGCCGGAGAACGCGAGCAGATTGACGCCCTCCGCGGCGAGGCCGGCCGCGATCTTCGACGCCTGGCCGGCGCGGTTCGGAATCATTACGTGGAAGTAATCGACCTTGCGTAGTGTGGCGCTCATTTCGCTCTCCCTGGGTTGGCCATCGAGGCCCGCGGCCGGCGGCAGCACGCACGACGCGGGAGTCCAATCCGTGATTATCCTCCGCCTTGGACTAGAATTGGCGTGCGGCCTTCTGCCGCCCCCTCGAAAACACAGGAGCAACGCATGAACGCACTGGGCATGGCCCGCACGGGCGCCGCCATCGCTGCGGTGGCGATCGCCTCGGTCGCCGCCGCGTACCCGGACAAGCCCGTCCAGTACGTCATTCCGTTCGCGGCAGGGGGCGAGTCCGATATCGCGGCCCGGCTGCAGGCGCAGGCATTCCAGGCGAAATACAAGCAGGAGATGATCGTCGTGAACAAGCCCGGTGCCGGCGGCGCGCTCGCGTGGTCGCAGATGAACAACATGCCCGGCGACGGGCACACGATCGTCGGCGTCAACCTGCCGCACATCGTGCTGCAACCGCTCGAGCCCGACACGCAGTTCAAGACCGAGGACATCACGCCCGTCTATTTCTTTCATTACACGCCCGATGCGGTGATCGTCGCGGCCGATAGCCCGTACAAGACGTTCGCCGACCTGGTCCGCGCGGCGCGCGACAAACCCGAGGTCGTCACGATCGCCGGCTCGGGCACCAACTCGGCGAATCACGTCGCGCAAGTGCGGTTCGATCGCGAGCTCGGCGTCAGGACGACCTACGTCCCGTTCAAGGGCACGGGTGACATGCTCGCGTCGATCCTCGGCCAACACGTCTCCGCGGCGATGTCGTATTCGACGCTCGCGATCCAGCAGAAGGGCAAGATGCGGATGCTCGCCGTCGCGACGGAAAAGCGTCTGCCGCAATTCCCGGACGTGCCGACCTTTCGGGAGCTGGGGTTGAACTGGGTCGACGGCGCGTATCGCGGCATCGGCGTGCCGAAGTCCACGCCGCCCGCCGTGCGCAAGCAGGTCTCCGACATGATGGACGCGATCAACAAGGACCCGGAATTGCGCAAGCGCATGTTCGACGGCGGCTTCGAGGTCACCGACATCACGCTGGAGATGATGCCGGCGTTCATGAAGGAGCGCACGCAGGAGTACCTCAACTCGGCGAAGACGCTGGGGCTCGTCAAGTAGCGGGCGAAGGCGGGATGTGCCCGCCGCGACGCTCAGCCATCATCCTCGCGATCGAGATTGGGCCAGCGATCGTCACCGGACAGACAATTCCACAGGTAAAGCGCAAGCCCCGGATCGCCCGTCCAGAGCGAATAACGCCGCATCCGGTATTCTTCGGCATGGTGCTCGCTCTGCGCGATTGCGTGCATCGTTCCCGGGGAACCCCACAGCATTTCCAGCGACGGGTGGTTCGCGTTCGCGGCGATCGATGCGCCAAGCCTGTCGGCCACCGCCGGCGCCGGAGCGCGCGAGCCGATCGAGCGCCCAGATCACGCCCGCGGCGCCCATGTAAAGCATCCTGAATGGCGGTAGCGGGTCGTTGTCCTCGCGGTCGAGCGGATGCACCGGCCACAGTTCAGCCGGCGAGAAGCGCGCGAGCGCATCCCGCGCGATGGCCGCGATCGTCGACCGCGCAATGTCGGCGTTCCAGCGAACGTCGGTCAATGCTTCGTGGCGTTGCGGATCGAAGAGCAAGCGCTACGACTCCACCGCCCGCTTCGTCCGCAGCGACTCGGTCACCGCGATGCCGATGCGTGTGGCCTCCGTCGCGTCGCGCAAGGTGAGCGGGGGGGGCCGATCCTCGCGCACAATATCCACGAACGCCTGCGCCTCGTTGAGGAACGCCTCGGCGAAGCGCTCGTAGAACGTCGGCGTGCACTCGTTGCGAACGCCATGCGCGTCGGCGATCTCGACGCGGTTGATGCGCGGGTTCTGCCCGACGGTGATCCGTCCCATCGTGCCGACGATCTCGGTCAATGTTTCATGCCCGTGCGCGAGCGTCCGTGACGCGTACAGGGAAGCGATCTGCCCGTCCGCGAACTCGATCGTCGCGACCGCATTGTCGACGTCGCCGCATTCGCGCAAGCCCTCGTGGACGGCGATCGTGCCGGCGGCGAAGACGCGCCTCGCGCCCTTCGCGCCGAGCAGCCAGCGCACGGTGTCGATGTCGTGGACGCTCATGTCGAGCAGGATGCCGCCCGAAGCGCCCGCGTAGCGCACGAAGAACCCGCTGGCGTCGTTCTGGTCGGCGGTCTGGGAGCGCGCGAGGAACGGACGGCCGATCGCGCCGGACTTGATCTTGTCGTACGCGTCGCGATAGCTGGGATCGAAGCGCCGGACGTAGCCGATCATCACCTTCTGCCGCGGATGCTTCGCCGCTTCCTCTTCCACCCGGAGGCAGTCGGCGATGTTGAGCGCGAGCGGCTTCTCCGAAAACACATGCTTGCCGGCCCGAAGTCCTTCGATGATCTGGTCGGCGTGCAGCGTCGTCGGCGTCGCCAGGAAGACCGCTTCCAGGCCTGGATGCGCCAACAGCCGGGTGTACTCGCCATAGACGTGCGCAACGCCGAGGGCATCGCGCGCCCACACGAGTTCGTCGGCGACGGGACTGCACGCGGCGACAAGCTCCGCGCCGAGGACGCGATGCGCGAGATTGGCGGCATGGTGGCGGCCCATGCGGCCGACGCCGGCGATGCCGATGCGCAAAGGCGATGCAGTCATCCGAGGCCTCCTTGCCGACGAGCACCCGGAACGGCGCGGTACTCGCTCATTGAGTCGAATTTCCGGCTCGGCACACCAGGTCAGGAGTGCAGGTCGGCCGTGATGCGCCGCGCCCGCAGCGTCTTGGCGAACGCGTGCCGGGCGCCCAATCGCGGGTCGTTGACAATGCCGCCGATCGTGCCGGCGACCACCATGACGACACCGGCCAGGGGCAGGACCAGGATCAGGCCGGGGATTCCCGCGACCGCCCCGCCGGCGAATATCAGGAGCACCGTGGGCAACGGATGCATGTGCAGGCTGCGACCGATCGTCAACGGCATGAACACGAAATCGTCGAGCAGACGGACGAACACGAACAGCCCGACCGCCGCATAGACGACCCAGAGGTTCGCTGGAAAATCGGTGGCGGCGACCAGCACCACGATCACGCAGCCGATGATCGAGCCGACGAAGGGCACCCAGGCGAGCACCGCGGCCATCAGGCCGAGTACGAGCGCGCCGGGTATGCCGATCACCGCCAGCCCGAGTGCGAGGCAGATCGTGTCGAGGAGGGTCAGCTTCAGCAGGCCCAGGAAGTAGGCGCGAGCGGTGCCGTCGACGCGATCGATCATGTACAGCGTCCGCTCGAAGTAGGCGTTCGGCACCGCTTCGCCCAGAAACTTGAGGAACCGCCGGCCGTCGCGAAGGAAAAAGAACGCGAGAAACGGCGCCAGCAGCAACGCAGGAAGCCAGGCGGCGGCGCCAAGCAGCACATCGCCGAGGTGCGCCTGAATGTAGGTGCCGCCGAACTCCGAAATCTTCCTGCCCATCTCGGCGTGAAAGTCCATCTGCTTCAGAAATTCGAACTGCGCCTCGAGCATTGCCAGCGATCGATCGATCAGCACCCGGCCGCCCGCGAGGTAGCGGAAAAACGCTTCCTCGCCGCCGACGGCCTGCGCCGCGAGCCAGGGCAGCGTCGGCACCATCGCCGCAACCGCAGCGACCAGAAATCCTCCCGCGACGATCGCCGCCGCGGTTTCACGTCCGATCCCCGCGAGTGTCAGGCGCCTGACGGCCGGAAACAGCGCGTAGTACAGGATGATCGCGAGCAGGAAGGGCACGACGAGCCAAAGCGCCTGCTTCAGCAAGGCGAGCAGCAGCGTCGTGCAGACCACCGTCGCCGTCCAGACCAACGGCCCGGACGAGAGGTACCGGCTCGTACCGGCGCTCGCGATGTTCGACGAATTCACAGCGGTCGGCGTTCGACCGCGGGAGACCGGTCGCGCAATTGCCTGCCCAGCTGGCGCGCGAGTTGCAGCAGGATCTTCGACCCGATCACCGCGTGCGTATCGAGCAGGCTTTCGAAGTCGCCGCGAGAGAGTGAGGCGAGCACGCAGTCCTCCTCCGCCCTCGCCTGGAGGGCGCGCGGCGCGTTTTCGAGCAGCGCGAGTTCCCCGAACACGACACCGGCATCGATCTCCGTTATCCGTCCGGACTCGGGCTCTCCCTGCCGGCAAATCAGGACGCGACCGGTGATGACAACGTGCACCGTCTGACCCTCCTCGCCCTCATCGAAGACTATTTCGCCTTTCAGATAACGGCGCTCGTGCAGCAGGCCATCGATGACGCGCAACTCGCGGCGCGAAAGTGTTGAGAACAGCGCAAGCTGACGGATCGTGCCCAGACGCGGCGTTTCCTTCCGGCCCTGGAACAAAGCTAGCATCGTCGACGCTCCACTTCCAAGAAAAACCCCGCGGCCACCCACGGGGTCTTCGTACCCACGTTCGCTTGCGGTTGCTACAGCCGCTCGATGATCGCCGCGATGCCCTGCCCGCCGCCGATGCACATCGTGATGAGGCCGTAGCGGGCGCCGGTGCGGTGGAGTTCGTACATCGCCTTCACCGTCAGGATCGCGCCGGTCGCGCCGATCGGGTGACCGAGCGCCACGGCGCCGCCGTTCGGGTTGACCTTCGCCGGGTTCATTCCGAGTTCCTTGGCCACCCCGAGCGCCTGCGCCGCGAACGCCTCGTTCGATTCGATGACGTCCATCTGGTCGAGCTTCAACCCCGCCTTCGCCAGCGCGCGCTGCACGGCGGAGACCGGGCCGAGGCCCATGATCTTCGGGTCGATGCCGGCGTGGCCGTAGGCGACGAGCCGCGCCATCGGCTTCAGGCCCTTCTTCGCCGCCGCCGCTTTCTCCATCAGCACGAGCGCCGCGGCCGCATCGTTGATGCCCGACGCATTGCCGGCGGTGACGGTGCCGTTTTCCTTGGCGAACACGGCGCGAAGCTTGGCCATGCCCTCCAGCGTCGAATCGCCGCGCACGTGCTCGTCGGTGTCGAACATCACCGGGCCCTTCTTGCTCTTCAGCTCGATCGGCACGATCTGGCTCTTGAAATGTCCGGCGGCGATCGCCGCCGCCGCACGTTTGTGGCTCTCGACGGCGAACGCGTCCTGCTGCTCGCGCGTGATGCCGCATTTGTTCGCGACATTCTCGGCGGTGACGCCCATGTGGACCGTGTCGAACGGGTCGGTCAGCGCGCCGACCATCATGTCGAACATCTTGGTCTCGCCCATCCGCGCGCCCCAGCGCTGCGTCATCGACGCGTACGCGGCGCGGCTCATGCTCTCGACGCCGCCCGCGACGGCAGCGTCGGTGTCGCCCAGCAGGATGTACTGCGATGCCGAGACGATCGCCTGCATTCCGCTGCCGCACAGGCGGTTCAGCGTCAGCGCGCCGGTGTCATGGGGAAGTCCACCGTTCACGCACGCAAGGCGCGACATGTACATGTCCTTCGGCTCGGTGTGGATGACGTTGCCGAAAATGCACTGGCCGACGTCTTTCGGGTCGATCTTCGCGCGGCTGACGGCCTCCTTGACGACGCGGGCCGCAAGGTCGCTGGGCGCGATGTCCTTGAGGCTGCCGCCGTAGTCGCCGATCGCGGTGCGCACTCCACTCAGAATGACGACTTCTCTTTGCTCGCTCATGTTTGGTCTCTCCATAAAGGACGTCAATTATCCCGCGAATCGCCGATTTTCGCACTAGTACCACAGAACCAAGAGCTGGCACTAGTACCACAGAACCAAGAGCCGGCACTGGGGGTGGTTACCGGGGCGGAAACCGGTCGGCACCGCCACGACGCCATCCACGCGATGGCCTGCGCGCGACGTGGCGGCGAACGAGAACCGGCTGCCGGACCGCGCGTCGCGCCTCCCGCGACGATTCCGGTTGGACGCGGCGGGAAGTCCAAGTACCATCGCGTCACCCCTCACCAAATCGACCCATCATGTCCTTCCGTCAGCGCGGCTCGATGCTCGGCAGCATCCTCGGAATCCTGATCTGCGGCGTCGCGGGCGGCTTTGCCGGCTGGTCGGCCGTGACGGCGTGGGGGATCGACGGGGTCCTCGGCGCGCTCCTCGCCGCCGTGATCGGCATGGCCGTCGCGACCGCGCTCTGGGCCGGCGTAACGTCGCTGCTGCGCGCGCTGGGCTGGGTGCGATAACCGGCATGCGCGCTGACATCGGGGCGATCGCCGGCCGGCTGATCGCCGCGTGCGGCAACGCGACCACGCTCGCGCCTATCACGGCGGGCGCGCCGCTATTTCACGGTGAGGCCGCGCTTCGCGTGCCAGTCGGCGATGCCGTCGTCCGGGTATTCACGGAAATGCGTGTGCTTTTTTCCGTGCGGGATCTCGGACCATGGCGCGGCGTAGTCGAGCATGATCTCCTGCTCGTCGGGCGGCTTGGGCAGCGGCGTATCGATCGCCGACGCAAACGGATAGACCCACTCCGCCCAGCGCGGGTCCCACGCCCAGAGCGCGCTGCCGCATTTCGCGCAGAAATGCCGGCGACCGGGCGAAAGCGTGCCGCGCGCGCCGTCCTTGGCGCGGAGGCGCGCGCGATACACGCTGACGAACTTGCGGCCCCGCACGGAGAGCGACTTTGCCGTGCCCATGATATTGATCGCGTAGCCGCCGCCGCCCGCGGTCTTCCGGCAGATCGAGCAGTAGCAGCGCATGTAGGGGTGCGGCGTATGCGATTCGACCGCGAACTTCACCGCACCGCAGTGGCAGGAACCTTCGAGCTTCATCGGAACCTCCTTCGCGAAGTCAGGGTGATGATAACCGTTTGGTCCGCTACGGGTGACGGTGTCCGCGCTCGTGACGGTAGAAGGCGACGTACTCAGGCGCGAGGGGAGCGTTGCCGGCAATGAGATCGGCAGCCTTCTCAGCCACCATCATCACGGGCGCGTAGATGTTGCCGTTGGTGACATACGGCAGCACCGAGGCGTCGCACACGCGAAGGCCATCGACGCCATGCACCTTCATGCTGAGCGGGTCGACCACCGACCTCTCGTCGGTACCCATCCGGCACGTGCACGACGGATGCAGTGCCGTCTCGGCGTCCTTGGCAACCCACGCCAGGATCTGCTCGTCGGACTGGACGTCCTTGCCGGGCGAGAGTTCACCGTCGCTGAACGGGACGAACGCAGGCGCACCGAGAATGCGTCGGGTGACCCGGATGGCCTCGACCCACTCGCGCCGATCCTGCTCGGTGGATAGATAGTTGAAGCGCAGCGCCGGCTTCACGCGGGAGTCGCGCGATGTGATCTTCACCGAACCGCGCGAGTCGCTGTACATCGGGCCGACATGCATCTGATAGCCGTGCTCCAATTTCTTGCGCCCGGGAGGCGGCGAACCGTCGTAGCGGATGGCGATGGGCAGGAAGTGGAACATCAGGTTCGGGTACTTCATGTCATCGTTGCTGCGCACGAACCCGCCCGCCTCGAAGTGGTTCGTGGCGCCCGGACCCGCGCGGAAGAACAGCCACTGCAAGCCAATCCACGGACGTCGCCACAGTTTCAGCGAGGGCTGCTGCGTCACGGGCTGCTTGCACGCGTGCTGGACGTACACCTCGAGGTGATCCTGCAGGTGCTCGCCCACGCCGGGCAGGTGATGAACGAGAGGGATGCCCAATGCGCGCAGTTCGTCCTGATCGCCGACACCACTGAGCTGCAGCAACTGGGGCGTGTTGATCGCGCCGCCGCACAGGACGATCTCGTTCGCCATCGCTCGGCGCGGTTTGCCACGACCCTTGGTGAACTCCACGCCGGTGGCGCGCTTGCCGTCGAACAACACCCGTGTCGCCATCGCCCGGCAAACCACCTCGAGATTCGGGCGCTTAGACGGCGGCCGCGCCGGATGTTGCGATCGAACTTCGCGAAGCCCTCCTGCCGGTAGCCGTTCAGATCTTCGGTGAGCGGGAAACCAGCCTGCTGCACGGATTCGAAAAACGCGTCGAACAGCGGCGACTGCGCGGCGCCGCGCTCGAGCACGAGCGGGCCCGCGGTCCCGCGATACGGATCGCCGCCGGCCATGCAGGTTTCCATGCGCTTGAAGTAGGGCAGGCAATGCGCGTAGTCCCAGGTGCCCATGCCGGGATCGGCTGCCCACCGCTCGTAATCCATGGGATTGCCGCGCTGGAAGATCATGCCATTGATGCTGCTGGAACCGCCGAGCACCTTGCCGCGGGCGTGGTAGACCCTTCGGCCGTTCATGTAAGGCTCCGGTTCGGATTCGTACTTCCAATCGTAGAACCTGCTGCCGATGGGGATTGCCAATGCCGCAGGCATGTGGATGAACACGTCCCACCTGTAGTCTCGCCGGCCTGCCTCGAGCACCAGCACGGTCTTCGCGGGATCGGCGCTCAGGCGATTGGCCAGCGCACAGCCGGCGGAGCCGCCGCCGACGACGATGTAGTCGTACGCCTTGCTGGCGGCATTGCGAGTCATGGTCATCCCACTTCGATGCGGTCGGGAGCACCGGCGGAGTTGTGAGGGGTGTTCGCCAAAGCGCAGAGCGTGTCCGATGCCCGCTGGTGCGTGGCTGGATATTTCGATGGGGCGGGGCTCGAGTATTGGAGGTTCGCTCGCGCGGGTCAACTGCCGGCGCCGGGGCGGAGGAAGGAAATGGCACGCGCCTGGCGACAAGGTGACGGTAGTCATTCGACGGCTCGGTCGCGAAGTTGCAGTGAACATGACATTGACGCAGTTCCAGAAGGACAGCCGAGTTACCTGCGTCAACCGTCAGCAGGGCCTGCCCGACGTCCGCCACGAGCGGCGCTTCGAGGCCGTTCCAGAGGGTTTCGAGTTCCGTCCGGTGGTCGCGTTCCAGCCCCGAAGCGGACCGGCAGGATTGTTCGACCGTGGCTTGGTGACGCGAGCCGTCGCAGGGGCATTGCGCAGGACCGTCGTGAATCTTGATGGACGGCGTTTGACGCCGGTGCGATGATCTCCGGCGCCGGCGCGATGACGTGCGCACGGCATTGAACGGGGAGGCCGCAATGCCACGCTTTGTCCTGCACGTGAACGGAGATGCGAAGACGGTCGAAGTCGGCGATGCGAGCGAACCGCTGTTGTACGTGCTCCGGAATGCGCTGGGCCTCACGGGGGCGAAGTACGGCTGCGGCCTCGGTCAGTGCGGCGCGTGCACGGTGCTGGTCGACGGCGAGCCGGTGCGCTCGTGCATCGTGCCGGTGTCGCGAGCGGCGGACCGCAAGGTGACGACGGTCGAGGGGCTGGGTACCGCCGACAAGCCACATCCACTGCAGACCGCTTTCATCGCAGAGCAGGCGGCGCAATGCGGCTATTGCGTGCCCGGCATGGTGATGACCGGCGTCGCGTTGCTGGCGAAGAAGCCCAACGCGACGCTGCAGGAAGCGAAGGACGCGCTCGCCGGGAACCTCTGTCGTTGCGGCACCCATCAGCGCATCCTGCGCGCCGTGATGCGCGCTTCCGGGAGGGCCGTGACATGAGCCTTCTGCCGGGCCGCCCCAACGAAAGCTCGCTCCCGCTCGGCGGGACGGCGCGCAGCGCCAAGGGTGCACCAATAAGCATGCACGTTTCCCGCCGCGAGTTCCTCCAGGCGACCGGCGCGCTCGTCGTCGGTCTCTCGTTCGCCGGCGACGGGGCGGCGCAGCGCGCGCCGGCGTCGGAAGCGGCGCTCGGCAAGACGCTCGATCTGAACGACGTCGACGGTTTTCTCGCGGTGGGCGCCGACGGCAGGGTGACGATCTTCTGCGGCAAGGTCGACCTCGGCCAGGGCCTGCGCATCGCGATCCCGCAAATGGCGGCGGAGGAGCTTGGCATCGGCGTCGAGCGCATCGTGATGATCGAAGG
>Ga0315283_10004841_pt1 | contig 11802 bp, 9 predicted proteins | sample YL17G09_0_MG_FD_204541 | JGI IMG/M metagenome (GOLD analysis project Ga0315283, IMG submission 204541) | Sediment microbial communities from Yellowstone Lake, YNP, Wyoming, USA - YL17G09_0 | ecosystem: Environmental > Aquatic > Freshwater > Lake > Sediment | place: USA: Wyoming | collected...
TTCAGTTCGGGAACTTCAGTCCGAGACCATGTCGGCAGAGCTTGCCTTCAATCGCAGCGTTGAGGTCGACTACGGCGTGGCCGAGGAGGTCGCGCCGCAGGTGCGCCGCATCGTCGCCAACAATCCAGGGCCCTACACCTTCCTCGGCACCAATTGCTATCTCGTGGGCCACGGGCGCGTGGTCGTCATCGATCCAGGGCCGGCAGACGACAGTCATCTCGCCGCGATCGCCGCCGCCACGCGGGGCGAGCGCGTCACGCATATTCTCATCACCCACAGCCATCGCGACCATTGCGACGGCGCCCGGCCGTTGCAGGCGCTGGTCGGCGGCGAGATCTTGAGCTTCGGCCCGACCGGCTCGATGCGGGGCGCCGGAGCGCCCGGCCTCGGCGAAGCTTTCGTCGATCCCGCCTTCCGGCCCGACCGGACCTTGCAAGACGGAGATGAGGTCAAGTCGGGCGGCATTGCGCTCGACGTGCTGCACACGCCCGGCCACGCGCCGGACCATCTCTGCTTTGCCCTAGTCGGACAGCGCACGGTGTTCACCGGCGATCACGTGATGGGTTGGAACACGACCGTGATCGCGCCGCCCGAAGGCAGCCTGGCGAAATTCCTTGCCTCATTGGAGAAGCTGCTGCACCGGCACGACAAGGTCTTCCTGCCGGCCCATGGCGGCCGCGTGCAGACCCCGCAACGGGTGGTCAGGGCCTATATGATGCATCGCCAATGGCGGGAGCAGACGATTCTCGCCTGCCTCGAGGACGGTGTCTCCACCATCCCGCGCATCGTCGCCAAGATCTATGGCAACCTAGACGCCGATCTGAAAGCCGCCGCGGCGTTGTCGGTGCTCGCGCATCTGGAATACCTCATCAGTCGGGGCTTAGTAGCGGCTGACGGGGCGCCGGGGTTGTCGAGCGCCTATTTCGTCTGTCACCCCGCTTCTTATTCGGCGTCTTGACCTTCTTCTGAATGGCCTTGGGCGCCGGCTCCGCCTGCTCGAGCCCGGTCTTCTCGCCTTTTTCGAGGGCGGCTTTCACCTCGCCGAAGAGCGTACCGATGCGCTGGGCGTTCGCGCCGAGATCGTGCAAGCCGTAGCGCGACACCGAGCGGACGTCGATCTGTGCGCGGGTATCGTCGCCCGTGACGCGAATGGCCACGTCATCGGTAAAACCGAGCAGCATGGTTCGGTCGGTTGCTTCGATGCGGCCAGATCCATCGTCGCCGGCGGGCTCGGCCAGCACGATCGTCCAGCCAAGCCGCTTCACCGCCTCATGCACAATGTCGAAGGCCTCGGTCGCCGAGCGCTCGAGCTCCATGGGGCGGATATCTGGATAGGCGGCCTGCTGCTCCGCGGCGACCGCCGCGTCAGGATCCTCGATGCGGTTCGCGTCGGCCGGCCGCATGGCGGCCAGCTCCTTGAATTGTAGAGGCTGCTGCGGCGTCGTCTCGATATCGGTAAGGCGCGGCAACAGGATCGCATGGGAAAGGTACCAGAGCGGTACGGCGAGCCCGACAACCGCAATAGCGATGCCGGCGAAGGCTTGGCCCGCGCCGAGCTGGCCGCCGAACCAAATGCGGATGAGGGCGAAGAGCGCGACGGCGATGGCGAGGAACAGCCCGCCGATGGAGACCGCGAGCAGGTTGAGCGCCGCAGGCGTGGTGAGCGAGCCGAAGCGGTGCAGCAGGACGGTCAGCACGAGCAGCTGGAGGAAAAAGAGCGCGATGCGGCGCGACCACAGCCCCTCATGCACGGTCTTCTGCACATAGATCGCAGTCATAGCGCAAACCTCACCAGCTCAGCCGCTGCGCCCCTTAGGGTCACCATGCTTTGCCCCTGCTCAGTCCCAACTCACTCCCCGGACGAGGATCGATGACGCCTGAAACCGCGCAAGCTCGCGACATCGCGAGCCTCCTCGCCACCCTTATACCGAAATTGCCAGCCTCCGCGACCCTGGTCCGACGATCCTGACGCGCCGGGAAGGCATCTATGTCTTCGACGATCGGGGGCGAAAATATATCGAGGGCATGGCGGTTTTGTGGGGCATGGCGCTCAGCTATGAGGGCCTGATCACGCGCCATCGGCGATGCGCTCGCTGTGTCCCGCTTAAGCCTAACCAATCCTAAACCTCTGCGGGTTAATCCTGCTCCCGTGCCTGCCGCGACCTGGCGGGAGGCACGCGTGAACAGGATCGGTTGGCGTCTATGCGTTGTTGTCGGCGCGCGTCGTTCTATGCGCCCTTGTCAGTGCTCATGGGCTTGGTCCTCGCTTCGCTGGGCGGCTGCGTCTATGAGCAGGAGGGCCCGCCGGAAGCCCATTTCGAGCAGTTCTCCACCAAGGCGCCCAGGGTCGACACCGTCACCGTCTGCCACGCCTATGGCTGCAAGTCGCAGACGCCCTACACCTTCACGCCAAGCGACATTGCCGAAATCTCCGCATTGATGGCGCGGGTGCGCCGCAACGACAGCCCGGCGGAGGAACGCCGGGCGATGTCCTATGCGATCGCCTGGATGGAGCAGCGCGTGGCGCCGACCGTCGGCACTGGGAACGACCGGCCGAGCATGGACTTTGGCGGCTCGGGCGACGACGGCCAGCAGGACTGCGTGGACGAGGCCACCAACACCACGAGCTATCTGCTGGTGCTCGCCCATCACGGGCTCATCCAGCATCATTTGGTGGAGAGGCCCTTCGCCAAGGACAGCCTCAGCCACTGGACCCATTGGGCGGCGCTGATCAAGGAGAAGGGAAGCGGAGAGCAGTTTGCCATCGACTCCTCGAGCGGCGCCAATGGCGAGAACCCGACGGTGCAGGCCGCGGCGAGCTTCTATGTGCCGAACGGCTCTGGAGACAACACTCCCCCCCAAACCTCGGGGCCGGCCACCGCCGATGCCGGCAGCGATGTGGGAGCCGCCGCTCCGCCACGCGACGGCCTGTCCGGCATGCTCGAGCGCATTCAGGGTTTGGGCAATGCCGACAGCCCCACGGCAAGCGTCCGCTGATTCCCGCTAAATCTCGCGCAGGGGCTCGGAAAGCAGGCGCATCGCCTCTTCGATCGGGCTGAAGGAGCGGCGGTGATGGGGGCACACGCCGTGCTCCTTGATGGCGCGCGCGTGCTGCGGCGTGCCATAGCCCTTATTGCTCTCCCAGCCATAGCGCCGATAGCGGCGCGAAAGCTTCACCATGAGCCGGTCGCGCGTGACCTTGGCCACGATCGAGGCCGCAGCGACCGAAAGCGACAGGCCGTCGCCGCCGACCACGGTGCGCGCCCGGCCGGGAAAGCGGCGGGGACAGATATTGCCGTCGATCAGGGCCGCCGCTGCCGGCACCCCCAGCCCGCGAAAGGCCATGCGCATCCCCCAAAGGCTCGCTTGCAGGATGTTGTCGCGGTCGATGCGCCGGACATGGCCGATGGTGATCGACACGCAAGCCGTGGCGATGATCTCGGCATAGCGATCCTCCCGCGCTTCGGCGGTCAGGAGCTTGGAGTCGTTGAGCCCTTCGGGGATGCGGTCCGGATTGAGGATCACGGCGGCGACAACCACGGGTCCGGCCCAAGGGCCGCGGCCCGCCTCGTCGATGCCGACGACCGGTCCTCGAAACTCGTCCATCAGCGCGGCTTCGAGGTCGAAACTTGGCAGCGTGCGGACGGGGGGCGATTCCAAGGGTAGTCCCATGGGCGGGGACTCTTCACCAGATTGCGCTGCCTTGGCAACCATTCGCGGCGGTAGCCCTCACCGCTGTGGAAAACCCTCGCCTTGCGCTCCCCCTCAAGGGGGGAGTGGGGAGCAAGAAGCCGAGGTCCGGCTACAGCAGCCGCAGCTGCTGGCCGGGAAGGACCGGGGGCGTGAACAGATCGGTGCGGAGCTCCACGGATTGCTTGTTGAAGCCAAGGCGCTCGGCGGCGACCTCGAAGCGGCGTCCGATCATCCAAGCGTAGGGCCCCTCCCCCACCATCCGCTCACCCCATTTGGCGTCGTAGAGCTTGCCGCCGCGCGTCGAGCGCATCAGCGAGAGCACGCGGTTGGCGCGGTCCGGACAGTTGCTGCGCAGCCATTCGGTGAACAAATCGCCGATCTCCAGCGGAAGCCGCAACAGCACATAACCTGCATTCCTGACGCCGGCGGCCGCAGACCTTTCTAGGATCCGCTCCATCTCCATGTCGGTGAGGCCAGGAATGACCGGAGCGACCATGACGGAAGTGGGGATGCCCGCCTCGACCAGCCTTGCAACCGTATCGAGCCGCTTGTCCGGCGTGCTCGCGCGCGGCTCCATGGCGCGGGCAAGCTTGCGGTCGAGCGTGGTGACGGAGAGCGCCACCTTGACCAGGCCGCGCTTCGCCATGGGCGCGAGCAGGTCGAGGTCGCGCAGGACAAGGGCGGATTTGGTCACGATGCCGACCGGGTGATTGGCGGCGGAGAGCACCTCCAGGATGCGCCGCATGATACGGTAGCGGCGCTCGATGGGCTGATAGGGATCGGTATTGGTACCGATGACGATGGTCGCAACGCGGTAATTCGGGTCGGCGAGCTCCCGCTCAAGCACCGCGGCGGCATTGGTCTTGGCGAACAGCTTGGTCTCGAAGTCGAGCCCGGGTGACAGCCCGAGAAAGGCGTGGGTCGGCCGCGCGAAGCAATAGATGCAGCCATGCTCGCAGCCGCGATAGGGATTGATCGAGCGGTCGAAACCGATGTCGGGAGAGGCGTTCCGGGTGATGATGCGCCGCGCCGGGACCTCCTGCACTTCGGTCACAAGCGCTTCAAGCTCGCCAAGGGACTCCCAACCGTCATCGGTTGGCTCGTAGGCGACGGGCTCAAAGCGGCCGGAGCGATTGGTCTCCGCGCCGCGGCCGTTGCGCCGCGCGCTCGCCACGCCTCCACACTCAAGCGGGGCGCTGTCGAAATCCGCGGACTTGCTGAGGGCGACTGACATGGCCTCTAATATAAGGATCGATTAAGAACAAATCAAGAACGTCTTACCGGGCAGGTAGGCGGCAATTGCTGGACGGCGCGCAAACGCTATAGTCCGCCCCATGATTTCCGTGGTTATCCCCTGCTTCAATGCCGAGGCGACGCTCGGGCCCACGCTTGCGGCGCTGGTGCCTGCGGTGGTCGATGGCGTCGTGCAGGAGGCGATCATCGTCGACGGCGGCTCGACCGACGAGACGATCGCCATCGCCGAAGCGGCGGGCGCGCGCTTCATCCGGGCCCAGCGGGGGCGAGGCGTTCAGCTCCAAGCAGGCGCTGCGGCCGCGCGCGGCGACTGGCTCCTCTTCCTGCATGCCGATACGGTGCTGGAGCCTGGCTGGGCGGAAGAAGCGGCGGGCTTCATGGAGCGGGTGGCGACGGGACGGCGCGCTCCGGCCGCCGCTGCGTTCCGCTTCGCCCTTGACGACGATGGCCTCATGCCGCGCCTGTTGGAATGGATGGTTGCCTTGCGGTGCCTTCTGTTCGCGCTTCCCTACGGGGATCAAGGCCTCCTCATCTCGCGGGACCTTTATCGCGAGCTCGGCGGCTTCCGGTCCCTGCCACTGATGGAGGATGTGGATCTCGTGCGGCGGCTGAAACGGCGCCAGCGCGTGATGCTGAAATCCCGCGCGGTGACGAGCGGAGCGCGTTATCGCAACGAAGGCTATGTCGCGCGCTCCTTGCGCAATCTCTGCTGCATCACTCTCTATTACCTTCGCGTGCCCGCACGCGTGCTTGCGCGCCTTTATGGGTAATGAGCGAAGTCGTCGCCGCGCCGCCTACGCGCCGCGCCTGATCATCATGGCCAAAGGCCCGCGGGCGGGGCGCGTCAAGCAGAGGCTCGCGCGCAGCATTGGCGTCACTGCCGCCACGAGCTTCGCTCGCACTTGCTTCGCCCATACTCTGTTGCGGCTTGGCGGTAGCCCGCGATGGCGCACCCTGCTCGCGATCGCCCCCGACGCCGACGTCGCCGCAGCGCTTTGGTTCCAAGCGGTTTGGCCTCGGCGGATCGCCAGATTGCCCCAAGGCGACGGCGATCTCGGGCGCCGCATGCAGCGCCTCTTCCAGCGCCTGCCGCCAGGGCCCGTGATCATCGTCGGCAGCGACATTCCGGCCATCGGCGCCCCCGAGATCGCATGCGCCTTTCGGCTCCTCGGCAATGCCGATGCGGTGCTCGGGCGCGCGCCAGACGGTGGCTATTGGCTCGTCGGCCTGCGGCGCAGCCCTCGGCTCCTTGCACCGTTTGCTCGCGTGCGGTGGTCGAGCCCGAATGCCCTTGCCGATACGCTCGGCAATCTCGAAAAGCGGAGGGTCGCATTCGCCGCGACGCTGAGCGACGTCGATAGCGAGGACGCTTACCGCCGCCTCCGCGGACATTGGCAACGCCTCATCCCACCTCGCTCCGGAAAGAAACCGGGTTTGGCGCCACGCGTTTAGCTCAGACTTAAGCAAGTCGGGCTAATCGACTAAAAGCCCTACTAGAGAAACCGGAATGCGAATCGCACTGGTCGATCCAAGTCTCACCAAGCGATTGCACGTCTCGCGTCTCCTCGAAGCGCGGCCATGAGGTCGTGCCGTTTTCCGACGAGCACAAGGCCCTCGCCCAAGTCGCTGCCGACCCCTGCATCGAGGCGTTGATCGCCAGCGCCGAGCTCAGCTCCATGTCCGGCTTCGAGCTTTGCTGGTGAAGACCGGCGGGCGCAATCGCGTCGTTGGCGTTCACTCCGGCCTGCTCATGGCAAGATGCACCGGAACGGTGAGAGACATTTCGCGTGCCGTTGCGCGCTGAGACCGACTGCTGCGTCCCTTGAGACAGCTATTCAGCGCTTCGTCTTGACCTGGGCGTGCCCTTGCAGGCGGGGGATCACCTCGATGAAGCTGCAGGGGCGGTGGCGGTTGTCTAGTTGAGCTTTCAGAATGCCGTTCCAGCCGTCCTTGCAAGCCCCCGGCGATCCCGGCAGGCAGAAAATGAGGGTGCCGACCGCCTGGCCACCGCAGGCTCTCGACTGCACCGTCGAGGTGCCGATGGTCTGGTAGCTCAGCATGTGAAACAGCACGGAGAAGCCGTCGATCTCCTTCTCGAATAGCGGCTTCAAGGCTTCGGGCGTCACGTCGCGCAGGGCGAAGCCCGTGCCGCCCGTGGTGATCACCACATCGATCTCCGGGTCCTTGATCCAGGCCTTGACCTGCTTGCGGATTTTCTTGGCGTCGTCCGTCACGATCGCCCGCTCGGCGACCTGGTGGCCGGCCGCTCCGATCATGCCGGCGAGCAGGTTGCCGGATTTGTCGGTCTTCGCGTCGCGCGTATCCGACACGGTCAGCACGGCGATGCGTAACGGGATGAAGGGTCTCATCTCATCGATGCGGTTCATGGGGCTCTCCACGCCAACTCCTGTGGTTACTGGATCGCTGGGTCAAGCCCGGCGATGATAATCCTGGTTCAGGTTTCGAGTGCCGCCTTGAGCGTGAGCAGGTCGCGCCAGGCGAAGCGCTTGGCCGCCGGGTTGCGCAGTAGATAGGCAGGATGCAGCGTGGCGAGCGTCGGCACGTCCCGCCCGGCGCAAGCATAGGTCAGCCATTTGCCCCTGAGCCGCATGATGCCTTCGCTCACGCCGAGAATATTCTTCGCCGCGGCGCCGCCGAGCAATACCAAGAGCTGCGGCGACAGCAACTCGATCTGGCGGGCAAGGAACGGCGCGCAGGCCTCGATCTCCTCAGGCGTCGGCGTGCGATTGCCGGGCGGGCGCCAATAGACGGTGTTGGTGATGTAAATTTTGTCCTCGCCGAGCCCGATCGAGGCGAGCATGCGGTCGAGCAGCTGGCCGGCGCGGCCGACAAAGGGCTTGCCTTGCAGATCCTCGTCGCGGCCCGGCGCTTCGCCGATCAGCATGATGCGGGCCTGCTCGCTGCCGCGCGCGAAGCACAGGCTCTTGGCCGTGCGCCTGAGCGAGCAGCCCTCGAATTGGGCAACGAGCGCCTCGAGCTCGGCAAGCGTGGAGGCCTGGCCGCCGATGCCTCGCGCGGCCGGCACGGCCGTTCTTTTCCGTGCCTCCTGGCGAGGCACGCCTGTCGCGCTCTTGCGCTCGGGCGGAAGCCGCGCCGGCGCCGCCGCTGGCCGGTCGCCGGCAAAGCAGTTCAACGGCTCCTCGCCCACCGCCTCGTCGACCCCCATCGCCTGATACCAGGCGAGGAGCGCGCGGGCCGCTTTGTCTTCTTGCATCATCAAGGTCCTTTATCCGACCCCATATTTGCCATTGCCCGGCCTGACCCGGCAATCCAGTATCCCGAAGCCTATCGTATTAGCCACCGGCCATGGGGATATTGGATTCCCGCTTTCGCGGGAATGAGATGAGGTTTTTGACCCTGGTCCAATTTGGAGCTCAGCCGTGACCGAGCGCGAGACCATGGAGTTCGACGTCGTCATCGTCGGCGCCGGACCCGCTGGGCTCGCCGCCGCGATCCGGCTGAAGCAGCTCGCGGCCGACAGCGGCAAAGACCTCTCTGTGGTGGTGCTGGAAAAGGGCTCCCAGGTCGGCGCGCATATCTTGTCTGGCGCCGTGATCGATCCGGTAGCGCTCGACCGCCTCCTGCCACAGTGGCGGGAGCAAGGCTCGCCGCTCGAGACGCCCGTCAGCGAGGACCGCTTCTACTATCTCTCTGAGACGGGAGGCTTGCCCCTCCCCTCGGTCTTGATGCCGCCGCTGATGAGCAATCATGGCTGCTATGTCGGCAGCCTCGGCAGCCTCTGCCGCTGGCTCGGCGAGCAGGCCGAGGCTTTGGGCGTGGAGATCTATCCCGGCATCGCCGTGACGCAAGCGATCTTCGGGCCGGACGGCGAGGTCCAGGGCGTCATCACCGGCGACATGGGCGTGGCGCGGGACGGCACGCATAAGGACAGCTATACGCCGGGAATCGCGCTTCTCGGCAAATACACGCTGCTCGCGGAAGGCGCGCGCGGCTCGCTCAGCAAGCAACTGATCAAGCGCTTCAGCCTCGACGCCGAAAGCGGCCCGCAGAAATTCGGCATTGGCCTCAAGGAGCTCTGGGAGATCCCCAAGGCGAAGCATCGGCCGGGCCTGGTGCAGCACACCATGGGCTGGCCGCTCGATGACGGGACCGGCGGCGGCTCCTTCCTCTACCATTTCGGCGAGAACCTGGTGTCGGTCGGCTTCGTCGTGCATCTCGATTACGCCAATCCCTATCTGAACCCATACAAGGAATTTCAGCGCGCCAAGACGCATTCCCGCATCGCCGCCCATCTGCAAGGTGGCAGGCGCATTTCCTATGGCGCCCGCGCGCTCACCGAGGGCGGCTGGCAGGCTATACCCCGCCTGGTGTTTCCCGGCGGTGCGCTGATCGGCTGCGCCGCCGGCTTCATGAACGTGCCGCGTATCAAGGGCAGCCACAACGCCATGCTGAGCGGCATGATGGCGGCGGAAGCGGCATTCGCGGCGATTGAGGGGGATCGCGCGCGCGACGTGCTTGATGCCTATCCCGAACGCGTCCGCGCCAGCTCGATGGCCAATGAGCTGAAGCGCGTGCGCAACGTGAAGCCGTTGTGGTCGCGCCTCGGCACGCGTCTCGGCGTGATGCTAGGCGGCATCGACATGTGGCTGAATACGCTGTTCCCGTTCCTCACCCATACGCTGAAGCACGCAAAGCCGGACTATGCGAGCTTGCACAAAGCGGCCAAGTCGAAGCCGATCGACTATCCGAAATCCGACGGCGTGCTCAGCTTCGACATTCTCTCCTCGGTGTTCCTCTCCGGCACCAATCACGCCGAGGACCAGCCGGTGCATTTACGCCTCACCGACCCCAGCATTCCCATCGCCGAAAATCTTCCCGACTATGCGGAGCCCGCGCAGCGCTACTGTCCGGCGATAGTCTATGAGGTGGTGGCCGAGGGCGATCAGTTCCGCTTCCAGATCAACGCGCAGAACTGCGTCCACTGCAAGACCTGCGACGTGAAGGACCCGGCGCAGAACATCAATTGGGTGCCACCCGAGGGGGGCGACGGGCCGAACTACGTAAACATGTGAACTGCCGCGTAAGCCTGTCGCGGAAAGCGGTCACAAACGCGCCGCCTTTGCACGGCAAGGAAGCTTTTGGGTTGCGGATAGGGCTAAAACCCTTAATCCTCCAAGGTGGGGTGTTAGAACCGCAAATATTGGGGCGGCGCCAGGCCGTATGGACATGCCGATGGACAATGCAGCCTTCCGGAAATGGGCGTGGAGATCATTGTTTCTTCTGGCCTTCCTCGCCGCTCCCGCAGCCTATTCGGAAGTCGGTTCGACGCTATCCGAGCATCCCGATCCCGGCACCCTGCTCGGCAACTATCTCTCGGGCCGTGTGGCCCGCGGCGATCATGACACCGTCGCGGCGGCGGACTATTATTCGAGGGCGCTCTCCGAAGATCCCAGCAACGAGCTGATCCTCGAGCAGGCCTTCCTGCTCGAAACGGCGTCGGCCCATTGGGATCGCGCCATCGAGCTCGCGCGCGATTTGGTCAAGCTCGAGCCGGCACACCGCATCGCGCAGTTCCTTTTGGGCTGCAACGCCTTCAAGCACGGCAACTACCAGGAAGCCGATGAGCACTTCGCCGCGGCCCGTCAGGGTCCGATCGCCGATCTGACCTCGACCCTCGCCCGGGCCTGGGTGCAGCAGGCGAACGGAAAGACCGACCAGGCCTTGGCCACGCTCGATAGCTTGAGCGATGCCGACTGGGCGCAGTTCTATCAGCGCTACCATCGCGCGCTGATCGCCGATCTCGCCGGTAAGCACAACATTGCCCACGCCGCCTTCGCGCAGGCCTTCAAGAAAAACCCCGCCACTCTCAGAGTGGCCGACGCCTATGCCCGGCACGCGGTGAACGCGAACAACCGCAAGCTCGCGCGGGCTACGCTCAAGGCCCACATGGCCAAGTCGGCGCGCCACCCTCTCTCCGAGGCGCTGCTCAAGGACATCGATGCCGGCAAGACCCCGCCATTGCTCGTAACTTCGCCGGACGATGGTCTCGCGGAGGTCTTCTACGGCATCGGCGATGCCCTCGCCGGCGAGGGCGGCCTCGATATGGGCATCATCTTCCTGCAGTTCGCGCTCTATATTAAGCCCGATTTCCCGCTCGCCGATGTGGCTCTTGCCCAAGCCTATGACGGCGCCAAGCGATACGACCTCGAGCTCGCGGCCTTCGACAACATCAAAGAGGATTCGCCGCTTTGGCTGAACGTTCAGATTCAGAAGGCCTTCGCGCTGAATTCGCTCGACCGGGTCGACGACGCCAAGGTCCTGCTCGAGAAAATCGTCGCCCAGTACCCCAAGGACATTCGCCCGTTGGATGCACTCGGCAGTATATTGCGGTCGCATGAGCGCTATGCCGAGGCCCGCGACTACTACACGCGCGCCATCGCGCTGCTCGACAAACCGACCAGGGACAATTGGACGCTCTATTATGCCCGCGGCGTGTCCAGCGAGCGGCTGAAGGATTGGCCCGCGGCCGAGGCGGATTTGAAGCGGGCGCTAGAGCTTTCGCCCGACGAAACTCCCGTGCTCAACTATCTTGGCTACACCTGGATCGACCAGAGCCAGAACCTCAAAACGGCGATGGACTACATCCGCAAGGCCGTGAAGCTCAAGCCCGACGACGGCTATTACGTCGACAGTCTCGGTTGGGCCTATTACCGGCTTGGCAATATCCAATCGGCGGTCGAGCAGCTTGAGCGCGCTGTCGAGCTGAAGCCGGACGACCCCGTCATCAACGACCATCTCGGCGACGCTTATTGGCGGATCGGGCGAACCCTCGAGGCGAAGTATCAGTGGCAGCAGGTTCTCTCGCTGAAGCCG
>Ga0315283_10004842_pt1 | contig 11802 bp, 9 predicted proteins | sample YL17G09_0_MG_FD_204541 | JGI IMG/M metagenome (GOLD analysis project Ga0315283, IMG submission 204541) | Sediment microbial communities from Yellowstone Lake, YNP, Wyoming, USA - YL17G09_0 | ecosystem: Environmental > Aquatic > Freshwater > Lake > Sediment | place: USA: Wyoming | collected...
TGTTGACCACCCAATGCAGCGTTGATCCGGTACGCCGCATCAACGTCTGCGTCTTCTGCGTCTTGATGGCGAGCCAGTTGTAGAAGTCGATCTGCAGTTCGCCGCACGGAAAGCGTTCGACAACGCTGCGCAGCAACGCGACGCCGTCGCACTCGGTCAAATACATGCTGATTCCCTCGGCCAACAGCAGCACCGGGCGATCCGTGGGAATCTGGTCGAGCCAGGACTGATCCGTCGCGGAGGTGCCAATCAGGTGGTAGTGCTCGCGGGCTGGGTAGATCTTCTCGCGCAGCGCGATAACAGCCGGATAGTCGACGTCGTACCACCGCACGGTGGAACCGGGGTCGAGTCGGAACACCCTGCTGTCGAGGCCGCATCCGAGGTGGATCACGGTGCATTTAGGTTGAGCGGCTATGAACTGGCTCGCCCAGATGTCGTATTGGGCAGTGCGCACGGTGACCAGCGGCGCCCACTTGGCCGTCATGCCGGTATCGTGGAAGTCATAGTCGATTCGGCTGATGGCGTCCTTGGCAAAATTGTCGCCCAGAACGGGCCGGTTGAAATCGGCGTCCAGTGCCTTGAGATACAAAGTTGACAGCATCGTCTGCGCTGGACCGCTAAGGTCGACGGAAACCTTGTTGGTCACGGGTATCAGGCTAGTACGCTCTCCACGTTGGCATTCCGTGGGGGAGCGATTCGTAACGATGAACATGACCGTGCACGGGTGGACCTCGACGTGAAGGTGCGATGGTGACAGAGATGGCCAGCCTTGGCCGCGGCGAAAGACCGCCACGGGTCTTGTTGCTCTGCTACAGCTACACCGGGCAGTCGCGCAGGGTGCTTGACGCTGCGGGAGAGGCGTTTCACGAGCGGGGGTGTGAGGTGCACGAAGCACAGATCGAATTTGTCGATGAGCGGTTCTCCAAGCCGCTTTCGCGCTTTCCGATGCGACATGTGTGGCCCGATATGCTCAGCCTGCTTCCGGCCCAGAAGCGTCGTATCAGTGGCGAGATTCGAACCCCAGAAACCGTGCGCAATGGCGACTACGACCTGATCTGCATCGGTTCACCGACCTGGTGGCAGACCGTGAGCATGCCGATGCGCTCCTTCCTGAAGTCGGACGAAGCGCGAAAGCTTCTCGCGGGCAAACCCTTTGCTGTGTTCGTCGTGTGCCGGCAATATTGGCGCGAAAACTTGACGGAGGTGTGCCAACTCGCTGAGCGGCAGGGCGGTCGATACGTGGACGAAATCCATTTCACGTACCCCGGCGATACTCTTCGCTCGATGCTGTCGCTTACCAGTTACCTGGGGTCAGGAGAATACCGCGACCGGTACCTGGGCATCCGTATCCCGACCACCAACGTGCAGCCGGAGCAACTGGAACAGACGCGCAGTTTCGCGGCTGCCCTTGCGGACCGGTTGTTCGGAGCCGGAACGGCGCGAACCGACGCCTTCGGACCAGGGTAGGCTCGCACCCCATTCCGCGTTCATTCGAGGTTCCGTTTGAATCGCCCGCCAGTGTCGAACAGGTTCATGCGGCTTTCAGCGATGCGGAGTATTGGCTGGCCCGCTTCGCTGCGTTCGACGCCCCTAGCACGCTGGATTCGCTATCAGCCGAACCAGACGGCACAGTGCGGGTGGGAATAACTCAGCACCTGGGCCGTCAGCTGCTACCTTCGCTGATAGCCAAACTCATACCGGGCGACCTGAAAATCCTCCACACCGAAACCTGGCGACCCGTCGGTGACGGCCGGCTAAGCGGGAATGTGAGCATATCAGCGCCGGCAGCGTTTGGGTCAGGGCGTGGCGTGGCGTTGCTGGAACCGTCGGGGGACGGCTCGCGGCTGGAGTTCACCGGCACGGTCGAGTTCAAGGTCCCGCTGTTGGGCGGCACAATTGAGAGCCACGTTGCGCGCCAGTTCGCCGAAGGTATTCCTGAGATTCAGCGCTTCACTGCCGGGTGGATCACCGAGCATGCTTGACATCGGTCGGGATCGGGTTTGTTCGGGACACTTCACGCGCTAGGCGGTCAAGCCCCTGACCAGAATCCAATCCCACATCCGGTCGGTCAGAAGAAGTCGGGCGAGCACGGATGCCTTTCCTGAAGCCCCGACGATGTAGCGGGGTTTGGGGTTCTTGGCCTCAACGGCCCGCATTACTGCGTTTGCGACAGTGTCGGCGCTGACCGTCGCGAAAGGCGTCTCGGAAAGCGCGCGCACGTTCTCGTCGTACCGGCGCTTGAACTCGCCGTACGGGTCGTCATCGGCGTACGACCGCGTTTCCGCGAGTTGGGCTTCGATGAACCTGGTGCGCACTCCGGTCGGGTCGATCAACACCACGCGTACGCCGAACTGCCTTACTTCGGCCCGCAGAGCAAGCGAGAGGGCCTCGACGCCGTACTTGCTGATGTGGTAAGGGCCTGCGCCAGGAGTAGTGAATCTGCCTCCGGTGCTGCCAATGTTAACGATTGCGCCGGCCCCACGAGAGCGCATGCCAGGTAATACAGCCTGTGACAAGTGAAGCATCGCAACCACATGGGTTTCGAAGATGCTTCTTAGGTCGCTCAACGCCACCTGCTCAAGGGGGCTGCGAAACGGGAATCCGGCGCTATTGACCAATACGTCCACGCCCCCGTATTCGGCGTGGATCTCGTTAACGAGTCGTGACACGGCGTCCTCGTCGATCACGTCGAGGGCGCGGGCCTGTAGGCCACGCGATCGCAGTGTATCGAGCGCTTCGGGATTGCGGCCAGCCGCGAACACCACATAACCTCGGGCGTGCAATCGGTAGGCGGTGGCCTCACCGATGCCACTAGTCGCCCCCGTGACCAGAGCAATCCGCTTGGTTGTCATCGGATCAGGACTCCTCAGTACGACAAATCGCATCCGGTCAAGATCAGACCTCCGGGCTGCCTCGCATGCGCGAAATGGAGCAAGTGCTCTAGAAGGACGGTGGCAAGGACAATACGGTATCGGAGGACCGAGTCATGACCCACCTCGTTTTTCGTCATGGGTCTTGGCATACAGCGCGGCACGGTGTTGGGATGAATTCCTGAGTTCCTTCGTCGACAAGGATTGTCGCGCGCCGACGGCAAGCCTCCATGGCCATGGCGGCAGCCCCAGTCCCACGCCGTGGATCACGCGCCTGACTTGATGGGCACCAACTGGAGCGGCAGATGCACCAGTCCGCGCATCGTCGCATTGTCGAGATAGCGGTAGTCCCCGTCGAGATGAATAGCTTCGACCCGGGGAAGTAGTTGTGTCAGAACCCGGCTGACTTCCAGACGGGTCAGATGCGTTCCGAGGCAGTAGTGGATGCCAAAGCCGAAGGCGAGGTGGTCGGACGGGTTGCGGTTCAAGTCGAAGGTGTCCGGGTCGTCGTAGTGGCGCGGGTCACGGTTCGCCGCACCGAACAGGAGCAGAACGCGTGCGCCGGCCGGGATCGTGCTCGCACCGATGGTGTAGTCGCGGGTGGCGGTTCGGTAAAACCCCTGAATGGGTGACACGAAGCGCAGCTGTTCCTCGATCGCCGCGGGAATCAGCTCCGGGTGCTCGCGCAGCTGGGCATAAACGTCGGGTCGCTGCGCGAGGGTCAGCAATAGCCCCGACAACAAGTTCCTCGTCGTCTCGTTGCCGGCGCCGATGAGCATGGCGACGAACCAGAAGATCTCGTCGTCGGTCAGCCCATCGTCGCCATCCGCATGGGTCATCATGGAGATCAGGTCGTCACCGGGATGGCGACGGCGAAGTGTGATGAGAGGATCGAGATTGCGACGCATCGCCACAGTCGCTTTACTTGTGCGCGAGACGAGGTTGATCCCGTGCAGAGTCAGCGGGGCAAAGGAGCCCGCGAGCATCGTATCGGACCAAGCCATGAATCGTGCGTGTTCATGCTGCGGTATCCCCAGCATCGTGGCGATAAGTCGGGTTGGGAGCGGTTTGGCCAGATCGGACACCGCTTCGGTTTTTCCGCGGGCAACCATGTCGTCGATGAGATTATCGGCGACCTCGTTGATGGCCGCTTCCCATGCCGTCATCGCCCGTGGGGTGAACGCCCGGGAGACGAGTTTGCGAAGCCGGGTGTGGTCGGGCGGGTCGGCCGCGTTCATCATCGGGAGATGGACGCGGAACCGGCTTTGGCTTTCGGCCGAAGACAACGCATCGTGGTCGCGCAACGCCGCCCACACGTCATCGTAGCCAGGAATGATCCAGATCCCGCGTTTGCGGTTGTACCACACGTTCGGAACGGCTGGCCCGGTCAGCAGCGTACGGTATCCCGGATAGGGATCGGCGACCGTCTGTGCTGCGAAGGGGTCGAAGTTCGTGATTGGAGCAGTTTCCCTGCCGGTCAGGGTGTAGGCGTATGCGGTTGTTCTGTCCCGCATAACCCCCATCATGCCATCGACGCCGATCTTCAGAAGGCTGGCGCGGAACCTGAGCCGGCGAGAAAATGCCATGCATAAACCCCTCAGTGACGGTCCTCAGACCTGGTGCGAACTACGCGGGATACCGTAGCGCACTGTGACATAAGGTTGCAGAGATGTCCGGAACCCAGGGCCGCCCGGAGCAGCCAACCGACTGGACGTGCGCAGTGGCCGTCTACTCGATCCATCGCGGAGGTTATACCGGCTCAGTCGCGTGTTTCGGCGCTCCGCGCGATGCCGGGCACACCGTGCCCCGCCACGCGGACGAAATTCCGGCCACGGCACCCATTTCTCGTCGTTATCGGTCGCGGGGGTGGGTAAGCGGATGAGGGTCATCAGAATTCTTGGGAGGGTGTGGATACCGCTGGTTGTACTGGTGGTGGTGGTTTTTTGGGGGTTCAGCGTGTCGCGGCTGCACGGTATGTTCGGCCGTGATGAGGGCCCGTCGTTTGTTGAAAGCCAGGCTGAGGACAGCAAGCCGTACAATCCCAGGGAGATGACTTACGAGGTCTTTGGCCCACCCGGCTCCGTGGCAGACATCAGCTATTTCGATGAAAACTATCAGCCGCAGGAAGTCGATGGAGCGCGCCTGCCGTGGTCGTTGAAGATCACGACGACCTCGCCAATGGTCCTAGGGAACATTGTGGCGCAAGGCGACAGCGACAGTATTGGTTGCCGAATCGTAGTGGACGGTGAGATCAAAGCTGAGAGGATCTCGAACGAAGTGAATGCCTTCACCCATTGTCTGGTAAAGGGCGCATGACCGGCCACGGCACGAGAAACGAACACCCCAATAGGCGATTAATAGCGGCGACGATCCGCAAATTGTCCGTGCTTATCATTCTCGGGTGGCTGGCGATTACCCTCTTTGTCAGTATCGGCGTGCCATCATTGGAACAGGTCGCTAAAGAGCATGCAGTATCACTGAGCACCAAAGATGCGGCGTCGGTAAAGGCAATGACCCGAATGGGCACGGTATTCGGGGAATCGAATTCCGACAGTGACGTGATGATCGTATTAGAGGGCGAGCAGCCCCTCGGTGACGCCGCGCACGAGTACTATGACGAGCTAATCCGTCGATTGAAATCAGACACGACGCATGTGCAGCACATTCAAGACTTCTGGGGAGACCCGCTTACGACGGCGGGTGCGCAAAGTGGCGATGGTCTGGCCGCGTACGTTCAATTGAATCTCGCCGGCAACCGAGGAGAGCCCCTGGGGACCGAATCCGTCGAAGCCGTGCGGCAGATAGTACAGCAGACGCCTGCACCAAGTGGGCTTGAAGTCTATGTCACCGGCTCGGCCGCGCTAGTTGCTGATATGAACGCCAGCGGTGACAGAGCAATCCTCAAAATTATTGTGGCGACCGTTGTCGTCGTTTTCATCATGTTGCTTCTCGTATACCGTTCGGTCGTTACCGTTGTGCTCTTGTTGGCCACTGTCGGGATCGGATTGGCGGCAGCACGGGGAGTTGTCGCACTTCTCGGCCACCACGATCTTCTTACCCTTTCGACTTTTTCCGTCAATCTCCTGGTATCCCTCACGATCGCGGCGGGAACGGACTACGGCATATTCTTCATCGGACGCTATCATGAGGCGCGTCAGGCCGGCGAGGATCGTGAAACGGCGTTCTATACCATGTACCACGGGGTAGCTCATGTGGTCTTGGCCTCGGGTTTGACTATTGCTGGGGCAACGTACTGCCTCAGTTTTACCCGTTTGCCGATCTTCCAGACCATGGGAGTCCCGTCCGCAGTGGGTATGCTCGTCGCTGTAGCGGTGGCGTTGACGCTGGTACCTGCAGTTCTTTCCGTCGGTAGCCGCTTCGGCCTCTTCGAGCCAAAACGCAAGATGAAGGTGCGCGGATGGCGACGGGTTGGAACTGTGATTGTGCGCTGGCCCGTACCGGTCTTTGTCGCGGCTGTCGCGATCGCTTTGGTGGGTCTGCTGGCGCTACCGGGATACAAAGCGAGCTACAAGGACCGGCTTTACATACCCGATGACATGCCCGCTAATGTCGGGTGGGCGGCCGCGGAGCGCCATTTCCCGCAGGCCAGGATGCAGCCCGAAATTTTGTTCATTGAAACCGATCGCGACATGCGTAATTCGGCTGACTTCATCGTCTTGGAAAAACTTGCCAAGGGCATCTTCGGGGTGCCGGGAATTTCCCGAGTGCAGGCCGCTACTCGCCCACAGGGAACGCCACTCGGACACACCTCGATTCCATTTCTGCTGAGCATCCAAAATGCTGGCCAGTTGCAAAATATGAAATTCGTGGAAAATCGTATAGCTGATTTGCTGAGGACGGCAGATGAGCTAACCGGAACGATCGCGACGATGGAGCGCATGTATGGTTTGACGCAACAACTGGTCGGTACCACTAATCATATGGTCGGTGTAACGAAAGAAACCCTCGCTATTTCTGGTGAGATTCGAGACCGCCTGGCGGATTTCGATGATTTCTTCAGACCGATTCGCAACTACTTCTACTGGGAACCACATTGCTTTGACATCCCGGCCTGCTGGGCGGTCAGATCGGTATATGATTCAATCGACGGCGTATCTACACTGACCGATAAACTGGCTGAACTTGAGCCGGACCTGGATAACTTCGACGTGGTCATGCCGCAGATGCTTGCCATGCTACCGCCACTGATTGGCACCATGAAAAGCCTGCGGACCACGCTGCTGACCACGCACAGCACCATGTCCGGAATAATTGCGCAGATTGAGGAATTAGGTGGCGACACGACTGCCATGGGGATGGATTTCGATGCCGCCAAGAACGACGACTCCTTCTACCTTCCTCGGGAAGTGTTCGACAACCCGGACTTCCAACGCATCATGAATCTGTTCTTGTCGCCGGACGGAAAGGCGGCGCGCTTCATTATTTCACACAAGGGCGATCCTGCGACCGACGAGGGTATCTCGCGTGTGGACGCGATGAGGACGGCTGCCGAGGAGTCTCTCAAGGGGACGCCCCTGGAGGACGCCAAGATCTACACTGCCGGCTCCGCCGCGATCTTCAAAGACCTGAAAGAAGGTTCGAATTACGATTTCCTGATTGCGGGGATTTCGTCGCTCTGTTTGATTTTCATCATCATGGTCATAATCACACGCAGTCTGGTCGCCGCCTTGGTGATCGTGGGCACCGTGTTACTTTCGTTGGGCGCTTCCTTTGGTTTGTCCGTGCTGCTATGGCAGTATATTATCGGCTTTGACCTGCACTGGCTTGTTATGGCCATGTCGTTAATCATTCTTCTGGCAGTGGGCTCCGACTATAATTTGCTCCTGGTCTCTCGGATCAAGGAAGAAATGAGCGCTGGGCTGAACACGGGCATTATCCGTGCGATGGGCGGCACGGGCAAGATCGTGACGAGCGCCGGATTGGTATTCGCTTTTACCATGGCCGCCATGTTGGTCAGCGACTTACGTGTTGTCGGCCAGGTGGGTACTACGATTGCTGTCGGTCTGCTGTTTGACACATTGATCGTGCGGTCGTTCCTGGTGCCGTCCATCGCCGCACTGCTGGGACGCTGGTTCTGGTGGCCCATGAACGTTCGCTCGCGCCCGGCCCGCGCCACAGCTGTGCCTGTTTCCACCTGACGCGAGGATTTTCGTGAGGTGACCGGTGGAGGTGACGGCTCGGGTGCAGTGTCGGCACCTCAAGTAACCGCAGGCGGCCGTGACGGCGGCGATCGTGAGGCTTCCCGGTTCGATCGACAGGGGGCACGCCTGGTAGCGTCCAGTCCTCATGGATGAGCAGCAATTCGACGTGATCATCGTGGGGGCTGGCTTCGGCGGAATCGGTGCGGCGATCCAGCTGAATCGGTTGGGCTATGACAACATTCTGATCGTCGACCGTGAGGACGACCTGGGCGGAACGTGGCACGTCAACCGCTATCCGGGCCTGTTCGTCGACCAAGCGGCCACCACGTATTCCTACTGGTTCGAGCCGAACCCCCATTGGTCTCGGCTCTTCCCGCCGGGTGCCGAACTGAAGAGCTATGCGGAGCACGTAGCGGACAAGTACGACGTGCGCCGGTACATGCGGTTCAACACCACCGTCGAAGGCGCTCGATGGGATGACGACGCCCGGGTCTGGCGGGTTGCGCTTGCCGGTGGCGAGACGCTGACCTCTCAGTTCCTGATCGCGGCCACCGGTTTCCTGTGCCAGCCGTGCACTCCGGACATTCCTGGAATCGATACGTTCGCCGGGCGCATCATTCACACCGCGGCGTGGGATGACAGTTACGCGTTCGAAGGACGCCACGCGGCGGTAATCGGAACGGGTTCCACCGGGATACAGGTCATCCCGGAGCTTGCCAAGGAAGTCGCCGAACTGACCGTGTACCAGCGGACGCCGATCTGGGTGCTGCCCAAGACCGATATCGTGTTCCCGCCGGCAGTGCAACGGCTTTTCGCCAGGGTGCCGCTCACGCAACGGATCTTGCGGTTAATCACCGACGTCGGTATGGACTTCATGATGGTGATCACGATGTGGAGATACCGGTATTTCAAGCTGGTCAACAAAGCCATCTCTGAGGTGTCGGGAATCCATCGGTTGCTGGCGGTGCGCGACAGAGATCTTTCGCGCAAGCTCGGTCCGAACTTCGACTTCGGTTGCAAGCGACCGGCATCGTCCAATACCTACTATCAGACTTTCACCAAACCGCATGTGCATCTCGAGACGAACGGTATCGAACGGATCGAGCCCGACGGCATCGTCGCGCGTGACGGCACCAAGCGGCCCATCGACACCCTGGTCCTCGCAACCGGTTTCGACGTCTGGGACACCAACCTGCCGGCGATCGAGGTGATCGGTCGGGAGGACCGGAACCTAGGCAAGTGGTGGCGCGAGAACGGCTTCCAAGCCTATCAAGGAATCACGGTGCCGTCCTTCCCGAATTTCCTCAGTATGGCCAGTCCGTACGCCTGGGTCGGGTTGTCGTGGTTCAACACGGTGGAGTACCAGATGCGCCACATGAAGCGGCTGTTCGGTGAACTCCAGCGCCAGCGTGCTCGCACCTTCGAGGTTACCGAGGAAGCGAACGCCCGCTTCCTAGACCGGATGACGGATCTGCTCGATGACTCCGTGTTCCACCTCGGTAACTGCGCAGACTCGCGGTCGTACTGGTTTAACCACAGCGGGGAAGCGCCGCTTTTCCGGCCGACCTCAGTGCGTAGCGCTGTCAAGGAGCAGGATCGATTCCCGTTGTCAGACTACGTGATTGCGTGACGGAACCACGCCGAGAAATGCGGCTTGCAGGTTGGCTGTGTCGGGACTGACCGGCCTAGTGCGACATGCTTGAGGTGATCGACAAGGGGTGTGTCAGTGAGTCCCACCCTGTCCCGTTGCTTTTCGTCCACGGGGCCTGGCATGCGGCATGGTGTTGGGACGAACACTTCTTGGGTTTTTTCGCCGAGAAGGGCTATCGCACGCTGGCCGTGAGCCTCCGTGGTCACGGTGGCAGCCCTAGCCCCGTGCCACTGCGTCAGTGTTCGGTCGCCGATTATCTCGAGGACATCAGCACGGTTGCCGACAGTCTGCCCCGCAGACCGGTGATAGTCGGTCACTCGATGGGGGGCTTTCTTGTGCAGAGGTACCTGGAGTGTGACGACGCTCCCGCCGCCGTGTTGATGGCGTCGATGCCTCCGCAGGGAAACTTCGGATCCGCCTTGCGATGGATACGGCAGCGCCCTTGGCATTTCATGAAAATGCTCACCACCGCCAAGTCGTTGCCCTATATCAACACGCCCGAGCTCGCTCGGGAGAGATTCTTCTCTGCGCAGATGCCGGACTCCAAAGTCATGGAATACGCCGCGCGGCTGCAAGAAGAGAGTGCACGGATCGGAGTCGATTGCCTGGTGCGCCTGCCCCGGACCAGACGCGTGACAACGCCGTTGCTGGTCCTGGGGGCCGAGGACGACGGAGCGACCAGCCAGGGAGAGGTACGCGCGACGGCACGCGCATATCGCACCGAACCAGAATTCTTCCCCGAGATGGGTCACGACATGATGCTGGAACCCGGCTGGGTTGCCGTGGCTGAACGAATCCACACTTGGCTCGGCGCTCGGGGGCTGTGAGATCGCGTCAATCTTGAGTTGAGGCCTTCGGTGGGGTAGGAGAGTCCGCCGTTGGCGGGCGCGGAGGTCAGCAAACCGGCGGCGGGTAGTCCGCTCGAACACATCGGCCGGCATGGTTTCGGTAGCCTTCCCGGCATGACCGACTCGCCACATACGAATGATCTCGCCGCCGGGGCGCCGACGGGAGTGCGGACCACGGCCGAGGCGCTGGCCGGTCTCGACATGTCGCTGTCCGAGGCAATGGTGACGCAGCGTGCGATCCGACGCGTGCGGCCGGACCCGGTCGATGATGCGGTTGTGTTGAAGTGCATCGAGCTGGCGCTGCGTGCACCGACGGGCAACAATGGGCAGAACTGGGAGTTCATCGTCGTCAAGGACCGCCACGTCAAGGAGAAGCTGGCCAAGCGAAACCGTCAGCTCTGGAATATCAGCTACCGCACGATGATCCGCGGTATGGCTGCCCACGACGATTCGATGGCCAAGACGGCGCGGGCGGTGCAGTGGCAGGCCGACCACTTCACGGAGATCCCTGTGCTGGTGGTCGCCTGCCTGCGACTAGGCGTCCGCGAGGGGAGGGTGCCGATAATCAGGATGCCCCATGCGGTGGAGTCGGGGTACTACGGGTCGGTTTACCCAAGCGTGCAGAATCTGTTGTTGGCGGCCCGTGCCATGGGGCTAGGCGCGTCACTAATCACCCTGCCGCTGTGGAGAGTTGGTTCGGCGCGCAGAACGCTGGGTCTGCCACACTCCGTCACTCCGGTCTGTGTCGTGCCACTTGGTTGGCCGCGCGGGCGCTACGGGCCGACGACCCGCAAACCTGTCGAGCAGGTGACACACCTGGATGTCTACGGCAACCGGCCTTGGCTCGACGCGTGAGGCAAAGCGGGCATCGCGGTGGTTTTGACGCGGCGGTGAGTGGAGGCATAGCCTCAACCTGAGCAAAGTGTCTGGCGAGTCGGGGGAGATTCGCTCCGGTTTTTGCCTATCTCACTGTGATACAACCGATGTCACTGTGATACAATCTGAGAGGCGGACACATGGCTAAAGCCCTGCGTCGACATGCTGTAGCTGCCGTGGCACTTCTAGGGGCCAGCGCTATTGCCGTCACTCCCATCGCACGGCCGACGCCACCGGCCATCCACGTCGCCAATCTGGAAACCAGTCTGGCTGCTTCCGTCGCCAATATTCCGGTGAACCTCGTCTACGCCCTGGCTAACGTCCCGTACAACCAGGTCCAGGCCGTGAACCAGCTTGCCGCTTCGCTATTTCACAGCGGGACCTGGTGGGTCGGA
>Ga0315283_10004846_pt1 | contig 11796 bp, 13 predicted proteins | sample YL17G09_0_MG_FD_204541 | JGI IMG/M metagenome (GOLD analysis project Ga0315283, IMG submission 204541) | Sediment microbial communities from Yellowstone Lake, YNP, Wyoming, USA - YL17G09_0 | ecosystem: Environmental > Aquatic > Freshwater > Lake > Sediment | place: USA: Wyoming | collected...
GAATTGCCAAATACTGCAAAAATGACCGATGATGATAAGCAAAAGATTCAAGAGGAAGAAAAACAAGCAAACGCTATTTTGAAAATTCGTAGAGCTTACAATAAGGCATTTAGAGCTTTAAATGATGCGCATAAAGCCACAAAGCACATAAACCCAGAACTATACAAAGCTCAAGTAAACCAACTTGCAATTATTATGGGTAAAGAAACGGCTGGCAGGTCAATTATGTCTGAGATTGCTTCTCAGGCCGGTGGCGCATTCCCTGATATTAAAGACTGGGGCGGATCGTCAGAGCAAAAATACTATAACACTATGCGCATGTTGCAAGATCGCTACGATACATCAACCAAAACCATTGATAATTTCCCTGGTCTAAAGCGCGAACCTGATGCGGTACCTGATCCTTGGGGAAGGGAAATAAGGCGCAATAAAAAGACAGGTCAGCGCTTTCAAAAAGACACTCGCGGGAAATGGATTGAAATCCAATGAGTAGAGCTAACTACACTTATGCGGCTTATGACGCTGGGCTTCCATGCCGTAACCCAGAGTGTAAAAGCCATGGGCTCCCGCATCCTAACTGCCGTTGCTATGGTGATTTGCCAGAATCGCCACAGTCAGCTACGCAAATGGTGCTTCCCAATGGCAGGTGGGGAAGGGACTTTAGCGGCGGCTTCTCGCCGTCTAAGGGCGCTCCTGATAGCTCAAACGCAGCGGCATCGGCCAATCTAGGCGCACCAAGCGAAGTGCCAGCCAACAATGCTGCCACCGGATCGCCGATCGACGCGGGCAAAGCGCCAAGTCCTGGGATTTCGCCCAACGGCATATCGCCAAGCCAAGGCGTGGCGACGAATGTTCCTGCGCCAAGTCCCATGGACTATGCTAAGTCCGGCGAATCCCCAACAGACATCACGCCAGCAGGGACTAACAAGGCGACTACTGGCTTTGGTTTAGGCACAGCAGCTATTGGCGCGGGCCTTGGCCTAGCTGCCATGGGTATTATCGGCATGAACTTCCTTCGCAGGAAGAAAGCTCCTAAAGATAAGGAAAGCGACTATGAAGATGGCGTGATGGCTTTGGCGGAAGGTGGCGAGGTTGGCAACTGGCAAGTGGTCGATCATTATTGCCAGACTTGCAGGCCGCACAGGAACGACTGTGAATACTTTGCTGAAGGTGGCCAGGCCGGTGATTCAGATTTTGTAACGGAAAGCACTCCCACTATCACAGGACCAGAACAACGGGACGTTACTAAGCAAGTCGATCCAACTGGCGAAGACTGGGTAACTGAAAGCGCTCCTGCGCCTGAGCAAAAAGCTCCGATTCAAAGCGAATTAGCTATGCCTCAGAAGCAGCCACAGGCTGCGCCTAATCTTGATAGCTCTGACTGGGTATCGGAAAGCACCGGAAAGCCTACTGATGCTCCTAAAGACCATGAAATGACATGGCAAGGTATTGTCGATGAGCATTTAAATCCCAAGGGAAATCTGACAGGAGCCGAGGTTGAAGCGCTTGCCAAAGGGTTTATAGGCGCTCCCATTGTGGCTTTAGGAGAGATCGGGCTATCCAAGCTTGGCGTCCCTGGTATGTCAGCCGAGGATCAAAAAAAGCGCCAGCAAGATAACCCCGACATGACCACAATAATGGGCGGGCTAGGCAACGCCATTTCATTTGGTACAGGAGTGGGCGAAGTAGGTTGGATTGCCAAAAAGATTGGCGGGAACTTTTTTCGTGATGCTATCGCAGGTGGAGTTATTCAAGGACTAAATGAAGTTGAAAAGTCCATTGTTGAAGGCAAAGACCACGATTTGTTGTCAGGCTATACTCTGGCAAATATAGGTGGAGCCGCTTTACTTCAAGGCGCTTTTGGCAAGGCTGAAAGAGCGTTTAGAGGCGTCGGCGAACAACTTGTAGGTACTAGAGTTAAAAGCGCTTTGGCGGGTGTTTCGGCTGCTGTTTTACATCCCGATGATCCTGATCTAATCAAAAATATTGGCAAGCAACTTTATAACAAGACAGCCGAGCCAGGTTATATGTTTGACCAAAAGGCTTTTAAATCTGGCGTAAAATTTGCGCAGTCTATTTCTAATAAAGCTGGAACAGGCGTTGCTTTAACAGCAATTAGGGACGCTCTCCAAGGACAGTGGGTCAGCGCAAGTGAGACATTAGCAGCGGCAATTGCAGGTAAATTTATTGGCGGAAAACTAGCTTCCCATGTAGCTACAGGATTTATCAATTCTTCTACTCACGGCGGATTCAATAATTTTGCTAATACCGTCGATAGTGTAGGCAGATCGGTATCTGGCCAAAAAAAGATCATCGATGGAGTATCCGCCGTACTTAAAGGCACCGGCTTTACTATTTTAAACAGTTTTGATGGCAAGGATGCTATTAGCTCTATGGATAAAGCTGTGAATCAGTTTGATCCTGAACAGCAGATGAAACAGCAGATACAGCTAGACAACAGCGAGCCTGCGCAGGGATACGCGGAAGGTGGTAATGTATCGTCGCAAGCTACGCAAGACAGTGGCCTAACATCACCAAGCCAAGCGTTTGCCAATAATTTCCCAGAGCAAAATGTGATTATGCAAATGGCTCGCGGGCGCATGAGCCAATATTTAAAGGGCCTACAGCCACAGCCACCGCCTACCTCTTTACCATTCGACTCAAAGTCTGATCTCAGGGAGCAAGATCGTAGCTATAAAAAAGCACTTTTGATCGCCCATGATCCTCTATCGGTGCTTGGTCATGTTGCCAAAGGCACGCTTGAACCAGAGCATTTGCAGCACCTTGGCGCTATGTATCCTGAAGTTTCTCAGACGATGCAAAAAGAGATCACCAAGCAAATGCTTCAAATGCAAATGAAAGGTGAAAAGCCATCTTACAAGGTACGACAGGGCCTAAGTCTTTTGCTCGGCGCTCCGCTTTCCGGCGAGTTTTTGCCGCAAAACATGCAAGCCGCACAGGCCGTATTTGTAAAGGCCGATCAAAGCCAACAGCCAGGCAAAAAGCCAACCAAGACCAAGCAAAGCCTAAGTAAATCGAGCAAGGCTTTCCTAACTCCTGAGCAGTCTAGGCAAACGAGGTACCAGCAAAGAGGGTGAGCATTCCTCACGTTATTGGTGGTGATCCCGCCGCTACAAAAGGAGATCCCTTGTGTCAACTAGAACAAGCCTGCGTCCGCAGGTGGTTATCCCAAGTCCCAACGCATTCCCAGCTAACTCGCAAGATATGTCGGCTGATATCGTCTCCGCTCCCACGATTCTCAATTCCCTGACAAAAGTGAGCTACGGTGTAGCCTGGTCTGGCGCAGGCGCTACACCTGGCTTTGTCAGCGTGGAAGCATCTGACGATTGCGTGGTTGAGTCATCTGGCAATGTAAGTGGTGGCACATGGAACACGTTGCCGTTCTTTAGCGGCGGGTCCATCGTGTCGTCCATCCCGCTACTGGGTGCCAGCGGTAACGGCATGATTGACATCGAGACACTATCGGCCTATGCCGTGCGGCTTCGCTTCACTGCGAATGCATCGGTTGGCAATCTGACAGTTACCGTTAATGGGAAGGTGGCATAATGGCGACTTTTTACGCGATTTACCCACCATCCCTAGGCGGTGCGTCATCTCCAACAGTGGTCACAGGATCGGGAACGGCTGGAAGTCCTGCGCCTGGCGTAGTGACGGTGCAAGGCATCACAGGTGGAACGCCATTACCAGTGGCCGCGACCTTGGTCGGGCAAAGCGCATCATGGCTTGAGTCGCTAGATTACGGCGTGACTCCTATAACCACCTTGGCCTATGTTCAGCTAAATCCATCGACGGCAACAAACATCAACTACCTGAGTATCTTTGATAGCTCTGGTAATCCGATGATTCTCGCGGTGGGTGCGCCTGGGTCCGAGGTTGACCATCTTTATGTGCCACCGGGCGGTAGTGTTGGCGGTTACAACCTCTATATCCCAGCGGGATCGCGCATATCGTACAAAGCGCTTTTGGTGGACTCAACTAGCGGAAATCTCATCATTACGGGGCTCAATTAATATGAAGCCAGCAATTCGTTCATTAGCGCTCGCGCTATTCACATTCTTGCAAGCATCGGTAGCCTTGTCGGATGCTCCCTTGATTTGGGGACCAAACAACACGGCCAAGCTCTTGAACTCTGGCGATCTAGTCGCTAAGAACGGCTATATTTACCCGAATATCCCTTCCGCATTTACGGCCGGATCTATTCCATTCGCCTCCGCTGGCACAACGCTATCGCAGGACAATGCGAAGTTTTTCTGGGATGACAGCCAATTTTTCTTGGGCCTTGGTAATAATAGTCCTGACCATGCGTTAACTATTAGCAGCAATCAACCTGCATCAATCCAAGTAAATAATTCAGTTTCATCTAGCTTTAGTGAATGGCAAGCGAATGTCGCCGGTGCTTCAGGAAGATTGGTTTTTACAGGTCCTACGTTCGGAGATTCTGACTACGGGCCTAGCTCTCTGGTTATCCATGCGGAAGACACGAACGGCGATGTTAGAATTTATCCCGGTCAAACGGCATCGCATCAAACCATGTTTTCACACACTGGGAATGTGGGGATAGGGACATCATCACCTAGTTTCACTCTTGACGTTGTGCAAAGGTCTAATTCTGGTTTGAGAGTGGCTAACAACAATTCAGGTGAACTTGCTGGCTTGTTAGCATGGAATGATCTTGGTCATTACGCAAGTCATGCGGCAACAGGTTCATCATTCCCAACAGGTTTATATGGACCAGACAAAGCAGTGTTCTACGGATCAGGCTTCTCAAACGGTACAGTGTTTTTATCAGACAATGGGCCGCTTGAATTAGCATCCGCTACAGCTGTCAATTTAACGATGACCCAGGCGGGAAACATCGGCATTGGTACTACCGTTCCAGCTACTAAATTAGACGTTGCGGGAAAATTTCAGGTTGATAGCAACGGCAATCCGCTAAAAGTAAACAACGTCGCGACTAGCTTCCCGGCCGCTCAAGGCGCAGCTAATACACTTTTAACTAACGATGGATCAGGATCATTAAGCTGGACCGCTCCAGGAACAAGCGTAGGCGGACCTACCGTTACAGCGTCAAATACATTTGCAAACGGCAACACATATACAAACGATATTGTAAATCCTCCGCCATATATCGCGCAAAGATTTACAGCAACAAATACTGGTAATTTTGTTTCGTATGAAACAAAAATGCAAAATTTTAACCCACCAACTGGCGTTGTTTTGCAAGCAGAGTTATGGAGCGACAACGGAGTAGGTGGGTCAAATTCAGATATTGGTTCATTGCTGGCTAGCAGCATAACAACACTTAGCGATAGCACTCTGCTAACTAGCTCGGCAAACAATAACGCAACATCTTCCGTGCCTAGCTCTATATATAATTTTTCTGGGTATCCAGTTGTGTCTGGCACTATGTATTGGGTGGTTATCAGAAAGATTTCAGGGTCATTAGGCGCTAACCAAATATTTGCATTAACAAATAACGGGATAACTTCACCTCCAGCAAGGTCTCCAGGTACCGCCGGTGGCCTTACTCAAACAACATATTTTAAAGCCAATGTTGCCGTTGGAAATCAATTCGTATTGTCAAATGCACTTAATTACCTTGATAGCTCATTTTTAAATTACAACGTCGATTTCGGCGGCAATGTCTTATCGGGTGTATCTACTCCGCTAACTTCTACGGACGTCGCAAATAAAGCATATGTTGATGGATTGATTCCATCGCCGACTTGGACAGCATCGGGATCTAATCAATATTCAAACGTAGCGGGGAATGTAGGCATTGGATCGACAACGCCTGCACAAAAATTTGATATTGCGGGAAAATTTCAAGTCGATAGCAACGGTAATCCTCTCAAAATAAATAACGTTGCGACAAGCTTCCCATCCGCTCAAGGATTGGCTGGGACTATTTTAACTAACGATGGATCGGGTGGTTTAACGTGGGGATCGGCTGGCGGATCTGGGCCTTGGCAGGTCGCTGGATCTGATATTTATAATAATAATGCTGGAAATGTTGGGGTAGGGACATCATCGCCATCGGCTAAACTACATGTTAATGGCGGTACGGCTCCCGGCGCAGGTGTTCCTACAACTGGCGCATTGATGCTAAGTGGATTCGATTCGGCAAATACTCAGCTACAGGTTGACAACCAACATGTGTTCTATTGGAACACTAACGCATCACAGGGTGCGCTTGCACCATACGCCCAAATGTCGACTTTTAATTACGGGTCAAGCACACCTTTCCCGCTTTGGATTCAAGCAAACGGCGGCAATACGTTAGTTGGTCCATGGACGGGCGGAAGTCCTCTTGCGCCAGTAGCCAGGCTATCTGTATCGGGTAATACGGCAATTGGGGCTAACTACTCAGCAGGCGCTAGCGCGCCTACAAACGGCATGATTGTTGAGGGAAATGTGGGGATCGGCACATCATCTCCGACATATAGCCTAGATATTTTGCAAAATAGTGTTAATGGCATAAGAACAAAAAACACTGTTTCATCACAAAGTGGCGGATTGTTAGCCGTAAATGATCTTTCGCATTCTGCGCAGGTAACTATCACAGGGTCAACTCAGCCAGCAACTTTATATGGACCAGACAAAGCAGTATTTTATGGCGCTGGCGCACAAAATGGAACGATTCTGATATCTGATTCAGGGCCGCTACAATTAGCCACAGCAGCCGTAAATTTTACTATGTTGCAAAGCGGAAATATTGGCATAGGCAACTTGAGTCCTATGAATAAGTTTGGAGTATCTGGCAATGTAGCGATCGGTAGCTATGCCGGTTCTATATCGGCTCCAGCTAACAGCATTATCGTAAGCGGTAATGTAGGTATCGGGACATCTTCGCCAGCGACCAGCTTAGACGTTGCTGGAAAGTTTCAAGTCGATAGCAATGGTAACATTTTAGAGATTAATAACGTTGCGACAAGCTTTCCATCATCTCAGGGTGCTGCTAGCACAGTTTTGACGAACAACGGATCAGGAGCGCTAAGCTGGACCGCGCCCGCTGCGGCAATAACCTCGCTAACAGGAGAAGCCACAGGTTCAGGTCCCGGAGCAACGGCAGTCACTCTTGATAATGCCTCTGTTATTCAAAAAGTATTAACCGGATTCGGACCTACAGCAGGACAAATTGCTGCTACCGATAACATCATTCAAGCTGCGCAAAAGAATGATGCGAACTGGTCTTTGCAATTTTTTGGAGATGGGTCGGACGGCGCATTTTCAGCAGCAAGCGGTACGACTACTTTAACAAGAGATATGTATTACAGTTCGTTGACTTTGACGGGTACGGGTATTTTAAGGCCGGTCGGATTTAAAGTTTTTGTGAGTGGTACATGTAACCTTGCAGGCGCACAAGCTAGCGCAATCAACTTTAATGGCAATTCTGGCGGCGCAGGAGCAACGGCGGGAACAGGTGGAACAGGCGGCGCTAACGTCCAAAACGGATCAATTGCCGGATCAACAGCAGGTGTAGCAGGTGGTGCAGGTGGAACGGCGGCGGGTGTTCAAGGCGGCGCTGGTTCTGCTACTGCACCGCAAGAGGGAGGCGCTAACGGCGCAACATTAGTTGGCGGAACCGGGTCGGGTGGTGCAGGTGGTGCTGCGCGTACCGCTGTTTCGCCAAGCGGCGCTTTGTCGATTCATCGCTGGATGGTGGACACAATAAAAGGGATATCATTGCTATCCGGTGGTATTTCGGGGAATGCTGGTAACGGCGGCGGCGGCGATGGAACAAGTGGTGCGGGCGGCGGCGGTTCTGGCGCTGGCAGTGGAAACCTTTGGCTTTCCTGCCAAACTATCAATCGTGATGTTGCAGGAACCTCTGGCGTGATTTCTGTAAACGGCGGTGCAGGTGGTAATGGTGGATCAGCTACAGCTGGAAACAGAGGCGGAGGTTCGGGCGCTTCCGGCGCAGGCGGAGGTTGGGCCTATATTGCTTATCGTTACTTGACGGGTACCGCGCAAAGTAACTTTATACAAAGTAACGGCAACGTTGGTGGTGCAGGTGGTGCAGGCTTCGGTACCGGAACAGGCGGCGGCGGCGGCGGCGGCGGAAACGGTGGACGTATTACGCTGTATAATGTTCAGACTGGAATGGCATCGGAGACTTTTACTGGCACAGGCAGTGTAGGCGGCGCGGCATCAGGCGTAACAGGTGGGACAGCCGGAACAGCTGGAATAAACCAAGTGAGTTTATAAATGACGACAACTCTATCAAACGATGTCTGGGGTCGCTCCGTTGTCTTGGAAGACGATGGGGTAACATACACGGTTACAAATTCGCTTGACGGCGCAGTTTTTTCGCTGTCGTTTCCGGGCGGAACGGACATAGTAGAAGTATACGAAGCCATTAATGCGATTGCTCCGCAAACATTGCCGATCGCTCAAGCGATTGCCGCGAACATTGCAAATGCAAAGGCTGGCCTTGTCGCATTCTCTGCAACTAGGTATTCGTTGGACCAACGCCTATTTTTTCACTCGCTATATGAGGTAGCAAAATCAACAGGTCTAACTAACCGGGCGGCGTACATTTACCAGTTATTTACATGGGCGCAAAGCGTGGCGGTGGCCGCTGCTACCTACATTGCAACGGTGTCGGCTATGACTGATCCTGTCGCAGTTACCGCAAAATCTCCCGACTTTGGTATACTAGCTGCAAGTGATCCAAACATAACTGTACCGGGCGCAATGGCCATAACTACATGAGGCATTCATGAAATGGATTTTATTGTGGTTATTTCTATCTTCAAATGCAATGGCTGAGAAGTTATCAGAAGGCTGCAACAATCCATCATGGGACCAGAGCTATAATCAGACTGTGAGTGGTCGAAGCCTGATCTTTTCGGCTCCGAAGTATGACGCCAAAAGGCCGCATAAGCTCATCATTCAGCTTCATGGTGCCAACATGAATGCAGGGTGGATGAAGTCGCTGACAGGTGGAGTTGAGGGATATAGTTACGATTCCATATTCACTTACCTAGAGGCCGGGAAACAAGTTTGGGACCAGACGAACGATATCTATTTTGTAGATAACGTGATCGACAAGATGGGCAAAAAATACTGCGTCGATCTCTACCAAGTGTTTGTGGTCGGGTATTCAAACGGCGCTTTCTTTGCTAACTCGTTGGCGCAGCGAAGGTCAAACAAACTAAAGGCCGTGATCGCTGTGGCCGGTGGCGGAGGTGGCGGGGTGCAGATTCCCGCCATGATTGTGCATGGGCGCGCTGATCAATATGTGCCGTTCTGGTCGGGTTTCAACTCGATGAAAAATTGGGGATGGACTGACAAATGCGAGCCACCTAGGCAAGATGATGGGCATGTTGGGTGCGAGTATTTGCCCATGTGCCAGTTTCAGGTGGTGTGGTGTCCGTGGGGTGGAACACACGATTGGCCAAACTGGCTGCATAAAGATGTTTGGGAATTCATCGACAACGTATCAAAGAGGTAAAAATGGAATCGTCGAACATCCATGTATTTTCCACTGTGGCTAATGTCGGAACTGTTGTTAGCGCAGCTATTCCGGCTAAATTCACTATCAATGCAACGGTGCAGGCTAAGTTTACGGACGCAGCGGCGGCGGGCACTCTAAAGCTGCAAGCTAGCAATGATCCGGTCAATCCAACCAATTGGTCAGACATTGTTGGCAGTTCGATTGCAGTGGCGGCGGGCGCAACTAGCCTAACTCCCAGCTTGCCAAACGCCTTGAGTTATCAATTCATTCGCGCGGCGTTTGTACGATCTGCTGGCGCGGGAACAATCAATGCTTACATGAATACTGTGGGAGCGTAATGAATGATGACCACATTTGGCGTTCTCTTGTTATCGGGCTATGTGGGTTGGGTGCTAGGTTCTTGGTTGCTTTCGCACTCGAAGTCACAGAGAGGACGCTGAAAGCCTGGAAGGATAAGAAGACGCAGAAGGAATGCGATAAGTAGTGGCAGGGACGGCTGGAATCGAACCAGCGATGCTAGAATCAAAATCTAGTGCCTTGCCGCTTGGCTACGTCCCAGCAAGGATCATATCTAATGAAGGGCCGACCTCCGAGCATGGGGTCGGCCCGTTCTCGTCAGTGCTGAACCTGGCCAGCAAACCAACGACTGTGCGCGTAGCTCTTGACGGCTTCTAGGTCTTCAGGAGCCGTAGCAGCCAAAAGCTTGCCGATTTTGGCGATGACAACTTCACCTCTTAGGGGTGCTTTTTCAGCTGCAACTACATGCTCTTTTGCTGTTCCATTTTCTTCGTTCAATTCGGACATAAAAATAACTCCAAAACTTGATTAAAAACTTGCCAACTTCCGCACCATGACATAAACAGATCGGGTCAAACAAGGGCAAAAAGGAGCGCCATTTGAAAAATGAAATTACCCAGTTTTGGGAGCATTGCCTAGACCAGGCAATCGACAAGTTTCCTGAGAGTGCTTTGCGCATTACCGAGGAGCTAGCAGAGATGGCTGGAAAGGCTTGCGCATGGGTCGATTATGCTTGGTCAAAACCGCACCTATTGGACGTGTTCAATGAAACCTATCATGCAGTTGAGGATATCTCTCAGGAAAAAGGACCAACGACCATCATCCTTTCCCGTCTAAAAAAAGAAGGTGTTTTCGATGACTAAAGATTGCCCAAGGTGCCATGGGTGCGGCGAGGGAATGTATGACGGTGATAGATGTATGGTATGCAACGGTAAAGGCTATATAGTAAGCGAGGAAAATGACGATGGATACGACGACGAACAAGATGACCTTTGATCAATTATTAGGCAGCTTGGCCACCATCGACGATTGCCTAGAAGATCCCGACTTCGATCCGGCGGCATTCATGGGCGACATCAGCGACAAGATCGACAACACCAAGGCCATCTTAGACATGATGGACGCCACGGTTGCGGGACTTGAGGCCACAGCAAAGCCGCTACTGGCCAAGGCCAAATCAATTAAGGGCAACAAAGACAGGCTTTTAGGCTACCTACACCATACTATGCAGGCGCACAATGAAACAGCCCTTCCGGGTCATAAATGGCGAATCGAGCTTAAGCGCTCCCACGTCCCAGCGCTCGATGTTCGAGCCGCCACCGATTTGGATTATTCGACCTTCCTCGGGTACGTTGACCGAAATGTCACCTATAGCTGGAAAAAAGACGATATTAAGGACGCTATTAAGATCGGCGCTATGCCTAGCGATTTTCCTGGCTCTTTGGCTTACAGCACATCGGTAAAATTCTCACCTATCATCCCGACCACACTAGAGAAAAAGGCTAAGAAGTAATGCAGTACGGACCACACACTACCGGCAGCGAATCCATCAATGAGCTAGCGCAGGCTTTGAGCGCTCTACAAGCGACGATGAAGCCAGCAGCCGAAACTTCGGTTAATCCCCATTTCAAGAGCCGTTACGCTGACCTAGCGGCTTGCTGGGATGCGGTAAGGCCGCACCTTAAAGGGCTGAGCGTTCATCAGTCAGTGGCCAGCGTAGGCAAGGCTGTTGAGATCACGACGATGGTGCTTCACACTTCCGGCCAGTGGCTATCATCGACCTTGGCCTTGGAAGCGCGTGATCCCTCACCACAGGCTACAGGTTCGGCCATAACCTACGGACGCCGTTATGGATTCTGCGCTGCGCTGGGCATTAGCAGCGGCGACGATGATGGGGAAGCCGCGCAGCCACAAAGGCCAGCGCCGAGCTACGCGAACCAAAATCGCGAAAATGGTTCGCGAACACAGCCATCACCTACGCCAGCCGACCGACGTGCTCGCGCCTTGAGCGAGTTTAA
>Ga0315283_10004849_pt1 | contig 11794 bp, 9 predicted proteins | sample YL17G09_0_MG_FD_204541 | JGI IMG/M metagenome (GOLD analysis project Ga0315283, IMG submission 204541) | Sediment microbial communities from Yellowstone Lake, YNP, Wyoming, USA - YL17G09_0 | ecosystem: Environmental > Aquatic > Freshwater > Lake > Sediment | place: USA: Wyoming | collected...
GCGACCGCTCGCTCGAGCGATCCTCGGTTCGGATTGCTGGTGCGTGTGTAGTTGTGGCCGTGCGGGTAGCTGCCGTCCGCGTGTCGTTCGAAGGTGGTCGAAAGGTGGATCGGCTCACGCACCGCGCCGGTCCCCGGGTCCGGTTCGCGGCCCGCGTGGACCGCGAGTGTCTCGATCTTCATGGCACGCTCAATTGTGGGTCAACAGGTAGGAGCGGCCGTTGTACTCGAGGACGGCGCCCGCCGGGGTGATCTGCCGGACCACGGGGCCTTCCTGCATCGTGTCGCCCTCGCGATACTTGCGCGAATTTATAAAGACCAGCCGTTCCGACGGCGTGGTCGAGAACACGTGCAGGTCGAGATTGAGTGCCGGCACGGCGCCGGACCCGGACAGTTCGTCCGCCCCGGGAAGTCCGGTTCCGGAATTCGCGGCCGGCCGGCCCGCGCCGGGCTGTGGCGTGTACTGCGGGCCGCCGACCGTCGCCGAGTCCGGCAACGACTCGTAGACGACCGATCCGCGCGATGACGGTGTGCGCGTCACCGCCGGAGGACCGGGCGGCGGGGCCGCGGCCTGCGCCGCCATCTGCGGATCGAGCGTCGGCGGCCCGCCGGCCGTTTCTGCCTCGAGCGGATTGCGCGCTTCGCTCGCGCCGGCCGCCGGCACCGATGGCGGCAGCACTGCAGGCCTTGATGCGGTAGAGGACACGGCAGCCGGATTCACGGACGCGACCGGAGGCCCCGCGGCCGGCGCAGAGCCTGCCGATACCGGCGCCGACGCGTTATCCGCAATCGCGGCTGCGGGCGGCGATGTCGTCGGATCGCGCATCGACTTGCGGATCATCAGCACGCCGACCACCACGAGATTTACGAGCAGCAGCGCAATTGCAACGGGAGCCCAGACATTGCTTCGTGGCTGTTGGGCAGCAACCGCCACCTCGGCGAGCGCCGGGCCGGTCTGCCGCTGGCGCTCGTGCTCGGACTTGCGCAGCGCGTCGAGGATGAACGACATGGCTCAGCTCCCCGCGGCCTGCGACACGATCGTGGGCGACCCGGTCGCACGGATGACCGTGTCGAGCACGATCTGCGTCTGCACGCCGGCGAGGCCGTCCACCGTGAGGCGGTGCTGGCGCTGGAAGTCCTGCACGAGGCGCGTGAGTTCGGCATCGTAGGCGGCGCTGCCCGGGGCGGCCGGCAGGCCCTGCGCCGCACGCAGGCTTTCACGCAGCCACTTCACGTCCTCGCCGCGCATGCCGGGCCCGAGCGCCTTGGCGACGGCCAGCGGCGGTCGCCACAGCAGCAGGAAGTCGCCGAACCAGTAGCGCGAGGCCTCGGCGATGGGAATCGTGCGCGCCTCTCCGCCGAGTTCGAAGGTGGCCGCTTCGTCGGTCAGGCTATTGAGCACGACCTGGTGGGCGCGGCCCGCGTCGTCGGTGAGCGTGAGAATCGCCGGTCGGTTCAGCGTGCGCAACTGCGCCCACGAGCCCTTCTGGAACAGGCACTCGAGGCCCTGGCCGCCCGCCTGCTCGCAGCCCCGACCCTTCGACGGATCGTAGGTTGCGCCCCAGAGCGTGAAGAGCTGCGCCAGCGCGGCCTCGGTCGTCGTTTCGCTCGCGTGGTTCGTGAGCAGATCGTCGAGCTGCGCGGGCTTGCCCGTGGCGGCTGGCGTCCCGGCACCCGGCGTTGATGGCGCGGCCGAGGTCGGACCCGGGACCGCCGGAGACGGCGCGGTCGCTGCGGCTGCGGTCGGACCGGGCGCGTGACGTTTCGCGGACCACAGGCTCACGAGCCCGACCGTCACGAGCGCGACGGCGACGACGGTCACGCCGGCCGTGGCCCACTTCAGCCACGGTGCGGGAATCGGGCGGCCGTAGACCTCGGAGGCCGCCTGCCGGACCAGCGACGCCCCGGCGCGATGCTCCTCGCGCGTGAACGCGCCGAGCAGCGCGCGATCGCTCACCACGTTGATGACGCGCGGCACGCCGTGGCTCAGCCGGTGGATCTCGCGCACCGCCGAGGGCGTGAAGACCTCGGCCGTCGCGCCCGCGATGCGCATCCGGTGGCGCACGTAGCCGGCCGACTCGTCCGCGGACAGCGGGTCGAGGTGATAACGACCGGTGATGCGCTGGGCGAGCTGCCTGAGTTCCGCGCGGTCGAGGAGGTCGCGAAGCTCGGGCTGCCCGATCAGGATGATCTGCAGGAGCTTCGCGGTCGCGGTCTCGAGATTGGTAAGGAGCCGCACCTGCTCGAGCGTCTCCGTGCCGAGGTTCTGCGCCTCGTCCACGATCAGCACTACGCGGCGACCGCGCGCGTGCGTGTCGAGCAGGTGCCGGCCAAGCAGGTCCATGAGCGTCTTGGTGCTGCCCCGCCCCGCCTCCGGCACCGCGACGTGCAGCTCCTCGCAGATCGTCAGCAGGAACTCGGCCGGCGTGATGCGGGGATTCAGGATCAGCGCGACGTCGGCGTGACCCGGCAGCTGCTCGAGCAGGCTGCGGATCACGGTGGTCTTGCCGGTGCCGACCTCGCCCGTGAGCTGGACGAACCCGCCAGCCTCGTTGATGCCGTAGAGCAGGTGTGCGAGCGCCTCCGCGTGCCGCCCGCTCAGGTACAGGTAGCGCGGGTCGGGAGTGATCGCGAACGGCTTCTCCTGCAGCCCGAAAAAGCTCGTGTACATGCGGGGTTAGCTGCGCCTTGAGGCCCGTGGGTCGGGTCGCCAATCATGCCTGCCCGGGGCGGGCATGGCCAGCAGCGCTCGCCGCCGCAGGCCTCGGTCGCTGGGCCGCGACCCCAGCTGTCACCTTACGATTCGGGGTCGGGCGGGGGGATTCGAATGAAGTGGTATCGACCGCTGCCGCTGCTCATCGTCATTCCTGTGTCCGGGATTGCGGCCCCGGAACCGTCGCTGCCGCGCCAGCGGCCGCTCACCGACGTCAAGTTCGAGGCGAGCGCTGGCCGGGTGGAGCGAGGCAGGTACCTGACCGAGCACCTGCTGCAATGCTTCATCTGCCATTCCGAGCGCGACTGGAGCCAGCCGGGGGCGCCGCCCATCCCTTCGCGCAAGGGTGCCGGCGCGATCCTGAGCGAGCAGAGCGAACGCAGGATCGTCGCGCCCAACATCACGCCGGACGCCGAGACGGGTGCAGGCACCTGGACCGACGACATGCTGGCGCGAGCGATCCGCGAAGGAATCGGCCACGACGGACGCGGCCTGTACTGGGGCATGTGGTACCAGTCGTTCGCAAACCTGTCCGACGAGGACATCGCTGCCGTCGTCGTCTACCTGCGAACTCTCGCACCGGTGCGCAACGCGCTCCCACCGACGCGACTGCCCACCGAAGAGCTGGCGGAGAATTTGGCCAACCCGAAGCCGATCACCGCGCCGGTGACGGGCCCAACGCCCGGCGACCGGCGCGCGCGCGGCCGATACCTGATCAAACTCGCGGACTGCGAGGGCTGCCACACTTCCTGGTACTCCCCGCGCAATCCGGGCCTCTTCGCCGGTGGCAACCTGATCGAGCGCGGCAGCCACTCGGCGTACAGCAGCAACATCACGCCGCACGCATCCGGCAACGGCTATTCCACCGATACGTTCATCATGGTCATGCGCACCGGCAAGGGCGGGTCGTTGAGCCCGATCATGCCCTGGATCGTGTTCCAGGGACTGAGCGACGACGACCTCGCGGCCATCCATGAAGCGCTCGGCCGCGTGCTGCCGGTGGCGCACTACATCGGAAACGTCGGCACGCCGCGGCATTGCGCCGTGTGCGGCCAGGAACACCCGCTCGGTGAATTCAATCACCTCGAGACGCCGGTGGGCGTTGCAGTCGAGCCCGAGCGGCTCGAGCGGCTTGCGGGGCGATACTACTCGGCGGAGGCCGACTCGACCCTGACGATTCGTCGCGAGGGCGGCAGGCTCTATGGACGCGAGAACGACGGCGCGGAGATCGAACTGATCGCGCAGTCGGATACGCGTTTCCTCGCGCCAGGCTGGCTCGCGCCGATCGAGTTTGTGGTGGAAGACGACGGGCACGTTAATCGGCTGAACTCGATGGAGCTCGAGCCGTGGGCCTTCGATCGTCTCCCCTGACCGCCCGGCTCCATCTCCCCTCGCCTTTACCGCTTGCGGGAGATATCGCCATCAAGCCGGGCGAGGGTACCCGCCCGTGGCTTTGGATCGAGTGAACTCGCGGGTTTGAGCGCCACCTTGCCGAACTTCTCGCGTATCCGGTCCACGGCCGCGTCGAGCTGCCGGTTGCGTCCCGACTCCGCCGCCGTGAACAGATCCGTCTGCACGGCGGGCTGGAGGTCGCTCACTCCGACGCCGAGCAGCCTGAGTGCCGCGCGCGGCTGTTCCGCGAGCCACGCGCGCAGGAGATCCAGCGCGATCGCGGTGACGACTCGGGTTTCCTGGGTCGGCGGTTCGAAATGCCGCTGGCGCGTGTACGTCGTGAAGTCGCCGCGTCGTATCTTCACGGTCACGCAGCCCGCCGCAAGTTCCTGCGACCGCAGCCGCCCGCAGGCCCGGTCGGCCAGCCGCACGATCTCGGTGGCAAGCGCGGCGTGGTCCGTGATGTCGGTCTCGAAGGTCTCCTCTGCGCTGATCTGCTTCTCGTCGACGTCGGGCGTGACCGGCCGCTCGTCGATGCCCGCGGCGCGCTCGATCATGCGCTCGGCGTAGCGGCCGAAGATCGGCCGGAGGCGAGCCGGGCTCGCGCGCCTCAATTCGCCCAGCGTGTGGATGTTGAGCGCCTCGACCCTGGGGGCGGTCCTGGCGCCGAGCCCGAAGAGACGGCGGATCGGCAACGGGTCGAGGAGCGCCCCGACCTCGTGCGGGAGCACCACCACGAGCCCGTCGGGCTTGCGCAGGTCCGACGCGATCTTCGCCACCAGCTTGTTCGGCGCGACCCCCACGGATGCCGTGAGCTCGGTCCGCTCGCGGATCCGCCGCTTGATCTCGCGCGCGATGTGCTCGGCCGGGCCGAAGGCAGCGATGCTGGCGGTCACGTCGAGAAAGGCCTCGTCCAGCGACAGGCCCTGCACCAGCGGCGTGAATTCGTGGAAGACGGCGAAGATCCGCTTCGACTCGTCGGCGTAGTGCGAGATGCGGGGCGGAACGCAGATCGCGTCGGGGCAGCGGCGCATCGCCTCTCGCACGGGCATCGCCGAGTGCACGCCGAACCTGCGCACCTCGTAGCTCGCGGCTGCCACGACCCCGCGTCCGCCCGTCCCGCCGACGATCACCGGCTTGCCGCGCAGCGCCGGATCGTCGCGCTGCTCGACCGATGCGTAGAACGCGTCCATGTCCACGTGCAGGATGAAGCGCCCGGCGGTCATGCGCGTGGCGTGCTGCCGCTGTTCAGAGCGTGAGTGCCGTGTAGAAGAGCAGCCCAACGGCCGTGATCGTCATGCAGATCAGGTAGGCGATGCCGAGCGCGGAGTACTTTGCGAAAGTCACGAGGCGGCCCTGGCTGTAGACGCGCCTCATGGCGACGTACAGGTACAGGGGTGCGTAGATCACGAAGGCCGCCGTGAGGATCCCGCCGACGACCTCCCCGCCCCTGGCGAATGCCGTTCCCGGAGCGAGCCAGGACGCGCGTTCCGCGAGGAGGATCGCGAGGCCGCCGAGGAAGAAGAACGCGTGGTAGTGGACGACGAACAGCAGGTGCTCGACGTAGTAGCGCCCCGAGCCGATGTACAGCACGTACATCACCATCCCGATGAGGGGCAGGAAGATGAACATCATCTTCGGGATGTTCTGGAACAGCGCCCGGCCGAAACTCGGCGTGTCCGTCCAGATCTTGTTGCACGCCTGGCGCAGCTGGGGCTCGTAGCTCTTCCCGAACACGTGGACCTTGAACCCGAGGTCCTTGTCGTTGCACGGGTTGTCCATGAGCTTCTTGACCGGCGCGAGTTCGGTCGCAGGCACGGCCGCGAGATTCTTCGTGAGCTCCTTCCTGGCCCGCGCGCGATCCTTTTCCGGCAGGCGCTTCACGATCGCCTCGACCAGCCGGGTCGTTTCCGCGTCGAGTCGTGCAGCGGCCGGGGCCGTGGCCGGCGCATTTGCCCGTGGTGGCACAGCGTCCGCCCGTGGCGGCTCGACGGGCGCTGGCGGGGCCGTGACCGGCTTCGCGCTGCCCCCTGCTGGTGAATTCGCGGGCGGCTGCCCGGCCCCGCCATCCGCAAGCTGCAGGTTGGCGTTGCCCTTGTCGTCGAGGTTGAAGTGCAGGTCCGAGCCCGGGTCGCTGCCCAGCGTCGCCAACAGGAAGAACGCGACGCTCAGGATGACGTACATCCGGAACGGTGGCGTGTAACTTGCGCGGCGCCCGCGCAGATATTCCTGCGTCAGCTTCCCCGGACTGAAGGCCAGCGGCCGCAGCGTGCGCCAGATGCGGGAATCCCACTCGAGGAGGTCGCCGAGCAGGTCCCGCGTCATGCCCCAGAGCGACAGCACGCGCACCTTCGCCCGCTGCCCGCAGTGCGCGCAGTGCTGGCCGGTGAGGACTTCGCCGCAGTTCAGGCAGTTTTCCGTGGAGACCGCGCCGCGGATGAATTCCTCCCGGCGCGCGAGCACCCGGCGTGTGGCGCTGAACCGGTCGCCGAAGAGCGCGACGCCCTGCGCCCGCATGCGCGGTGCGTGCTTCTCGAGGTAGTCGTCGAGTGCGGCGCCGTCCCGCAGGCGGTACTGCACGGTCCGGCGGATCCGGCCGGGGAGCGGGGCGGAGTCTGCGAGCACCTCGGCCGACAGGAACCCCGGGAACTGCAGCATGTCCGCGATGTGATCGCGCAGCCAGGTGTCGAAAGGTCCCTCGATGGCCGCGTCGGCGTCGAGGTCCACCTCGTAGATCACGTCCCCAGCGCTCGGCAGGATTTCGCTCACGGGGCCTAGGGTATCAAATGGCGCGTCGGGCCCGCGCCTGCCGCCTCGCGGCTACGCTGGCTTCGTCCGCAGCATCACCGGCAGGATGACGAGTTCGATGCCGCGCTCGTTCAGCATGCGCTGCATCGCGAGCGGCGTGTGGCTGTGCAGCCAGCGGTTCCACCAGTGTTCCTGCTCGAGCACCACGCGGCTCGAGAAGAACACGCAGTTCGGGAACTGCTCGCGAACTTCGATCGCGAGCCGCTCGAGCTCCGCGCGCCGGTCGCTCGCGTAGCCGTCGTACCACCGTGCGCCTTTGCCCTCGTGCTGCGAATGGTTGACGAGCGCGTCCAGCGTCGCGCGCGTCTCGTACTGCAGCGTGCGCAGTGCCTGCTCGCTGCCGTAGGACTCCGTGTCCACGGTGCCTACGCTCACGAACACGTGGTTACGGAAGTGGCCGGGCAGCAGCGCCTCGACCCGTTCGACGGTGTGCAGGCCGAGGCCGCGGTTGGCGCTCACCAGGAACACGGCGGTGGGCGCGGCGGGGTCGAGCGGCGGGGGCTCGCCCCCGAGCGGCCGGAACTGCCAGCGCTGCCCGCGTCCGATCGCCTCGGTCAGCTTCCGGACGTGGGCGTAGTGCCGTCGTATGAGGATGCCGGTGACGATCACGCAGGAGGTGATGCCGAGGGTGACGATGCCACCCTGCATGAAACGCTCGATCACGATGATCACGAGGATCGCGGTGGTGACCAGCAGCGCGAACCCGGACAGCACGAGGCGCCGGCCGGCCCCGGCGACGTCCCGCCGCTGCCGCCACCAGAACAGCGTGAGCCCGGCGAGCGACAGCGTGAAGGTGATGAACACGTTCACCGTGTAGAGAACGACCAGCAGCCCGACGTAGCCGCGCGTCCACAGCAGGATCGCGAGCGCCGCGACTCCCATGAGCAGCACGCCGTTGCGGGTCACGAGTCTGGAGGAGAGCGCGCTGAACTGGTTCGGCGCCCAACGGTCCACGGCCATGTTCGCGAGCACTGCGGGACCGCCGAGGAAGCCCGTGTTCGCAGCTACGAAGAGCAGCGCGCCCTCGAACGCCAGGGTGACGACCAGCAGCAGGTGCGACAGGTTTCCGGACAGCCCGATGCTGGAGATGATGTCCCGGAACACGACGGCGTTCAGCGTCTCGTGGGTCTGGACCGGCGCGACGTCCCACAGCAGGTAGAGCAGGATGATGCCGCCCGCGGTGATCGAGAGCGAGACCGCCATCATGAACATGGTCCACTTGCCCGTCCGGACCCGCGGTTCCTTCAGCATGTTGACGTTGTTCGAGACGGCCTCGATGCCGGTGTAGGTTCCGCCGCCCAGCGAGTACGCCTTCAGCATCACGGCGATCACGAAGAACCAGCCGACTTCCCCTGCAAACTCGCTGGTCTCGCGGAACGACTGCGCGATCTCCGTGTCCAGCTCGTAGGAGTGGGCCGCGATGCCGTAGCTGATGAGCGCGAGGTGCGTGACGACGAAACCGAGGAAGATCGGCGCGAGGATCTTGATGGACTCGCGCGTCCCGCGCAGGTTCAGGTAGATGAGGAGGATGAGGACCACGACCTCCACCTCGAGCTTCACGGCGTGGTGGACCGGCGGAAGCAGGCTGAAGAGCGCGTCCACGCCGCTCGCGACCGAGATGGCGATCGTGAGCACGTAGTCCACGATCAGTGCCGACCCTGCGACCAGGCCCGAGTACGGGCCGAGCAGGCGGGACGCGACCTTGTAGCCACCGCCGCCGTTCGGGAACAGCTCGATCACCTGGTTGTAGGCGAGCGAGATCAGGAACACCGTGAACGCGGTGGCCACGGCGAGGTAGAGCGCGAGGTCGCTGTAGCGGCCGAGCGCCATGAAGGCCTCGGCGGGTCCGTACGAGGAGGAGGACAGGCCGTCCGCCCCGATGCCGATCCAGGCGAGAAACGCCGCGAGCGCGATGTGCTTGCGGGTCTCCGGCGACAGCGGGTCGCGCGGCGGTCCGAAGACCACGTCACGCAGGCGACGCTTGCTTTCAGCGGACATGGTCGTGTGAGGATACCGGGCGGCGCGGCTCCCCGGCCGCCCGCCCGGCTGGGCGGATCAGATCAGATCCTTGACGCCGTCGCGCTCCTCGAGGAGCTCCTTGTAGGTCGCGTCCATCCTGGCCCGGCTGAACTCGTTGACCGCAAGCCCCTGGACGATCTGGTAGTCCCCGTTCGAGCATGTCACGGGATAACCGTAGATGACGCCGGCGGGTATGCCATAACTTCCGTCCGAGGGCACGCCCATGCTGACCCAGTCGCCGTCCGGCGTTCCCTTGACCCAGGTGTGCATGTGATCGATGGCTGCCGAGGCCGCCGAGGCCGCGGAGGAAGCGCCGCGCGCCTTGATGATCGCCGCGCCGCGCTGTTGCACGGTCGGGATGAACTGATCCTTGTACCAGGCGGCATCCACCAGCGAGAGCGCGGGCCTGCCCGCGACGGTCGCGTGGTGCAGGTCGGGGTACTGGGTCGCGGAGTGATTGCCCCAGATGATGATCTTGCGGAGCTCGGTGGTGTGCGTCCCGGTCTTCTCGGCGAGCTGCGACAGCGCGCGATTGTGGTCGAGCCGCACCATCGCGGTGAAGTTGCGCGGGTTGAGGTTCGGCGCATTGCGCTGCGCGATGAGCGAGTTGGTGTTGGCCGGGTTGCCGACCACCAGCACGCGAACGTTGCGGTCGGCGACCGCATCGAGCGCCTTGCCTTGCGCAGAGAAGATCTGCGCGTTGGCGAGCAGCAGGTCCTTGCGCTCCATGCCCGGGCCGCGTGGGCGCGCGCCCACGAGCAGCGCGAAATGGCAGTCCTTGAACGCGACATTCCCGTCGTCCGTCGCGACGATGCGGTTCAGCGTCGGGAACGCGCAGTCGTTCAGTTCCATCACGACGCCCTGCAGTGCACCCAGCGCGGGAGTGATCTCGAGGAGGTGCAGGTTGACGGGCTGGTCCGGGCCGAGCATCTGGCCGGAGGCCACGCGGAACGCGAGGGCGTAGCCGATCTGGCCCGCGGCACCGGTGATGGCGACGTTGACTGGGGTCTTCATGGAGTCTCTCCGCTGGTGAACCTTGAGCCGTGGGCGGTCGAGGGTCCCCAGGCGGGAATCCGCGTCCGACGGGACGGCGATTCTAACGCGACCGTGCCGGCGGCTCGGTACGTGTCTGCCACGCAGGCCGGCCGGGGCTTGCAATTGTCTTAGTGTTGTAGTTAACTACAACACCAGTACAAATACTCGATGAGAAAGGGTCAAGGGAATGAGCGCGGGGAGCAGGTTTCTGGCAACAGTCCTGGCAGGGATCGTCTGGATTTTCGCCGGTTTCTCGATCGCGTCGGGGCCGCTGGCAGCGAAGGCCATCACGCCAACGGTCCTCGGCGCGGCTGCGAACTGCTCGATCGCGACGCGCCACTGACTTCGGGAAGTCGGCGCTTGGTGTTCTGCTACAGTACTTGAGCAAAGCACCAAGACCCGGCCGCATGGACTCACACTGGAACGACGGTCAGCCGATCTATCGCCAGCTGCGCGACAAGGTCGTGGCGATGATCCTGGAGGGCGTGCTCGCCGACGGCGATGCCCTGCCATCGGTCAGGAACGTCGCGGCCGAGTTCTCCCTAAATCCCCTCACGGTCCTGAAGGGGTACCAGCAACTGGTGGACGAAGGCCTCGTCGAGAAGCGGCGCGGGCGAGGCATGTTCGTGACCCCGGGCGCACGGACGCAGCTCCTCAAGGGCGAGCGGCAGCGGTTCCTCGAGCACGAATGGCCGCGGGTCGCAGCCACGATCCAGCGGCTCGGGTTCGATGCCGCCGATCTGCTCGGCCGGAAGAAAGCGACTAATGACTAGCGGTTAGCGGGTCGCAGGAAGGGGATAGCGTGCATATTTCCTCCTCAGCCCATCAGCAGCCGGCTCTCCTCCTGCTCGAGGTCCTCCGGCGCCCCCCACAGGATCACGACGTCGCCCTCGCGCAGACGGGTGTCCGGATCCGGAGTCCTTCCGACGATGCCGTCGCGCCGCAGCGCGTTGACGAGCACCTTGCCCTGGTCGAGCCCGAGCTCCCGGATCGTGCGACCCACGGCGTGGGCCCCGGGCGGTAGCACGACGGTGCGCAACTGCTGCCTGAGCGGATGGTCCTCGCCGAGGTGGCGCGCGCCACGCTTGCGAAACACGCTGCGCAGGATCGAGTAGCGATCGTGGCGGATCTGCTCCGTCGTCTCGAGCACTTCCTGTGCCGGGACGTGCAGGAACAGCAGGACGTGCGCGACCAGCGACAGGCTGGTCTCGAAGGTTTCCGGGATCACTTCGGTCGCGCCCGCCGCCTGCAGCGTGTCGAGCTTCGAGTCGTCCTCGGTCCGCACCAGGACGGGCACGTCGCTGCGCAGCTGCCGCACCGCGCGAACGATCCGCAGCGCCGTCTCGGTGTTGTCCACGGATACGACGAGTGCGCTGGCGCGCTCGAGCCCGAGCGAGCGCAGCACCTCGAGTTCGGCCGCATCGCCGTAGACCACCGGATCGCCGGCCTGGCGCGCGTCGCGCACCCGGAACGGGTCCAGGTCGAGCGCGATGAACTCGAGCCCGCGACCCTCGAGGACGCGCGCGAGGTTCTGGCCGACGCGGCCGAACCCGCAGATGATCACGTGCTCGCGCTCGGCGAGCTGGCGCGTCGCGGCCGTCTCGAGCGCGACCTCGGACGGCTCGACGGTCCGGCGACCGAGAATGCGGTCGGCGATGCGCCCGTTATAGCGCACCAGCAGCGGGCCGAGCAGCATGCTGAGGGCGATGGCCGTGAGCACGGGCTGGACCTCCGCCGCACTCACCATGCGGCCCTTGAGCAGCAGCGTCAGCAGCGCGAAGCCGAACTCCCCACCCATGGAGACGACGATTCCCGCGCGCAGCGCCTT
>Ga0315283_10004850_pt1 | contig 11793 bp, 10 predicted proteins | sample YL17G09_0_MG_FD_204541 | JGI IMG/M metagenome (GOLD analysis project Ga0315283, IMG submission 204541) | Sediment microbial communities from Yellowstone Lake, YNP, Wyoming, USA - YL17G09_0 | ecosystem: Environmental > Aquatic > Freshwater > Lake > Sediment | place: USA: Wyoming | collected...
GGAAGTGCAGTCGATTCGCGCCGCTCACGACCGCGACCGAGGAGCATCCGCGTGGGACCAGCCATCAGCGAGATCCTGCCGTACGCGCTCGGCATCGCGATCAGCCCGATCCCGATCATCGGGGTGATCCTGATCCTGTTCTCCCCTCGCGCTCGGGTGAACGGTCCCGCGTTCCTCCTCGGCTGGGTGCTCGGGTTGTCCCTCGTGTTACTCGTCGTCACCGCGTTCGCGAGCGCGCTGGACGTCGGGACCGACAGCAGCGCGAACGATGGTGCATCGACCTTCAAGGTCGCCTTGGGCATCTTCTTGATCCTCGGTGCGATCCGGAAGTGGCGCACCCGACCGGCTCCGGGCGCGGAGGTCGAGCTTCCGACGTGGATGGCGACGATCGATTCGTTCACACCGGTCAAGGCGCTCGGACTCGGCGCGTTGTTCAGCGGCGTGAACCCGAAGTGCCTGATCTTCGGCGCGGCGGCAGCGTCAACTGTGGTCCAGGCCAACCTCTCGAACTCCGACACGGTGATCACGCTGGCAGCCTTCATCGTGCTCTCGAGCCTCACGATCATCATCCCGATCGCCTACGCCCTCATCGGTGGCGAGAGTGCGAGGACGACGCTGGAGGGCTGGAAGGCCTGGCTGTCGGCCAACAACGCCGCGGTGATGGCCGTGCTGTACCTCGTCTTCGGTGTGGTGCTGCTGTCCCAGGGTCTGGGCCCGATCACCGCCTGAGGCGACGAGGCACCCACCAGGTGGGGGGACCGCGGCTTCAGGTTCCCGCAACGGGGAACGGGGTGAGTCGTCCGGTCTCGACGTGGTACAGGAACGCGCCGACCGGGAGGCCACTCGGGAGCAACGGGCACGCACGCAGGGTGGCCAGGTCCTCGGCCACCACGGCCGACTGGTCGGGGACCGCGTTGAAGGTCCAGCCCGTGGTGTCGGCGCCAGACTCCACGGCGAGGGTCGCGCGGAGTTGGTCGTCGGTGACACCGACCATCCTGCAGTTGGTGTGGTGCACGATCGCGATCCGGTCCACGCCGAGCAGATGTACCGCGAGCACGAGCGCGCGGAGCATGTCGTCGGTGACCCGAGCGCCGGCGTTCCGGAGGATCTTGGCGTCGCCGGGTGCGAGGCCGAGCATCGCCAGGGGCTCGATGCGCGAGTCGATGCAGGTGAGCACGGCGAGGCCGCGCGCGGCTCGCGGCTCGAGTCCTGCGAGTCCGAACGAGTCCACGTAGCGGGTGTTGGCGTCGAGCAGATCGTCGAAGGTGCCGTGGGCCATGGGGGCATCGTCGCCCACGGGGGCCGTCAGTGGCGACTCCGGACGCCGCCGATCGCAACCTGAGGATTCGCAGCCCGCGTGCCGGCGCGGCTCGATCTCCGGGGCGTGGGCGCTCCGGCCCGTGACGACCAGCGTAGCGAGACGCTGATGCGCGGCCCCGCGGCCGCGACCTTGGGCACCGAGTGCTCCCAGTCGCGCTGGCAGCGCCCGCCCATGACGATGAGGTCGCCCGACCCCGGGCACAGGTCGAGCGCCCGGCCGCCGCCGGCACCGTCAACGCGCCGCGGTCGGAGCAGGAACGGACGTGCGGCGCCGAGCGTGACGATCGCGACCAGCGTGTCGTCGAGGTAGCGCAGTTCGCGGTCGCCGTGCCACGCGACGCTGTCGCGTCCGTCCCGGTAGTAGTTCAGGAACACCCCACCGAGCGGCACCGCCATGTGGCGGGCGAGTGCCGCGCGGACCAGGTCCAGCGCGGGGTGCGGCAACGCCTCGGTCACGGCGAACGACCTCGACAGGCGCGGCTCGTCGAGGATGCGGTCGTACATCCGGCGTCGGCCCTGGTGCCACGTAACAGCGGGGACGAGCGCGTCGAGCAAGGTGTCGGCGCCGCGGAGCCAGTCGCGGGTGATCTCGACCCACGAGGTGGGGTCGAGCGCGATCCGCTCGCGTCGGCCGTCGGTGCGCACGGCAGGCTCGTCGGCGCCCAGCAGTGTTCCCTGGAGAGGCGTTCTTTGGAAAGGGCCCACGCACTGGAGCGTAGCGAACAGGTGTTCGATTCACCAGCCCCGGTCAGCACGCGTCGACTGTCCAGCCTCCCTACGATCGGGCCTCGGCGACGAAGGGTCGCCGCTGACCGGGGGATGCGGAATGCGGGTCGACTTCAACGTGCAGGACTATCTCGACCGGGGGGCGTTCGTGTACCCCGACCGCATCGCGATCGTCGACGAGCCCGACGCACCCGGGTCGCTGGGGCGCATCAGCTACGCCGAGTTCGAGGCGCGTGCTCGAGGGCTCGCGGCGCGACTCGACGCGTTGGGCCTCGAGGCGGGCGAGCGCATCGCGATCGTCTCCCCGAACAGCGCACGCTTCTTGATCGCCATCTTCGGTGTGAGCGGATCGGGCCGGGTCCTCGTGCCGATCAACTTCCGACTCAAGCCTGAAGAAGTGGAGTACATCCTCGAGCACTCGGGCGCCGCACTCGTCCTCGTCGACCCCGAGTGCGCCGACCTCGTCGCAGGTGTCACGGGCTGCGAGGTGGTGTTGATGGACGGCGTCGCAGACGCCGGCTTCTTCGCGCCCGCCACGACCGAACCGCATTTCTGGGAGGGCGACGAGGACGCGACCGCCTCGATCAACTACACCAGCGGGACGACTGCCCGACCCAAGGGCGTGCAGCTCACCCACCGGAGCCTCTGGCTCAGCGCCGCGATGTTCGGCTGGCACGTCGGCATCAACGACCGCGACGTCTTCCTGTGGACGCTCCCGTTGTTCCACGTCAACGGCTGGGGCATGTCGTACGCGCTCTCCGGCATGGGCGTGCGGCACGTCGTGCTGCGCAAGGTCGACGGGGAGGACATCCTTCGGCGCGTCGATGCCGAGGGCGTCACGTTCCTCTGCGGGGCGCCGACGGTGCTCGCGATGGTCCTCGACGCGGCCGCGGCGAGACGGGAGCGGGGTGAGGACGTCCCCGGGCGGGGCACGGTGCGCATGTGTGTGGCCGGTGCACCGCCGCCCACGGCCGTGATCGAGCGGGTCGGTGGGGAGCTGGGGTGGGAGTTCATCCAGCTCTACGGGCTCACCGAGACCGCCCCGTTGCTCACGATCAACCGAGCCACGACCGAGGACGACGCGGTCGATCCAACCGAGCGCGCGCGGCGCTTGTCCCGAGCGGGCGCGCCCGCCATGGGCGTGCAGGTGCGGATCGACGAGGAAGGCGAGGTCCAGGCCCGGAGTAACCACGTGTTCGAGGGGTACTGGAACCAGCCTCAGGAGACCGCGCAGGCTCACGTCGACGGTTGGTTCAAGACGGGTGATGGTGGTTACCTCGACGATGCCTTCGTCGTGATCGCCGATCGCAAGAAGGACGTGATCATCACCGGTGGCGAGAACGTCAGCTCGATCGAGGTCGAGGACGCGCTCTACCAGCATCCCGACGTCGCCGAGGCCGCGGCGATCGGGGTGCCCGACGACAAGTGGGGCGAGACCATCAAGGGGCTCGTGGTGCTCCGCCCCGGGGCGACGACCACCGAGGCCGACCTGATCGAGCATTGCCGGTCACGGATGGCGCACTTCAAGTGCCCGACATCGATCGAGATTCGCGACGAGCTTCCCCGCACCGCGACGGGCAAGCTGCAGAAGTTCAAGCTGCGCGAGCCCTACTGGGCCGGCCGCGACCGCAAGGTGGGCTGATCCAGGACCGGGGCGATCAGGAGCGGGGCACTTCGACGGTCTCGACCCCGGTGATCCAGGATCGGCCGGCCGCCTCGACCGCCGCCCACTTGTCGAGCCGGCCGTCGGTCTCGGCGCCGGTCTGGCCCAGTTCGTCGACCGTCGGGCCGATGCGCTCGGCGAGTGGAGCCAGCGCCTTGGCGTCGAATCCGTAGCACCGGGCCGCGTTGCCCCCGAGGATCGCTGCCGTGTCGTCGACGGGCAGGTCCCAGAACGCGTTGCGCAAGAACTCCTTGGTGTGCGGCCACGTTCCCTCCGGGTGCGGGAAGTCGTTGCCCCACATGATGTTGCCGACGCCGATCTCGTGGCGGCGCGCGAGCTCGCGGCGTCGCGTGTTCGACGCGCCGATGAAGCAGTTCCGGTCGAAGTACTCGCTGGGGCGGCGCGGCAGCCTGTCGGTGAGCTGCGACCCGAGCTTCTTCGCTGCGTGCTCTCGGTCGTACGCGATGTCGGACGTCCACAGCAGGTCGGCGGCCCAGAACGCACCGCACTCGGTCACGACGAACTTCATGTCGGGGAACTGCTCGAACTTCCCGGACCAGAGCAGGAACCACAGCGCGCGGGTCGACCACCAACGCACCTCGGTCACGTAGATGCCGATGTGCTCGCCGTAGCTCTCGCGATCGGCCGAGCCGGAGTGGACGTGCACCGGCATGTCGAGGTCGGAGGCGCACGCCCAGATCGGGTCGTAGCGCTCGTCGTGGTATGGGGCGAACGGCTGCCACATCGAGGGGATGAGGATGCCGCCGCGCAGGCCCGACTCCGCGGCGCGGGTGATCTCCGCGACCGCGGCATCGATGTCATGCAGGATTGGGACGATCGCGACGCCGGCGCGCCGGTCGGGGCTGCCGGCACACAGCTCGGCCAACCACCGGTTGTGCGCCTGGGCTCCGGCCATGAGCAGCTCGCCGTCGAAGTCGCCAGACTGGCCGAGCCCGGCGCCGAAGGGCGCCGAGGCTCCCGAGGTGACCGCGTCACCGTCGGGGAAGATCACTTCACCGGCCACGCCATCGGCGTCGAGCTCCTTGTCGCGCCGAGCCGCGTCCCACGTGCCCTGGAGGCCCTCTTCGTTCTCGCGGTGCCACTCCTCGGCGAACTCCTCGTTGAACAGGCCGCGCCGCGCGAGCTGCAGCTGCTCCTCGCGCTGTGCCATGTACGCGTCGAACGCGTCGTGATGCTTGGACTCGAGCCAGTCGCGGTACTGCAGGTTCGGCAGTCCCGCGTGACAGTCGGAGGAGATCACCAGGTAACGGTCGCTCATGTCTCGCGCCTTTCAGCTCTGTTGCGGTCGGTCATCCGGCACGATCAACCGGCGCCATCAACCGGCAATGGTTCGCATGTAGGTGGGGTTCTCGCGCTCCAGCATGCTCTCGGCGCGGGCACGGAGCTGCGCATCTCCCTTGTCGCTCGGGGGAAGCATCCAGAACGTGTTGTCGCGAATGCCATCGACGACGCGACCGGCGACCTCCTCGACGGGTGTGTACTGCACCTCGACGCCGGCGTCGCTCATCATCTGCTCGTACTGTTCGAGGGTGACCGCGGGGGCCTTGCGCGGCTTCGCGTTGGTGAGCTCGGCCGGGCGGTTGCGCCAGGACTCGAACAGACCGGTGCGCAGCATGTGCGGTCCGGGGAACAGGACCGACGCGCCGATCGGTGCCCCGACCTCCTCGAGCTGCGCGTACAGGACTTCGGTGATGGTGACGACCGCGGCCTTGGTGACCGAATACTGCGGGGTCGTCGACAGCGGGGCGACACCGCCGTTCCCCGACGAGGTGTTTACGATGTGTCCTTCACCGCCGCGCTCGAGCATGTGGGGGACGAACGCTTTGATGCCGTGGATGACGCCCCACAGGTTCACGTCGATCGCCCAGCGCCAGTCGTTGAGCTCGTGCTCCCAGATCCGCCCCTCCGCTCCTGCGCCGATCCCGGCGTTGTTGCACACCACGTGCACGGCACCGTAGGTGTCGAGCGCGTGGTCGCGGAGTGCCTCGACCGAATCCCAACTCGCGACGTCGGTCACCACGCCGGTCACCTCGAGGCCATCGCCACAGAGCTCGGCCACGGTCACGGCGAGGAGTCCTTGCTGCACGTCGGCCAGCACGACGTTCATGCCCTCACGCGCGAAGCGTTCTCCCATCGCGCGGCCGAGGCCGCCGCCGCCGCCGGTGACGACCGCCGTCTTCCCTGTGAGGTCCTGCATGGTCACGTGGCCGGGCCGGTGGACGCAGCCTGCATCTGTGGTGCGAAGGCCGGGCACTTCGCCGCGCCGGGCGGAACGTCGTCGAGCGCCAACGGGATCGCGAGCTCGTCGCGTGTCGGACCGACGCGCGCCGCGACCGGCGCGAGCGCATCGAGGTCGAAGCCGTAGAGCGCCGCGGCGTTTCCTCCGACCATGGCACGCACCTCGGCCTCGTCGACGCCGGCGTACGCGATCCGCAGTGCCTCCCGCGAGTACGGATAGCTGGCTTCCTTGTGCGGGTAGTCGCTGCCCCACATGATCCGGTCGACGCCGACGGCGTGGCGCAGCGGGACCTCGGCCGGGCGCATGAAGCTCGAGCCGACGTGGCACTGCCGGGCCCAGTACTCGCTCGGTTGCAGCGAGAGCGCCCGGATCGGCTCACCCCACTCCATCTCCTGCGAACCGCCGGCACCGGAATCTCCGCGCATGCGGGCGAAGAAGTAGTCGAGGATCGCGAGTCGCTCCGGGATCCAGGCTGTGCCTTGCTCGGTGAACACGAACTGGAGGTTCGGGTGGCGCTCCATCGCGCCCCCGACGATCAAGTGCCACAGCGTGCGGTTCGCCCACCACGTGACCTCGAGCAGGAAGATCACCTTGTCCTCGGGCGTGTCGTCGAGGGGTGGCACCGCGCTGCCCGCATGGTTGTTCAGCGGCATCTCGAGCTCTTCGCACACCGCCCAGATCGGTTCGTAGACCGCTTTGTAGAGCGGTGCGATACCGGTGCCCGGCGGTGCGCCCGGCAGGAGGACGCCACCGGTGAGCCCGGCGTCCTTCGCCCACCGGATCTCGGCGACCGCGGCATCGATGTCGTGCAGCAGGATCTGTGCGATCCCTGCGCGTCGTCCCGGCGTCGCCGCGCAGAAGTCGGCCAGCCATCGGTTGTGCGCGCGCAAGCCCGCCCACCGCAAGTCGAGGTCCCCGGCGTTCGCCGCGGGCACTTGCGCGGTGAGCGACGTCTTCGGGTAGAAGGGAGGGACGGTGTTGGGGAAGAGCACTTCGGCGACGATGCCGTCGTCCTCCATCTCCCGCAGGCGACGGTCGCTGTCCCAGTTCTGACTCGCGTTGGGGCCCTCGAGATCGGCGTACGGCACCTGGTAGTCCACAACCCAACGGTCGAACTCGTCGACGAAGTCGGACGCGAGGTAGTCGCGGTACTGGTGGATCTCGGCGCCGGCGTGCCCGTCGGCCGAGATGACCGTGAAGTTGGCTGCCATGTCGCCTCGCTCGCCTCTCGCTCGCCGGCTCCGCCACACGTGTCGGGGCACGTGTAACGCCGTTCCTGTAACATCGTTCCATGACCGCCGCGACCCGTCAAGCGCCCGACGGGTCGCCCGTGCGGCCATCTGCCCGGCCTGGGGGCCGAGCCGCGGTCTCGGCCGAGCGGATCGTCGACGTCGCACTCGAGATCGTCGACCACGACGGTGTCGACGGCCTCACGATGCGCGGCCTCGCCACGAAGCTCGGGGTCGCGGTCACGGCCATCTACTGGCACGTCGGCGACAAGGAAGCCCTGCTCGACGCGATCGCGGACCGCGTGGCCCACGAGGTCGGCGGGATCCGGGTGACCGGCGCCGACCCCGTCGCGCGCATCGTGTCGGTCGGCCGTTCGCTGCGGCGCAACCTGCTCGAGCGCGCCCATCTCGTCGCGATCGCCCACCAGCAAGGGCGCACTGCGGCGGTCTTCCAGCCGGCACGACGGGTCCTCGTGCGCGAGCTCACCGCCGCCGGTCTGCGGGGTGCCGACGCCGCGTTCGCGGTCCAGGCGGTGCTCGCCCTGGTGTCGGGCTCGGTGCTCACCCAGGTCCAGGTGGAGCGCGCGCCCGAGTCGCGTGACAGCCCCGAGGAGCTCTGGACGATCGGCGACGTCGCCGATGCCCCCGATCTGCTCGAGTTCCTCACCGATCCGATCGATCCGGAGCAGCTGTTTCTCCGCTCGCTCGACACCCTCGTGCGCGGCTTCGTCGCGCCCCATCCAGCCGTTCGAACCCGAGGAGCAACGACATGACCCATCAACTCGTCATCCGGGGCGGCACGGTCGTCGACGGGAGCGGGGCGCCGGCGTTCACTGCCGATGTCGCGATCGACGACGGTCGCATCGTCGCCGTGGGCCAACTCGACGACGCGACTGCCGACGAGGTCATCGACGCCGCGGGCATGCTCGTCGCGCCCGGCTGGGTCGACGTGCACTCGCACTACGACGGCCAGGCGACCTGGGACCAGGAGCTCGCGCCGAGCGCGTGGCACGGCGTCACCACGACGGTGATGGGCAACTGCGGCGTCGGATTCGCGCCAGTCGCGCCGGATCGCCACGACTGGCTCATCGATCTCATGGCCGGGGTCGAGGACATCCCGAGCGCTTCGCTCGCAGCCGGGATCCCCTGGGGTTGGGAGACCTTCCCCGAGCACCTCGACGTGCTCGACCGGGGCGCATGGACGATGGACATCGGCACCCAGATCGCCCATGGTGCGGTGCGCGGCTACGTGATGGGAGAGCGCGGCGCCCGCAACGAGCCGGCGACACCCGACGACATCGCCGCGATGCGGGCGATCGTCGCCGACGCGATCCGAGCGGGGGCGCTCGGCTTCTCGACCAGCCGCACGCTCGCGCACCTCGCGGTTGATGGTGAACCGGTTCCCGGCACGTTCGCCGCCGAGGACGAGCTCTTCGGGATCGGTCAGGCCCTGAGCGACGCGGGGGCCGGCGTGTTCGAGGTCGCACCGCTCGGGTCGGCGGGCGAGGACCCCGACGGGACTCGTCGCGAGGTCGAGTGGATGGCGCGGCTCTCGAGCGCGATCGGCCGGCCGGTGTCGTTCGTCCTGATCCAGGTCGACTCGGCCCCCGACCTCTGGCGTGAGCTGCTCGCTCGCGCGAGCGCGGTCGTGGCCGACGGGGCTGACCTCCGGGTGCAGATCGCGGGGCGCCCCGCCGGCCTCCTTGCGGGGCACCAGACGACGCACAACCTGCTCGACGTCATCCCCGCGTACCAGGAGCTGCGCACACTCCCGCTGCCCGAGCTCCTCGCCGCGATGCGCGACCCGGCAGTGCGCGAGCGGATCCTCGGGTGGGAGCCCGACGAGGCGACGCGGGCCCGGCTCGAAGGTGCCTACGTGAAGACCTTCGTGATGGGCACCCCGCCCGACTACGAGCCCGGGCCGGAGAAGAGCATCGCCGCGATCGCCGAGCGTGCAGGTCGGTCACCACTCGAGGTCGCGTACGACGCGATGCTCGAGGACGACGGCCGGGCGATGCTGCTCGTGCCGTTGCTGGGCTACAGCGACGGTTCGAGCGAGCCGGTGCTCGAGATGATGCACGACCCGCGCTCGGTGCTGAGCCTGGCCGATGGTGGTGCCCACGTCGGCATCATCTGCGACGCCTCGATGCCCACCTACATGCTCACCCACTGGACCCGCGACCGCACCCGCGGCGAGCGGGTTCCGATCGAGATGATCGTGCGCAAGCAGTGTCGGGAGACCGCCGAGCTCTACGGCCTCCTCGACCGGGGGCTCATCGCGCCCGGGATGCTCGCCGATGTCAACGTGATCGACTACGACGCGCTCGAGCTGGAGAACCCCGAGGTGCGCGACGACCTGCCCGCCGGCGGCCGTCGACTGCTCCAGGGCGCGCGGGGCTACGTGGCAACGATCAAGCGCGGGGTCGTCACCTACCGCAACGGTGTCTCGACCGGCGCCCACCCCGGCCGGCTCGTGCGCGGAGCGCAGGCGGCCCCCACCGCCTGACGTGCGGGGCCAAACCTCGGCAGGGCGAGCGTCAGCTCATTCCCCCGTGGGCGGCGCTGCGCTTGCGGCCGAAGATGTAGTCGAGCAGCTCGGCGCCGAAGTCCGATGCGGTCGTCACGTCGCTCGGATCGGCGTCGGCCTCGTGGAGGTGCTGGAGGCGCAGCACGTCGCCGTCGCGCAGTTCGGGCACGATGCCGCCGAAGAAGAAGCCGAGGTCGTCGTGCACCTCGGGTGGTAGTGCGGCGGTTGCGGGATCGGCCAGGGAGAAGTCCAGGTAGATCGCCTTGCGGCCCTTGTCGGTCAGTCGCCGCCGCTCGGTGCCGAGCTTGTCGAGCAGGTCCCGTCCGGCGACCTCGACCGTGATGAACGCCTCGTCGTGATCGTCGTCCTCGATCGTGCGCAGCACGGTCCCGACCTCCGACAGCGACGGGGCGTCGTCGGCGAAGTCCCTTGGGAGCGCGATGTGGTCGTACAGCAGTGCGAGCAGGGGCCGGTGCCACGACGGCGCGTGCACCGTTCGGCGGGGGAGCGGATTCGTGGCGAGCCAGAACAGCGCGACGCTGAGCCGGCGACCCTCGACGGCGTCGAGATCGGTGTAGGTGACATCAGCGGGGATGTAGCCGAGCAGGAAACCGGTCTCGCGCGCGCCGAGGTGCAGGTTGGCGGTCTCGCTGTAGGGGTGCGCGGCGGTGACGTCGCTGTACATGCCGAGCATCCCCTCGCCCGTGCACCACTCGGCGAGGTGGCGCTTGAGGGTGGGGAACAGGTGGTGGCTGCGCCAGGCCGGATCCACCACTGCGAGGCCGGACTCACCCACCGGGGCGGTCGGTGCACCGCGCAGCAAGCCCGCGTGCCCGACGACGCGACCGTCGTCGGGGCCACCGTCGGCCCGCCCGACGAACGAGACCAGGGAGCCGTCGGCGAGGCGGGACGCGACCGCCTCGGCGTCGTAGGCCCAGGCATGGTCGTACGAATCGCCGTACGCGGCCCGGATCGCCTCGGGGAGCACGCCGGCGTCGGCGACAGCCAGTCGTTCGATCCGGAGCTCTGCGTCCTCGGCGACGTCCACGTCGGGCATCGTCGCACGGCGGCGCGCTGGCGGGGTCGACCCACGACGGGACACACTCCGAAGATGCCGGAAGCTCGGATTCCGTTGGAGGTCGCCGACGCGACCCCCGAGTGGCTGACCGGGGCCCTCGGCGTCCCGGTGCGGGGTGTGAGCGTGCTCGACGCGCACTCCGGCACCACCGGGCGCGCCCGCCTCGGTGTCGAGTACGCCGACGGCGTACAGGGGCCGGGCTCGGTGTTCCTCAAGCTGGCGCCATTCGACGAGCGCCAGCGCCGCTTCGTCGATGCCGTCGGCCTCGGCGTTGCCGAGGCCCGCTTCTATCGCGACCTCGGCGTCGAGGTCCCGATCCGGATCCCCGAAGTGCACCACGCCGCGATCGACGACGAGGGTCACTTCGTGATGCTGCTCGAAGACCTCGAGGCGCCGGGCCTGCGGTTTCCGAGCCCCGACGACCCCGATGTCGCCGACAGTGTCGCGGCCATCATCGAATCGCTCGCGCAGTTGCACGCGCGGTACTGGGCCGACCCCCGCCTCGACGGCGAGCTGCACTGGGTCACCGAGGGTTGGCGGGTCGGGTTCGAGGGAGCGGGGCCGTTCATCGGCAAGGCCCTCGACCGCTTCGCCGACGAGATGGGGCCGACGTTCCGCCGCCTCGCCGCCTTGTACGTCGAGCGGGCGCCCGAGATCGCGGCGCTGCTCGGCGCAGGCCCGCCGACGCTCATCCACGGAGACCCACATCTCGGGAACCTGTTCATGGACGGCTCGACCGCGGGCTTCTTCGACTGGGGCATGGTGTGGCGCGCGACCGGGGTGCGCGACTTCGCGTACGTGCTCGGCAACTCGACGCGCACCGAGGTCCGGCGCGCGCACGAGGAGGAATGGCTGCGCGTCTACCTCGAGGTGCTCGCGGCTTCGGGCATCGACCTCGGTTTCGACGAAGCGTGGCGTCAGTACCGCCTGCTCGTGATCTACGCGTGGAACTCCGCGACGTCGACCGCCGCGATGGGCAGCCGTTGGCAG
>Ga0315283_10004851_pt1 | contig 11792 bp, 14 predicted proteins | sample YL17G09_0_MG_FD_204541 | JGI IMG/M metagenome (GOLD analysis project Ga0315283, IMG submission 204541) | Sediment microbial communities from Yellowstone Lake, YNP, Wyoming, USA - YL17G09_0 | ecosystem: Environmental > Aquatic > Freshwater > Lake > Sediment | place: USA: Wyoming | collected...
CACCCCAAGGCGCCGCGCGGCCTCGACGTAGATGTCGGGCGCGGGCTTGCCGCGCGCGACCTCGTCACCGCCGACGACATCGTGAAAGCACGGAAGCAGCGCGGTCCGGATGAGCTTCGACCGCGCGCGCTCACGGCGCGTCGACGTCGCGACGGCGCGCGGAATCGCCCTCGCCTCCAGCCAGTCGAGCAATTCGCGAACGCCGGGTTTGATGGACAGGCCTTCGCGTTCGACGATCTCGTCGTACGCCGCATGCCACCGTCCGAGCAGCGCGTCGACCGGATACCCGGCGCCGTAGTGCGCGCGGACCATCGCGGCGCAGTCGGCGAAGTTGCGGCCGACCATGGCTGATGCCAGCGGCATGTCGAATTCGACGCCCAGCGCCGTCGCCGCATCGCCCCAGGCGCGCGCGGCGAGCGGTTCGGTGTCGAGCATCAACCCGTCCATGTCGAAAATCACCGCAGCCGGGCGGCGCAGCGGACGCGGAGCGAACGTCGGCAGGCTCATGAGGGGTGCTTGTCGACCGGCTAGACAAGCCGCCCGCGGCGGACACGCTGACCCGGAGTCCGGAGGCCGCCGAGCCCCATTGCGCCGTGCGCGTGCGCGATCGCGCAGGCGAGTGCGTCGGCCGCGTCGGGAGATGGCGGACGGGGAAGCTTGAGCAGGCGCCGCACCATGTCCTGCACCTGCTCTTTCGCTGCCTTCCCGTGGCCGACGACTGCCTGCTTCACCTGCAGCGCCGTGTATTCGCTGACCGGCAAATCGGCGATCACCGCGGCGGAAATGGCCGCGCCGCGCGCCTGCCCCAGGAGCAGCGTCGACTGCGGATTGATGTTGACGAACACTTTCTCGACCGCGACCTCGCTCGGCCGGTGCAGGGCGATCACCACGCCAAGATCGCGCAGAATCACCTTGAGCCGAGCCGGAAGCTCGCCCTCGCCGCTCCTGATGCAGCCGCAGGTCACGTACTCGAGCGCGTTGCCGGCGACGACGATGACCCCGAACCCGGTCGACCTCAATCCCGGATCGATGCCGAGAATGCGCCGGACCGGCGTGGCGGGCAGGTGTGGCGAGACGGCCAACGCCGCCTTACTCGTCGAGGACGGCGTTGGTGTAGACGCTCTGCACGTCGTCGAGCGACTCGATCGCGTCGAGGAGCTTCTGCATCCTCGCCGCATCCGCGCCCGTCATCTCGACTTCCGTGGACGGCTTCATCGTCACTTCGGCGAACTCCGGCTTGAATCCCGCTTTGGCCATAGCTTCCTTCACCGCGATGAAACTGTAGGGCCCGGTGATCACCTCGATGCTCGTATCGTCGTTGGTAACGACGTCGTCGGCCGCCGCCTCGATCGCCGCTTCCATCACGTTGTTCTCGTCGGTCCCCGGCGCGAACACGAGCTGGCCGCAGTGCTTGAAAAGGAACGCGACCGAGCCGTCGGTGCCCAGATTTCCGCCGTATTTCGAGAACGCATGGCGCACGTCGGCAACCGTCCGCGTCCGATTGTCGGTCATGCAGTCGACGATCACGGCGGCGCCGTTGATCCCGTAGCCTTCGTAGCGGATCTCCTCGTAGTTGACGCCCTCGAGATCCCCGGACCCGCGCTTCGTCGCGCGCTCGATCGTGTCCTTCGGCATGTTCTGATCCATCGCCTTGTCGATGGCGAGGCGCAGGCGCGGGTTCATCGAGGCGTCGCCGCCGGAAAGCCGCGCGGCAACGGTAATTTCCCGGATGAGGCGCGTGAAGATCTTGCCCCGCTTTGCGTCGGTGGCCGCCTTCTTGTGCTTGATATTCGCCCATTTGCTGTGGCCAGCCATGGTCGCTCCGGTCCGTTCGACAAAAGGGGAACCTCTGAAATCGGCATGCGGCGCATACGCGCTCCCCGTGGAGGTTCCTTGACCCGCGATTATAGCCGTGCGCCTTCCGGGGCATCGGCGCCGCGCAGGTTCGGGAGCATCAGGCCGGACGCGTTCCCGGCACAGGGCCGGCGATGCGCTCCTCTCCCCAGCGCGGTCCGAGCGTGTGCGAAACGGCGAGCTGATCGAGCACGCGGGCAACGACGAAGTCGACGAGATCGGCGACCGATTGCGGGCGGTCGTAGAAACCCGGCGCAGGCGGCAGAATCACCGCGCCGGCGCGGGCGAGCTTCAGCATGTTCTCGAGGTGGATCGCGGAAAGCGGCGTCTCGCGCGGGACGAGCACCAGCGGGCGGCGTTCCTTCAGCATGACGTCGGCCGCGCGCTCGATCAGGTTGTCGGCGAGTCCGCCGGCGATCGCGCCCAGCGTACCCATGCTGCACGGGCAGATCGCCATCGCGTCGGCGGGGTTGGAGCCGGAGGCCACCGGCGCCATCCAGTCGTCGCGGCCGTACACGGTGAGTTGCGCGTCGCGCGCGCCGAAGCGCTCGGCGAAGAAGCGCGCGGCCTCGCGCGGCTGCGTCGGGATCGTCAGATCGCATTCCTGCTTGGCGACGATCTGCGCCACGGACGAGTAGAGCAGGTAGACGCGGCACTCTGCGGCGAGCAGGCACTCGAGCAAGCGGAGACCGTACGGCAGTCCGGACGCGCCCGTATAGGCGAGCGTGACGGTGCGTCGCGCGGTCAACCGAGCTCCCGGTGACGGGTGAGAACCTGGCAACTCGGGGAGAACGCGCGGGCGAGCCGCTCGGCCAGGTACACCGACCGGTGGCGCCCGCCCGTGCAGCCGATCGCGACCGTCAGGTAGTTGCGATTGTCGCGTGCGTAATCGGGCAGCCAGCTCGCGACGAAATGATGGATGTCGCCGTACATCCGCTCGACCTCGGGCAGATTCTCCAGGAAACCGACGACAGGGGTGTCGCGACCGGTAAGCGCCTGCAGCGCGGGCTCGTAGTGCGGGTTCGGCAGGCAGCGGACGTCGAAAACGAGGTCGGCATCGAGGGGGACGCCGTGCTTGAAGCCGAACGATTCCAGCAGCAAGGTGAGCCTCGATGCATCGACGCTTACGAAGTCCTTGATCCACGAGCGTAACGCCGCGGAGGACAGCTCGCTCGTATCGAACGCAAAACCCAGCGGGCGCACCTCGGCGAGCAGCGCTCGCTCGTAGTCGATCGCCTCGGTCAGCGTCCGGTCGTCGCTCGAGAACGGGTGTCGGCGGCGCGTCTCGGAAAAGCGCTTGACGAGCGTCTCGGTCTTCGTGTCGAGATAAAGAAAGCGCGCGCTCCAGCCGGCTGCGCGCAGTCGCGCAAGGGTGTCGGAAAGGTCGGCGAGGCCCGGGGCGGTCTTGACGTCGAGCGCGATCGCGACACGGTCGCGCGCCGCGGTCGCGAGATACCGGACAGTCTCGGCGACGAGGGGCAGCGGCAGGTTGTTGACGGCGTAGTAACCGGAATCCTCGAGCGCCGCAAGCGCGACGCTCTTGCCTGAGCCCGAAACGCCGCCGATCAGCAGGAGATCCATTCTAATGGACGAGGAGCCGAGTTGCGCGGTGCTAGCCCCCGTCCTCCATGAATTTCGTCTGCCGTTCGATGAATTCCTGCGTGCTGTCGATGCCGCGCTGATTGAGCACGAAGTTGCGGACCGCGGCTTCGACCAGCACGGCGAGGTTGCGCCCGGCGGCGACCGGAATCGTCACCTTGCGCACCGGAACGCCGAGGATCTCCTGGTACGTCGCGTTCACCTGCAGGCGGTCGAGCTCGGAGAAAGCCTCGTTGCTGTGGTCCTCGAGATGCACGATGAATTTGAGCAGCTTGCGCGGACGCACCGCCGTTTCGCCGAAAATCGCGCGGATGTTGAGGATGCCGATGCCGCGTACCTCGAGAAAGTCTCTCAGCACGGTGGGGCAACGGCCTTCGAGGGTGTCGGGCGAGATGCGGTAGAGCTCGACGATGTCGTCGGCGATGAGTCCGTTGCCGCGTGAAATCAGTTCGAGCGCGAGCTCGCTCTTGCCGATCGCCGAGGCACCGGTGACGAGCACGCCCATCTCGAGGACGTCGAGGAACACGCCGTGAAGCGTCGTCGATTCGGCGAGCACGCGCGCCAGGTACAACCGGATGACTTCGACTAGGTGCGGCGACGGCTGAAGCGACGTGAACATGGCGATGTGGTGGATGTCGCACTTCGCGGCAAGATGCGGAAGCACGTCTTCGCCGTTGGCGACGACGATCGCGACGAGGTCGAGGGTGAAAAGCCGGTCGATGGATGCCTCGACCTCGCCGGCGGGCAGAGCGCGAAGGTACGCGAGTTCCGCCGCGCCCAGGATCTGGACCCGGAACGGGTGGATGAAGTTCATGTGGCCGACCTGGCCGATGGTCGGCTTGAGGGCGGCCTCCCCGGTGAGCACCCGGTTGCCTCCCTGCCGACCGGCAATCCAGTGAAGACCGAGGCGCAGCTGATTGTCGGCGAAGATCCGCTCGACGCTCGCCTGTCGATTCATGCCGGGTTCGGCCGCCGCGCTCATGCGGACGGCTCCCGCCGCGCGCATGCGGCGCCCGTCAGCGTGGGGCCGCCTTCAGGCGGCTTGCAACCGGCCGGCTTGCGGCATCCGGCTGAAGCCGGACCCACGACGGAGGCACGCTCGACGCTCGCCTGTCGATTCATGCCGGGTTCGGCCGCCGCGCTCATGCGGACGGCTCCCACCGCTCGAACACCGCGTGGAGGTCGGCGGCGCCGGTCGTTGTGGCGAGTTGCTCGCGAAAACGCGTTTCCGAGAACATCTGGGCGAGTTCGGACAGGAGTTGCAGGTGCTGTTCGGTCGCCTGCTCCGGCACCAGGAGCACGAACACCTGCGCCACGGGTTTGCCGTCGGGAGCGTCGAACGGTATGGGGGACTTGAGGCGCACGAACGCGCCCTGGGCTTCCTTGAGGCCCCGGATTCGCCCATGGGGAATGGCGATCCCCTGACCCAGCCCCGTCGAGCCCAGTTTTTCGCGGGCGAGGAGACTGTCGACGACAACCTTGCGCTGCATGCCGCGGTTCGCCTCGAAAAGGGCGCCAACGGCCTCGAACAGGCGCGCCTTCGACCCCGCGTCGAGGTCGAGCAGGATATTCCCGGCCGGCAGCAATTCGGCGATCTGGCTCATCGGAAGCGAAAAATGGATCGTGGCGCGAAGGTTGGTCACCGGCGCTACGGCGCCGCAAATGCAAACCGGCGGACCTTCCGGCCCGCCGGCACGTACGCCGCCACGATCATACGCCAGGCTCCTAGCCCGAAGCGGCGCCAGGGATGCCCGGAACCGCCGGGGGAGCGGCCTCGGTGGCCGCGACGTCGCGCTTTATCGCGGCGCCACCGTGCCGGTGCAGCGCGAGCTTTTCCTTGTGCTTCAACACCTGACGGTCGAGCTTGTCGGCCAAGGCGTCGATCGCCGCGTACATGTCGGGCTCGACGGCCTCGACGTGGATGTCCTTGCCGCGCGTGTGCAGGTTGACTTCGACCTTGTGCCGCAGCTTTGCCACCGACATCACGACGTTTACGTCGATCACGTGGTCGAAGTGACGCGTCACGCGATCGAGCTTGGCGACGACGTAGTCGCGGATTGCGGGCGTGATTTCCAGGTGATTGCCGGTGAGGTTAAGATTCATCAAGCTCTCCTCGATGTGCGCAAACGCGCGTCATCACGGCGCCTTGCGCAGGTTGACCGGGGGTATCTGCAACGCTTCCCGGTATTTGGCGACGGTACGCCGGGCGACGATGATGCCCTGCTCGCCCAGGAGGTTCGCGATCCGGCTGTCGGTCATCGGCGTCTTCATGTCCTCGGCGCCGATCAGCTGCTTGATGAGCGCCCTGATCGCGGTGGCGGAGGCCGCGCCGCCGGTGTCGGTGGCCACGTGACTGCCGAAAAAGTACTTGAGCTCGTACGTCCCGCGCGTCGTGAGCATGTATTTTTGCGTCGTCACCCGCGAAATCGTCGACTCGTGCAGGTTCAACATGGTGGCGATCTCGCGCAGGACCATCGGCCGCATCGCGACGTCTCCGTGCTCGAAGAAGCGGCGCTGCCGCTCGACGATGGCCTGCGCCACGCGCAGGATGGTTTCGAAGCGTTGCTGCACGTTTCGTATCAGCCACTTGGCTTCCTGCAGCTGCGCGGAGAGCTGCTGATTCGACGAGTCGCGGTTCCGGGTGAGGATGTCGGCGTAGATGCGATTCAGGCGGAGCTTCGGCATCGCGGACTCGTTGAGCGCGGCCACCCACTTCCCGCGGACCTTCTTCACGACCACGTCGGGAATGACGAAGTTCGCCTCCGACTTGGCGAACGACGCACCGGGCTTGGGACTCAAGCTCATCACCAGCGCGCGCATCGCGCGCACGCCGACGTCGTCGGTGTGCAGCACGCGCTTCAGCTTGGTGAAATCCCGGGCCGCGAGCAGCGGCAGGTGCTCGGTGACGACGGTGAGCGCCTCGGCGCGGCAGGGCGTCGACTCCGGCAGCGCCTTCAGCTGCAGCGCCAGGCATTCGGACGCATCGCGCGCGCCGACGCCCGCGGGCTCGAAACTCTGCAGGTAGCAAAGCGCGAGGGAAAGCTCGTCCGGGTCGATCGCCAGCTCTTCCGGGAACAGCTCCGCCACTTCCTCGAGCGAGGTGTGGAGGTAGCCGTCTTCGTCCAGCGCATCGATCAGCGCACCGACCAGCTGGCGGTCGCGCAGAGGAAGCTTGAGCACGGCGAGCTGCGAAAGCAGGTAGTCGCGCAGCGTGCTCGTCGCGACCTGCTGCGGATAGAATCCTTCCTCGTCGTCGTCGGACGCGCCGGAGCCGCCCCAGTCGGAGTCGCCGCCGGAATAGTCCTCGAAGTCGGTTCGCTCGACCGTTTCGGTCCGCTCGCGCGGTTCGCTATCGGCTTCGTCGCCCCGGACATGGTCGTCGTCGCGCGCCGGCGTGTCGGCGGCCGTGGTCGTGGTGACACCGGCAAGCTGGGCCGGGGTCGGCGCCGGATCGTCGTCGCCCTCGGCCTTCTCGAGGAGGGGGTTCTCCTGCAGCATCCGCTCGACCTCGGCGTTCAACTCGACGGTGGACAACTGCAGCAGCCGGATCGACTGCTGCAACTGCGGCGTCAGCGTGAGGTGCTGGGAGAGCTTGAGCTGGAGGGTCTGCTTCATCCGTTACGCGATGCACAGGGTCTCAGAGCCGGAAATGCTCGCCCAGATAGACCTTCCTTACGGCCTCATTATAAACAATCTCCCCGGGCGCGCCGGAAGCCAGGACCCGGCCCTCGTTGATGATGTATGCCCGGTCACAGATGCCGAGTGTCTCGCGCACGTTGTGGTCGGTGATGAGGACGCCGATACCGCGTTCCTTGAGGAAGCCGATGATCTTCTGGATATCGAGTACGGCGATCGGGTCGACGCCCGCAAAGGGCTCATCGAGCAGGATGAACCGCGGCCGGGTCGCCAGCGCGCGGGCGATCTCCACGCGGCGGCGCTCGCCGCCGGACAGGGACAGCGCCGCGGCGTCGGCGAGATGCGAAATCGAAAGGTCGTCCAGCAGCGCGGAAAGACGGTTGGCGAGGGCGTCGGAATCGAGATCCTGCAGTTCCAGGATCGCGCGCACATTCTCGGCAACGGTCAGCTTGCGGAAGATCGACGCCTCCTGCGGCAGGTACGAAAGCCCGAGCCGCGCGCGGGTGTGGATCGGCATCCGGGACAGGTCGGCGCCGTCGAGTTCGATGCGTCCGCCATCGGCGGCGACGAGCCCCACGATCATGTAGAAGCACGTCGTCTTGCCCGCGCCGTTGGGTCCGAGCAGCCCCACGACCTCGCCGCTCGCGACGTCGAGCGAAACGTCGTGGACGACCGTCCGGGCCTTGTAGCGCTTTTCGAGCTTCGCGACCGAAAGATGACTGGTCGGGCGCGCGTCGTCTGCCTCGGGATTGGCGTTCACTTGGCCGCGGGCGGCGCGAGTTCGCCGGCCGGCTTCAGCGCAACGGGTGATTCGGCTGCCGCAGCCGGCGCGCCCTTCGCGCCCGGCTTGCCCGCATCCTTCGCATTGTCCTTGCCCTTGCCCGGCAGCCCGGTTTCGGATTTGGGCTGGAACATGCCGCGCACACGCGTGCCCGGCCCCGCCGGATCGGGGTCGGTTCCGGCACGCCCTTCGGCCTTGAACAGTTCGGTCGCGGCGTTGTACGAAACATAGTTGCTGCGGATCTCGTCCTGCCCGCGCTTCAGGATCGCGCGGTCGAAAAGCTCGAGAAACTCCTTCGAGCCGTCGTACTCGATGCGTTGCGCGTAGGCTTCGTAATACTCGTCGAAACCGTCCCGCTTCTGGCGGAACGCGACCGGGTTGCCGTAGGCGGTGGCCGACAGCGAGTTGTCGGCGTTCTGCTTGAACACGATGCGGTCGGCGCGGATTTGGAGCGTGCCCTGCGTGATGATCACGTTGCCGGTGAGCGTTCCCCCGCGCGCCTGCAGGTTGGCATCGCCGCTGTCGCCGGAAAAGTTGATCGGCTTGTCGCGATCGGTGGCCTCGGCGAACGCCGGCGACGCGATGCCGAGCGCCGCGAACAGGGCGACCAGCGCCTGAGCGGCTGTCCGGGCAGCGCGCAGGGAAAAGAGGCGGGAACCGCGAGCGGTGGTCATTTCGGAAGCCTGGCGGGCTGCAGCGTTCCGCTTACCGCGGACTTGAGCTTGATCGTGTGGGCTTCGTTGTCCAGGATCATCCCGACACCGCGGATTATTCCATGCGGCTCCTCGATCGTCACCGGCCGGTCGGTTTCGGCGCGCGAGCGCTTCGGAATGACCCGCAGCATGTCGGTCGTGAAGGTCGCGGGACCGATAGGCGAACCGTCGCTCGGGGCCTTCGGCGCGGCCGCATCGCGCGTCGCGCGGACGTTGCCCCGCAGCGTCACGATTTCGCGATTCCCCGAAACCGTGCCCTCGTCGGCGTTGACCGCCAAACGCGGCTTGCCCGGGTCGGTCAGCGTCAGCGACGGGAGGACGAGGTCGACGCTGTCGTCGTCCGGATAGTGCTGCGCGCGCTTCGCGGTGAGGGATTGCAGCACGCGCCCGCCCGCGTCGAAGCTCACCGCGCTGAAATTCTCGATGTAGAGATCGGGATCGTGCCGCGAGGCTCCGTTGTTGCGCGGGGTGGACGACGCCACCTGCGCGTCCAGCCAGTAAGTGAGCGCGGCGAGGCCGCCCAGCAGCAGGACGGGTGACCAGGCAACCAGTCGATCGATGCGGACGCGTGCTGGAAGCATCGGTCAGGCGCCGAACGCCGCATGCTGGGGATCGAGGACTCCCTGCGCGGAGAGGATGAGCTCGCAGAGTTCGCGCACGGCGCCCTTGCCGCCGTCGTGCTCGGTCACGAAGTGCGCGCGCGCCCGCACGCTGGGCGGCGCGTGCGGCACGGCGACCGCGAGTCCGCAGCGGACGAACACCGGGACGTCGGGAAGGTCGTCGCCGACGTGCGCGCACGCGGCCGCCGGCAGTCCGAGCTCCGAGCGCAGCGCTTCCCACGGCGTCAGCTTGTCTTCGGCGCCCTGCACGATACGGGCGACCCCGAGCGAGCGCGCGCGATGCATGACCGCCGGTGCGCTGCTGCCCGTAATCCAGGCGACGGTGAGCCCCGCGCGCATCAGCATCTTCAACCCGACGCCGTCGAGCGCGTTGAACGCTTTCGATTCGCGGCCGTCGTCGTCGATGTAGATCCTGCCATCCGTCAGAACGCCATCCACGTCGCAGGTCAGGAGCCGGATGCCGCGCGCCTGCCGCACGAGCGCATCTCCCATCACACGACCCGCGCGCGGAAGAGGTCGTGCAGGTGCAATGCGCCGACGAGTCTCGAGTCATCGGCGACGACGAGCAGCGCCGTCACCTTGGGCACGGCCTCCATCAGCTCGACGCAGTCGATCGCCAGCCGGTCGGGACCGATCGTCCGCGGCGTTCGTGTCATGACGTCGGCGACGTTCACGCTGGCGATGTCGCGAGTTCGGTCGAGGCAACGGCGGAGGTCGCCGTCGGTAAAGATGCCGGCGACCCGGCCGGCGCCGTCGACGACCGCCGTCATGCCCATTCCCTTGCCGGTCATCGCGACGATCGCCTGCGACAGTGTCGCGTCGATACCGACGATCGGCAGCGCCTGGCCGCTCACCATCACATCCCGGACATGCGTGAGCAGGCGCCGCCCGAGCGGGCCGCCGGGGTGCGAGCGGGCGAAGTCCTCGACCGAAAAGCCGCGCGCGTCGAGCAGCGCGAGAGCGAGCGCATCGCCTAACGCCAGCGTTGCCGTGGTGCTGGCCGTCGGCGCGAGACCCAGCGGGCAGGCTTCGACGTCGACCGCCGCATCGAGATGCACGTCGGCCGCCTGTGCGAGCGATGACCGTTCGTTGCCGGTCAGCGCGACGATTTTCGCGCCCTGGCGTTTGAGATGCGGCGTCAGCAGCACGAGCTCGTCGGTCTCGCCCGAGTTCGACAGCATCACGACGACGTCGTCCGGCGTGATCATCCCGAGATCGCCGTGCGAGGCTTCCGCCGGGTGGACGAAGAACGCCGGCGTGCCGGTGGAGGCAAGCGTCGCCGCAAGCTTGCGCGCGACATGACCCGACTTGCCGATGCCCGACACGACGACGCGGCCCCTGCAGCGGAGAATGAGGACGACGGCGGCGACGAAGGCGTCGCCCAGTCTCGCGGCCAACGCCGCGATGGCATTGGCTTCGGTCGCCAGCACGTCTCGGGCGAGCGAGAGCACGCGCGCCGGGTCGACCCCGACGCGGCTGGGGGGCGCGGCGGGAGCGGCGGAGGCGGTGACGCGCATGCCGAGGAGTATAACCCCGGGCACCCGGGCATCCCCCGCGACGCGCGCGGAACCCGTTCGTCGCCGTGCTACATTCGACGACACTCCTGTCCGCCGTCGGACAGGCCACCGTCATGCCCGACCGATGCCGCAGACAATGCAGCTGATTCTCGTCCTGCTCGGCGCCGCCGTCGTCGTCGTCGTCATCTGCAGGCTCGTCCGGCTGCCGCCGATCCTGGGTTATCTGCTGGTCGGCATGGTCGTCGGCCCCAACGCGCTCGCGTGGGTGCCCGCCACCGCCGAGACCCGCCATCTCGCCGAGTTCGGCATCGTCTTCCTGATGTTCTCGATCGGCCTCGAGTTCAGCCTGCCGCAACTGAAATCGATGCGGCGCGCCGTTTTCGGACTCGGATTCGCGCAGGTGGCCATCACGACGGTCGGCGCGATGCTCGCGCTGCATGTGCTGGATTACGGTTGGCCCGCGGGTTTCGCGCTGGGGGGCGCGCTGGCGATGAGTTCGACCGCGATCGTATCCAAGATGCTCGCCGAACGGATGGAGCTTGGCACGCCGCACGGCCGCGACGCGATGGGTATCCTGCTTTTTCAGGACCTGGCCGTCGTCGCCTTCCTGATCGTCCTTCCGTCGTTGTCCAAAGGCGGCGGCGAGCTCGCCATGGATCTGGCGTTCGCAAGCATGAAGGCGCTGGTCGTGCTGGTGCTGATCCTGTTCGCCGGACAGAAGCCGATGCGCGCGTGGTTCCACCTGGTCGCGCGCCAGCGAAATTCCGAGCTCTTCATGCTGAACCTGCTGCTGATCACGCTTGGGCTCGCCGCGCTGACCGAGCTCGCGGGTCTGTCGCTCGCGCTGGGCGCGTTCCTCGCCGGCATGCTGATCGCCGAAACCGAGTACCGCTACCAGGTCGAGGAGGACATCAAGCCGTTCCGCGATGTGCTGCTGGGTCTCTTTTTCGTCACGGTCGGGATGGCGCTGGATCTTTCCATCGTCGCGCGGAACCTGCCGTGGGTCCTGCTGCTGCTCGTCGTGCCCGTCGTCGCCAAACTCGCGTTGATCGTCGCGCTGTCACGCGTCTTC
>Ga0315283_10004852_pt1 | contig 11792 bp, 7 predicted proteins | sample YL17G09_0_MG_FD_204541 | JGI IMG/M metagenome (GOLD analysis project Ga0315283, IMG submission 204541) | Sediment microbial communities from Yellowstone Lake, YNP, Wyoming, USA - YL17G09_0 | ecosystem: Environmental > Aquatic > Freshwater > Lake > Sediment | place: USA: Wyoming | collected...
ATCCATATGCCGTCGAGAGGCAGGTGGGCAAAATAGAATATTATCCGCTTGGAATCTATGGAGCTCTCCCCGCGCTTCATGTCCCCGATGTGCCGCTGTAGCTCCTTGAACGTCACAAGCTCCTTGGCGGAAAGGACCAGCTTATCCCCTTTCATGGAATAATCGTTGAGGATGACCCAGACCCTCTCGCACCTGTCGTGCAATGACGCCTCCACCTCCTCCTCCATCTGCTTCACGACCTCCGGTCCGAGGTTGATCTCCACATCACCGGCGAAATCCACAGGGTAATCCTTGCCGGCCTGCTCGACATCCTTGGCCAGCTCCTTCGAGAGCTTTGCGAACATCGGGGGCAACGGGGTGCCCCGCTTCTCCAGGCCCTTCATCCGGAGGTAGTTCTTCACGTTCGCTGCCTTTTCCCACGAAATGGACACATGAAGATGAAATTCGTTATGGACTTTAATCCTTTGCATTGGGGAATCCTTATAACCACCATACGCATATGACCCTCACGTGACCGTCGATAGAGATGGCCGGGCATCCGCCGATATGTGCGACCACCAGCCGGTGGTCTCCATCCGCTCGGAATCTCTGGTTCCCTCGCGGATGTAGCAGTTCGCCCAGCGGTCACGCCGATTCTGAGATATCATGCCTGCGAACAAGCAAGGAATCCCGGATATGAGCGCACTCGCGCGCTACGAGTTCAGGCGGGCCCTCGAGGAGATGGAGAAGATAAAGGGCCGCGCCACGGAACTCGTATCACTGTACGTGCCGCCTTCACGACAGATAGCGGATGTCTCCAACTACCTCAGGGGCGAGTACGCCCAGTCCTCGAACATAAAATCGCAGAGCACCCGCAAGAACGTCATGGCGGCCATATCGTCCATCCTGAACAGGATCAAGGTCTACCGCGTGCCGCCGCCCAACGGCGTGGTCCTGTTCGTGGGCCATGAGTCCCTTCCGGGCGACCAGTTCAAGCAGGTCGCCTACGTCCTCGAGCCGCCGGAGCCGATAACCACCTTCCTGTACCGCTGCGATTCCGAGTTCTATCTGGAGCCATTGCTGGCAATGCTCCTCACGAAGGAGGTCTGGGGCCTCGTGGTGATGGACAGGAAGGAATGCACCCTGGGCCGCCTGAACGGCAAACGCATCGAGTTTATCAACAGCTTCGAATCCCAGGTCCCGAGCAAGCATCGCATGGGCGGTCAGTCAGCCAGACGTTTCGAGAGGCTCATCGAGGACGCTGCCGACAAGTTCTTCGTCAAGATCGGGGAAAGGATAAACGAGGCTTTCAAGGACGACAAGCGTGTGAAGGGCCTGCTGATAGGCGGCCCCGGCGCAACCAAGAACGTCATCCTCGAGCACGATTACCTGCACCACGAGCTCAGGCCCAAGGTCGTGGGCTTCTTCGATGTCGGCTATACAGATGAATCGGGCCTCAAGGAGCTCGTCGAGAACGCTGCCGATGCGCTCAAGGATGAGGGCCTGATGCGTGAGAAGAAACTCATCGACCGCTTCATGCGCGAGGTCGCCAGGTCGGACACCGGTCTTGCGACCTACGGGGAGAACGAGATCCGCGAGGCCCTCAAGCTCGGCGCCGTGGACATGCTCCTACTTTCCGAGGGCCTGAGGAAATACCGCTTCAAGGCGCATTGTTCCGCCTCCAACTGCGACTACACTGCGAACGTCACCCAGTCCGACAAGGAACTCAAGCAACCCCCCTGCCCCAAGTGCGGCTCCAAGCTGACATCCGACGAGCCCGAGGATGTCGTCGAGGAGCTCTACAAGATGACGGAGATGATGCACTCCAAGGTCGAGCTCATATCGGCGGACTCAACCGAGGGCAAGACGCTTCTCTCAGCTTTCAGCGGGATGGCCGCGATCCTGCGTTACAAAATAAAGTAAGGGAATGGCAAAGAGCCCATCCTCCTGACCGTTACATATACCTCGAACTATTTCCTTGCATAGTATTGATACGACACATCTAGGCTCCAGGCGTTCCCCGTGTCCGTGAAGCCGACGACACCTACGCGGGGCGTGAACTCGCCGCAATTCCCGCAAATTATCGTTACGTTGAACGAGCTGGTGACGTTCGCCTTCTGGGGCTTCTTCGGCTCGTATTTCAGGGTCACGGAGACCTTTCCCGCCTGCCCGTGCGTGTTCGCAATCGGAGGCGCGGAGCCGTTCTTCCCCTCCGGACCGGAGACCTCGAGCCCGAACTCGTCGGGCTGGTTGGTGTAGGTCCTGCCGAAACGGGTCATGTCGGGCTCGTCCGTCCATGTCAGCGTGAATGTGATGTTCAGGATGTTCGTATCCTGTATGTCCAATTTTTCCTGGGTATCGGTATTCTCCGTTGACTCTCCCGGCAGATTCTCGGCTCCGTTGGAGAGGTTGTACTTGCTCCAGCCGATTCCGGTATCGACCGTGCCAGAAACGTAATAATAGGGGTCCGTTCCGCCGGCATACGCTCCCCCGAGCACTCCAGGGATGATGAGAAGCATCGCGATTATCGGTATCTTCGAATCCCAGAAGGGATGCTTCGGGGCAGCGGCCCTGTCCGCGGCGGTCACCAGTTCCGTCCCGTCCTTGATGGACTTCTTCTCGGCCTCTTTTGCGGCCACTTCCTCGCGTCGCACTTTACCAAGCGTCTGGCTGTACAGGAGCACGAGGGCGATGGTAAACAATCCCACGGTGCAGATTATCGCCCAGAAGAACTTGGGCCTGTGGGCCTGCTCCGCAAAGATGGAGTAAAGCACCGCCCCTCCGAGGTTACCCGTCAGGTATCCGATGAGCGTCGGAAGGAACCCGAATCCCATGTATACGGGCAGCTTCTCCTTGGGGGCTATCTTCGAGACATATGCGATGTATGTGGGATGGGTCACGAACTCGCCTATCGAGAATATCACGATGCCCATGAAGAACATGGTGGAGTTGGTGGTGATACCCATGACGAACATGCCCACCGTGAAAATGGTGATGCCGACGACCATGCATTTGAGCGAATCGAACTTCTCCATCTTCGTGCCCAGCCACAATCCGACGGCTATGATGGCCAGCGGGTTGACCACATTGAGGGCGGCGGGCGAGAACCAGTCGCCCACCACCTTGAAATCCACCATGAACAGGACTATGGTGATGTTGTTCATCGAATACATAAACCAGAAACCGGAGTAGATGAGCAGCAATATCATAAACCGCCTGTCCTTGAATACGAGGGCGGCCCCCTGGAGCACCTCCGTGACGCTCTTCGTCGGGTTGGGGGGCATCGGGTTGACGAAGAACAGGATGGCCAGCACGAAGTTGACGATGACGAGCCCTGAGGCTATGAAGAAGACGTACTGGTAGCTCTCTTTTGGGATGAGGAACGCGATAAGCAGCGGGACGACGAACGAGCCCACGTTTATCATCCAGTAGTAGATGCTGTAGCCGAAGTTGCGCGTCTCCTCGGATGTGGAGTGGGCTATGGTGCCGGATGTTATCGGCTTGAACATGCCCGTGCCTATGCCTAGTATGACGAAGCCCGCGGCCATCGACATGAAATCTGTAGTGAGGCCGGCGACGGCATATCCGACCGCAATTATGGCGAAGGCCGGAACGAGCGCGATGCGGTATCCGTATTTTTCGGCAAGGGCCCCGCTTATTATCGGCAGTATGTAAAGGAATGGAATCAGGATGTCGAGAAGGATGCCCGTCGTCGTGACGGGCATCTTCAGGTTGTACTTGATATGGTACGAAAGGACCGCAATCATGCCGTAGTAGGCGCCCCTCTCGAGCAGCTCGAGAGCGTTCACTACCCAGAATACGCGCGGGAATTTGTTGAAGCTGCCTTTCAGGTCCATCAGATGTTCCTCGGTGATAAGGCCAATTATCTCACCGGGATTGGGGATGAGGCTAATTAATAATTCTTGTTGTGCGGGGGCTCGCTCATTTTCTGGCGTAATAATCGTATTCGACATCGAGCGTCCATGCATTCCCGGTGTCCGTGTAGCCGATGACGCCGAACCTTGGGTAGAAATCGCCGCAGGCCCCGCACTTCACGGTCACGTTGAAAACGCTCGTGGCGTTCGCCTTCTGCGGTTTCTTGTGCTCGAACGACAGCGTCACGGAAACGGAGCCTTCCTGCCCGTACGTGTTGGCCTTTGCGGGCGCCGACCCCTTCTTCCCGTCAGGTCCTGAGACCTCGAGCCCGAACTCGTCGGGCTGGTTCTCGTAGGTCCTCCCGAGGCGCGACATGTCCGCCTCGTCGGTCCACCGGAGCGTGAACGTTATGTTCACAAGGTTCGCATCCTCCGGCTCCACGAAAAGCATGTAATCCGAATTCTCGAGCGAGCTGCCAGGATAGGCGGGCATGCTCCTGTTGGACGGGAGGTATTTGCTCCAAGAACCTGCGCCCACCTCCTCCTTCCCGTCCCTGTCGGCATAGGTGTCCGTCCCCGCGCCGTACGCTCCTCCAATGATGGCCGGTATGACGAGCAGGAACGCAAGTATCGGCAGTTTAGAGTCCCAGAAGCGGTGCGATGGCACAGGGGCGCTCACGATGTCAGCGACGCTCTGGGCGCTGCTTCCGGCGGCGGTCGCCTCGGTCCTCTGGGTCTCCGCCGCCTGGTCGGCCAGCTCCTCGCGCCTTTTCTTGCCGTAGGTCTGGCTGTAGAGCAGAAGAAGGGCGATGGTGAGGAATCCGACGGCGCACACGGAGTTCCAGAACAGCTTGGGGCGCTGCATCTCCTCCGACATCACCTTGTACATGATGGCCCCGACCACATTGCCGGACAGGAGCCCTATCAGGGGAGGGATGAAAGCATAGCCCATGTAAACGGCCAGCTTCTCCTTCGGGGCTATCTTCGATACATAAGCGATGTATGTCGGGTGCGTCACGAACTCCCCTATCGAGAAAATGACAATGCCGGCGAAGAATATGGCGGGGTTGGTGGTGGCTCCGAGCGTGATGAAACCCAGCAGCACTATCGTGATGCCCACGACCATGCAGCGCAATGAATCGTATTTTTCAACAATCTTGCCCAGGAACAGGCCGATTATCATGATGGTCCCGGGGTTGAAGACCGCTATTAGCGTGGGCGGGAACACCGACGCGTCTATAACCTGGAAATCGATGGCATACAGGAGGATTGCCAGGTGGTTCATGGAGTAGACGAACCAGAAGCCCGAGTAGATGAGCAGCAGCACCACGAACCTGAGGTCCTTCAGGACGAGGCCCGCCCCGCTGAGGACGCCCGCAACGCTCTTGGTGGGGTCCGGCGCGGCCGGATTCTTGTAGAAAAATAACGCAATCACAAGGTTGGCGACTATCATGCCCGTGGACATGAAGAAGACGAGCCCGTAGAGCTCCTTCGGAAAGGCGAACGAGATTATGAGCGGGAATGTGAACGAGCCCACGTTGATTACCCAGTAGTATATGCTGTATCCGAGGTTGCGCGATTTCTCGGTGGTCGTGTGGGCTATGGACGCGGATATTATCGGCTTGAAGACACCCATCCCGCAGCCGAACAGGATGAACGCCACCAGCATGGTCTCGAATGTGCTCATCGATCCCGAGGCGGCATAGCCGCTGGCTATCAGGACGAACGCCAGAAGGAGCGCAGGCCTGAAGCCGTATTTCTGGGCCAGCGCGCCGCTCGCGATGGGCAGCAGGTACAGGAAAGGGGTCAGGACGCCAAGGAGCACGCCCATCGCCGTTGTCTCGAAATGCAGATTGTATACGAGGTGGTACGGCAGCATCGCCAGCATGCCGTAGTACGCGCCCCTCTCCAGGAGCTCGAGCGTGTTGACTATCCAAAACAATCTCGGGAACTGTCCTTTCTCGCCCAGCAGTTTCATGACCCCACCAAAAAGATCAGATGGCCTTCTTCTCCCTCAGCTGGGCTATCTTTTCCTTCGAATAGCATAGGAGCCCCTGCAATACTTCCACCGTGTGCTGGCCCAGCCGTGCCGGGGCGCGGAAGACCTCCTTCTCGCCCAGCACCTTGAACGGATTTCCCATGGTCTTCACGGAGCCCGCATTGGGAATATCCATGTCGACGACCATGTTGCGCGCCAGAAGCTGGGGGTCCTGGTATGTCTTGTCGAGCTTGTTGATGGGCGCCGCTGGCACTCCGGCCTCATCGAGCATCTTGAGCCACTCTTTCGCCGTCCTGGAAATGAATTGCTTGTCGAGTATGTCGAAAAGTTGTTTCCGGTATATGCACCGCTGGGGATTTGTGGCGAAACGGGGGTCCTTGTCCAGCTCGGGGCGCCCAATCGCCTTGGCGAAGAGCTTCCAGAATTTCTCCGTAAAGACGGCAATGACGAACCAGTCGTCGCTGGCCTTGAACGCCCTGTACGGTACGACGGACTGATGTCCCGAGCCAACAGGGCCGGGAACCTCGCCGCCCTGCAGAACGTACTGGCCGACATACACGTGCATCGATACCAGCGTGTCGAGGAGCGAAACGTCCACTCTGCTCCCCTCGCCGGTCCTGATGCGCTTGTAAAGCGCCGCTGTTACCGCGTTGGATGCGAATACAGCGCCTGCGATGTCTCCCATCGGAAGCCCGAGCCTCACAGGTGCGCCGCCCGGTTCTCCGGTGACCGACATTGCGCCGCCGATGGCCTGTATCGTCAGGTCGAATGCCGGCAACTCCCTGTATGGGCCCTCGTAACCGAAGGCCGTAATCGACACGTGGATTATCGACGGATTGATCTTCTTGAGCGTCGGATAATCTATCTTGAGCCTCTCCAGGACGCCCGGCCTGAAATTGTCGAACACGACATCCGATTTTTTAACGAGGTCGTAGAAGACCTCGAGCGCCTCGGGGACCTTAAGGTCAAGCGTGATGCTCTTCTTGTTCCTGTTAATGGAAATGAAGTAGCCGCTAAGCCCGCCAACATGATGATGGGGCATCGACCTGGTCCGGTCGCCCTCGCCAGGCTCCTCTATTTTCAAGACCTCGGCGCCCATGTCTCCCAGCAAAAGGGTGGCATAGGGCCCCGACAGCATCTGCGACAGATCCAGAACCCGCACGCCTTCCAACAGCCCGCCCATGTCACACCACACTCGTTCCATTCCACGATATCAAAGGTTCACGGGCTCTTTGAACGTCCCGAAGACCTCTTTCATCGCATTCGTCATCTCGGCCACGGTCGCATATGTCTTCACGGCTTCCATGATGAACGGCATCAGGTTCTCCTTGCCCCTCGCCGCCTCACGGAGCTTGTCCAGCGCCGTCCTGACCGCCTTGCCGTCCCTTTCGGATTTGAGCTTCCGGAGCTCGTCCTTCTTGATGCGGGCCGCCTTCGGGTCGTATTCGTGCATCTCGACCTCGTGCTCCTCCGCAGGCCCTTCCTGGCGGTACTTGTTGACGCCGACCTTCACGAACTCCCCGCTCTGGAGCTTCTTCTCGAGAAGGTAAGCCTGCCTGGACACGTCCCTCTGGACCGTGCCGTTGGCGACGAGCTTGACCATTCCGCCCTCGCCGTCGACCTTTTTGATGAATTCGGTTATCCGTCGCTCGAATTCGCTCGTTAGCCATTCGACGTAGTAGGAGCCCGCCATCGGGTCCACCGTATCGCCGAGGCCCATCTCGTCTATGAGCATCTGCATCGTCCGCAGCGAAATGAGGGCCGCCTTCTTCGACGGTATCGTAAATGCTTCATCGTACGAGCACAATGCCATCGTCTGGGTCCCGCTGAGGGCGGATATCAATCCGTAATAAGCACCCCGGACGATGTTGTTCTCCGGCTCTTCTATCGTAAGTCCGCCGCCTCCGCCGCCGGCTATCATCTTCAGCTGCATCGAATCAGGGTTTTTGCACCCGAACTCGTCGCGGATGATCCTGGCCCAGAGCCTCCGTGCGGCGCGGAACTTGGACACCTGCTCGAAGATGTTGCCGTGGATGTCGAAATTGAACGAGAAACGACCCACGAAATCGTCGGGATGCAGCCCCCTTTCCATGACCAGCCGGATGTATGCCCTCGCAATGCAGAAACCGTAGCCTATCTCCTGCACGGGGTTCGCGCCTGATTCCCTTATGTGGTAGCCGCACACGCTCACGGGGTAATACTTGGGAGCGAACTTGGAGCAGTACTCGATGGTGTCGGCGATGAGCCTCAGGGACGGCTCGACGGGGAATATCCATGTGCCGCGGCCCACGTATTCCTTGAGGATGTCATTCTGCGCGTTGCCGCGCACCTCGCCCAGCTTCACTCCTCTCTTTTCGGCCATCGCCAGGTACATTGCTATCATGATGGCGGCGGAGCCGTTGATGGTGAGCGACGCCGATATCTTGTCTATCGGTATCCCGTCGAAGGCGACCTCGAAATCACGGAGCGTATCGACGGCCATCCCGACGCGGCCCACCTCGCCTTCTGCAAGAGCGTCGTCGGAATCGATGCCCATCTGGCTGTGGAGGCTGAAGGCGACATTGAGTGCGTTCTGGCCTTGCGAGATGAGATATTTGAAGCGCTCGTTGGTCTCCGCCGGCGTTCCGAAACCGGCGTATTGGCGCATCGTGTAGGGCCGAGACCGGTACATCAGGGGATGGATGCCCCTCGTGAACGGAAATTCCCCCGGGTTCCCAATATCCTTCTGGTAATCTATGTCCTTGACATCATCCGGCCCGTAGACGGGTTTGACCTCTATTCCCGATTCCAGTATCACGGGCTTGGACTTGCTTTCCTTCTTCGGCGGTGCCTCCTTCTTCTCCGTCACTGCACCACCTTCTTGCGGATGAACTCGGCGATGTTCTCGAAGCGCGAGCTCGTCGGGAATATCTCCGAGACGCCCATGGACTTTAGCTTGGCGAAATCGCGCTTGGGAATGTTGCCTCCGACGACGACGAGCACATCCTCCATCTTTTGCTCTCGGAGCTTCTCCATCAGCTTCTCTGTTATGGGCAGGTGCGCTCCGGAGAGGATGCTCAGACCTATCACATCGACATCCTCCTGCAATGCGGCGGCCACTATCTGCTCTACAGTCTGGTGGAGGCCCGTGTATATGACCTCCATCCCCGCATCCCTGAGCGCATGGACTATTACCTTTGCGCCCACATCGTGCCCGTCAAGCCCGGGCTTGGCGACCAGCACCCTGATCCTCTTTTCGGACAAATATTCACCTCGACCCCAATATCGTGACGGATGAAACGGCCCCGGGCCCTCCTATGTTGTGGGCCAATCCGAACTTGGGATCGGACACCTGCCTTTTGCCGGCCTTGCCCTGGAATTGCCTCGTTATTTCATATAGCATGCGCAAGCCCGTGGCGCCCACGGGGTGCCCGCAGCTGAGCAGTCCGCCGCTGAGGTTGACCGGTACGTCCCCGCCGGCAGCCGTTACCCCTTCCTCCACGAGCTTCCCGCCCTCGCCTCGCTTGCAGATGCCCACATCCTCGTAGGTCAGCAGCTCGACGCTGGCAAAGCAGTCGTGGACCTCCATCATGGATAGTTCCTTCCTCGGGTTCTCGATGCCGGCATCCTTCATCGCCTTGCGGGACGCCACCTGCGTCGCACGGTATCCGGTGAATGAATGGTGCGGGTCGTAGAATGGCAGGTCCCATCCCGTTGAGACGGAGAACCCGTGCCCCTTGACCAGCACGTAGTCCTTGTTGTACTTCTTCGCATCCTCCGCCCTGCACATGATGAGGCATGCGGAGCCGTCGGTCGTCGGGCAGCTCATGAGCACCGTCAGGGGCCAGGCAACCATTGGCGACCTGAGCACCTGGTCCAGCGTGACCTCCGAACGGTACTGCGCCTTGGGATTGTGGACGGCGTGCTTGTGGTTCTTGACGGATATCTGCGCCAGATGCTCGGATTTGGTCCCGAACTCGTGCATGTGGCGCGTTGCGGTCATGGCGAACGTTCCGGCGGCCGTGAAGCCCTTCTGCATGATGGGATGGCCGTTCTCGACCATCATCTTCACGAGGCTTTCCTGCGGAGCCCTGTCGCGGAGCTTCTCGACGCCTATCGCCATCACGATGTCCGCCTCGCCCGCGAGCAGGCAGTACGCTGCGTTCCTGAACGCATCCCCGCCGGTCGCACAGTAATTGGATACTCTAGTTATCGGGATGTCGAACATGCCCAGAGGCTGGGCCAGGTCCATTCCCGACCTGCCTTTCCAGACGCCCGCATCCGGGAATGCGGTCCCGAGCCAGGCCGCCTGGATGTCCTTTGCAGTGAGGTTCGCCTCAGCGAACGCCTCGGCCGACGATTCGACGAGCATGTCGGAATAGTCGAGCCCGAAGTTCTCGGAGAACATCGTGCAGCCAGCGCCGATTATCGCAATCTTGTCCTTCATGCTCATTTGCCCACCCCCGCCGCTCCCTTCTCTCCGCTCCCTGCCCCTCCCTTATCCCGATTCCCCATTCCCTTCTCCCCATCCCCCGCTCCCTTTTCCACGGCACCTGCATCCCTTACGGGTCTGCACTTCCAGCAATAGTTGTGGTACCCTCCGCCGTCATGCAGCTTGCGGAACGTCATCTCGAGCTTCATGCCTATTATTACCTCCGGAGCGTCGACGTCCGTCATCTGGCACAGGTATCTCGCTCCGCCATCGAGGTCCACGACGGCCATGGTGACGGGAGGCTCGGGCGTCGGGTAGTAGTGCTCCTGCGTGTAGGTGTTGAGCGTGCCGGTCTTCCCCAGCCTGACGCTCTCGAACTCGTCCCTGGTCCCGCAATGGGGGCACACCCTCAGGTTGAGCGTGTTGATGGTGGCGCATTTGAGGCATTTCTTTCCATGGAAATGGAGGGTCAGGGGCGCTTCCCGGCTGTTCTGAATGGTGGATGCGAACGGATGGAACTCGCTCTCGCACTCGGAAAGCAGCTCCTTGTACTGGAGATATTTGTTGTAATTCTTCAGGCGCGATGAGGCGTGCCTCAGACGCGTTCTCTTTTTGAAATCCGAAACGCCCTCCTTGACCTCGAATACGAGCGCGTCGCAGCCGTCGCCGTAGCATGCCAGCAGGAGCTTGTCCCCGGGCGCGGAATTCTCGAGGGCATTCGCAAGCATGATGAATGGCTGGGCGGTCCCGACCATGCCGATGGCGTCCGTCATCGGGTCCACGACTGATTTCGGGTCCAGGCCCAATGCCTTGGCAACCCCGCCATGGCCCTTCCCGTCCGGAGATGTGAGAACGGCCTTCTTGATACCCTTTGCATCCAACCCCGCTTTCTTCATGACGGTCCTGCAGGTCTCGACCGTTATCTTCTGGTAGGCTTCCACGCGGTTGAACCGTGCATCGCCTGAGCTCACGGTCCTCTGCTTGTCCGTCCGCCAGAAATCCATGGTTTCCTGCGTGGTGGAATGGAATGCGACGGGCTCCGCCGCAACGTTCTCCATTCCGAGAAGGACAGCAGCGCCAGCGTCCCCGAATGCCATCTCGAGCATGGAGCCCGGAGGAACCAAGCGGCAGTCTCCGGCGGTCACGAGGACCTCTCCTGCGGAACCCGCCCTGATGGCATCGAGCGCCGCCAGCATCGCTCCCGTCCCCGCACGCAGGGAGCCGCCAAAATCCTGGGTCCGGATATCCGTCCCGAGGTCCACCGCCGCAGCGATTATGGACGCCGCGGCCTTCTCGGCATATGGCGACGTCACGGAAACGAAATAGAGTGCGCCTATCGATGAGGAACTCCTTTTGCCGATGCTGTCCAGCGCCGCGGCGACCGCCATCGTCGCGCTGTCCTCGTCATGGCCGGCCACGGCCTTCTCGCCGGGTCCGCCGCGCCTGCCCCATGCCTCACCGGCGACGCTGTCCGTCAGACGCCGCCAGGGGATGTGGATGCCAATGTCCATTATTCCTGCCATGAGAA
>Ga0315283_10004853_pt1 | contig 11791 bp, 12 predicted proteins | sample YL17G09_0_MG_FD_204541 | JGI IMG/M metagenome (GOLD analysis project Ga0315283, IMG submission 204541) | Sediment microbial communities from Yellowstone Lake, YNP, Wyoming, USA - YL17G09_0 | ecosystem: Environmental > Aquatic > Freshwater > Lake > Sediment | place: USA: Wyoming | collected...
CTTCGAGGGCGTCGAGCAACGGCTCCGCCGAGCTGACGCGGTCGATGAGGTCGAAGTTGGCGGCCATCGGGGGTGAGTCGGCGGCCCATTCGAGGCTCTGGCCCCGGCCCCAGGCATCGGCCGTCGGTTGCTCGCCGCCGCGCCCGGCGACGAGGGCGACGACGACCAGAACGATGGCAATGACCACCAGCAGCGAGCCGAACGCCGAGATGGCGTTGAGGGTCGTCGCCGCACCGACAAGCGCCGACACCTTGTGCGAGAAGCCGTAGACCATGAGGGGCAGGCCGGCGAGCAGCCCTCCGGCGAGACCGACCAGCGCAGCCACCTTGGCCAGGCCGTCGGCGACGAACCGGCCGAAGAGCTTGGGGGCCCAGTGCACGAGGGCGCCGAGGCCGGCCAGCAGGGCAGCCGACACGACCAGGAGCATCTGGCCGTCGGCGAACGGCGGCGTGCCGCGTTCGATCCAGGCGGCGTCGTGGAGCTGCATCTGCTTGAGCCCGTAGAGGACCCCCGCGAAGGTGGCGAGCAGCAGGGTGACGGCCGCCCCGAGGGAGAACAGCAGCGAGCTCCTGAGCAGCGGCTTGCCGGCTTGCAGAGTGGTGACCCAACCGGCCACGAGGCCGAGCAGCGGCAACAGGATGAGCACGCCCATGGCCACGTAGAGGGCCTGGTTCATGACCTCGGGCGACCACGCCGGTTGCGCATATGCCCCGAAGCTGAGGATGCCGAACGCGGCGACGGCGGTCATCATCACGCCTCGGTTCTGCTGCCGCACGCCGCTGAGGGTTGCGATGATGTCGCTGATCGCGCCGACGGCGGGGATGGCCACGACGTAGATCTGGGGCTGGGCGAAGGCCCATGAAAGTTGGCCCCATTGGGCCTGACTGAACGAGCTGCCGTTGCCGTAGTGGTGGTCGATGTAGACCAGCAGCATCGTGGCGAGCAACACGGGCAGCGTGAGCAGCCACAGGCTGCCGGCCACGACCATCGACCAGGCGAACAGGGGGATGCGGGTCAGCCGCAGCCCCGGGGTGCGCAACGCGATGACGGTGGTGAGCACGCACACGGTGGCCACCAGGATCGAGACGATCGCCAGGGCGAGCGAGACGTAGAAGAGGTCGACGCCTTTGGCCCGGCTGCCGTCGGGGCCACCGTTGATGACATAGGACGTGATCACGAGGTACGACCCGAGGAGCCATCCCCAGAACGCCAGGGCGGCGGCCCGGGGAAAGGCGATCGTGCGGGAACCGACCTGCAGCGGCGCCAGGTAGGTGGCGAGCCCGATGAAGAGAGGGATGACGCACAGCAGCACGAAGGTGACGTGCCCGAGCGAGTAGATCTCGCCGACGCGATCGGCGGGGAGGAAATCCTTGGCCTGCTGGGCGCGGTACACGCCATCGAGGGCGTAGCCCACCACCCCGAAGAGCAGGGCCACGAGGATGTACGCCCGTCCGAGCGCCTTGTGGTCGCCGGTGCCGATGAAACCGGCGAGGCCGCCGGGATCATGGTCGACGAGGCCCACGAAACGCTCGGTCTCGGAGGTGACGGCTGGGGGCTGGGTGGCTGGTCTGGTCTCGGTGATCGCCATGTCAGTGCAGGAGTGACCTCGCCGTCACCGGTGGCCGAGATCGGCGCCGGGCACAGGATCGAGACCGGGGACGATCAGGCTGGTGACGCCTGAAAAGGGGACGGACATGGACTCTACACACCGCATGGCGACCGGCGGAAAACCCGAACCGGTCGCGCCGCCGGAGCCCGACCTGGTCGAGCAGGGCCTCATACTCCGTACCTCACCACGACGTCGAGGGCCATGGCCCCGAACAGGACCGTGATGTAGGTGATCGAGAAGGCGAACAATCGCATCGCAACCTTGGCCGACTCGGTGCGCATGAGCTCGACCGACAGCCAGATGAAGCCCGCGCCCAGCACCACGGCGGTCATCACGTAGATGAGACCGAGGTGCGCGACCGGCGCGAAGACGAGCGTGAGTCCGACGACCACCACCGTGTAGACGACGATGCGCACGGCGGTGGTGTGGAACGAGGCGACCGAGGGCAGCATCGGCACGTCGGCAGCGGTGTAGTCGTCCTTGTAGCGGATGGCCAGGGCCCAGAAGTGGGGCGGGGTCCAGAAGAAGATCACGGCGAAGAGCACGATCGGGGCCCAGGCCAGGCTGCCCGTGACCGCCGACCAGCCGATCAGCACCGGCGCCGCACCGGCCGCTCCGCCGATGACGATGTTGCTGCTCGAGCTGCGCTTGAGCCACAGCGAGTAGACGAACACGTAGAAGAGACAGGCCGACACCGCCAGCACGGCGCTGAGCAGGTTGACCAGGGCCCAGAGCCAGACGAAGGCCACGGCTTCGAGGGCGACGGCGAACACGAGCGCATGCATCGGCTCGATCAGGCCCGTGACGAGGGGGCGATTCTGGGTGCGCTTCATCAGCGCATCGATGTCACGGTCGATGTACATGTTGATAGCGTTCGCGCCGCCGGCGGCCATGGTGCCGCCGATGACGGTGGCGGCGATGAGCCACAACGACGGGATGCCCTGATCGGCGACGACCATGGTGGGCACCGTGGTCACCAGCAGCAGCTCGATGATGCGGGGCTTGGTGAGGGCCACATAGCCGGCGACACGCGATCGCAGCGAGGGATGCATGGTGGTGGCCATCGGGCGCAGATCGTAGGCGCCTCGCGGGCAGCGTGGACAATCGCCTGAGCGCTCGCCGGATACAGCGATCGGCCCGTCGTAGACTCGACGGCCGTGCGTGTCGGAGTCGTGATCCTGCCGTCGATGCCGTGGTCCGTCGCCCGACCGATCTGGCAGCGGGCCGAGGCCCTCGGCGCCCACACGGCCTGGACGTATGACCACCTCACCTGGCGGGACCTGCGCGACGGGCCGTGGTTCTCGGCGCTGACGTTGCTGACGGCGGCGGCGACCGCGACCACCACCCTGCGCGTGGGCACGCTCGTCACCTCACCGAACTTCCGTCACCCGGTCACGACGGCCAAGGAGGTGATGACGATCGACGACATCTCGGGCGGCCGGTTCACCCTGGGCGTCGGCGCCGGCGGCACCGGATGGGATGGTGATGCGCTCGGCCACGAGCCCTGGAGCCCCGCCGAGCGCACCGGCCGGTTCCGCGAGTTCGTCGACCAGCTCGACCAGCTTCTCCGTGAGCCGGCGACCGAGCGTCTCGAGGGACGCTGGTACGCCGCCGTCGGCGCCCGGTCCGTGCCGGGCTGCACCCAGCGGCCACGCGTGCCGTTCGCCATCGCCGGAGGTGGGCCCCGTGCCCTCGAGCTCGCGGCTCGTCACGGTCAGGCATGGGTGACCTTGGGCGATCCGCTGCGGGCCGGCGAGCTCGACGTGGCGGCGTGCATCGAGGTGGCTCGTCGCCAATCCGGCGAGCTCGATGCCGCGTGCGAGCGCATCGGCCGCGACCCGGGCGACATCGACCGGCTCTACATGCAGGGCGCGACCACCGAGCCATGGCTCGAGTCGGTCGAATCGTTTCGCGACCTGGCCGGCCACTACGACGAGCTCGGGTTCACCGACGTCGCCCTGCACTGGCCCCGCCCCGAGCCGCCCTACGTCGCCGATCCCGACGTCTTCGAGGCGATCGTCGCCACCGCCGCCGGGCCGGGCCAGAGCTGACGGGGACGTTCACCCACTCCGCGCCGGTCGTTCCGGTCGTTCCCGCATTGACGCACCGAATCGGTGCAGCCCCGCAGGAACGACACCGGGTCGGTCGCGATGCGCCGGGCGATTGGGGTGACGTCGGCACGCGCCCGTAGCCTCGCAACGTGCGCGTGCCCCGCATCTCCCCCGGGACCTACCGACTGATCACCCTCGGGGCGTTGGCCGCGGTGGCCATCATCGTCGTCAGTGGCGCGGCGGTGCGGCTCACCGGGTCAGGCCTGGGCTGCACGAACTGGCCGGCCTGCACCGACAAGCAGTTCGTCGGCGCGAACGGGTTCAACCAGCAGGTCGAGCAGGTCAACCGGTTGTTCACCGGCGTGGTCTCGGTGGCGATCGTGCTCGCCGTGCTCGGCTCGCTGGCCCGACTTCCCCGGCGTCGTGACCTGCTCTGGTGGTCGCTCGGCCTGGTCGCCGGCATCGTCGGCCAGATCGTGCTGGGGGGTATCACCGTGCTGTTCGACCTCTGGCCGCCGCTCGTGATGGGCCACTTCATCCTGTCGGCGATCCTGGTCTGGAACGCGGTCGTGCTGCACCACCGGGCCGGCCATCCCGACACTCCGGCGATTTCGCTCGTCGTGCCGCCAGCCCGCTCGCTGAGCCGGATGATGGTGGCTGTCGCCGGCGCGGTGCTCGTGACGGGCACCGTCGTCACCGGCACCGGCCCCCACGGCGGCGACGAGCACGTCGACCGACTCCCCTTCTTCGTCGAGGACGTGGCCCGCATCCACAGTCTCACCGCGTGGGTGTTCCTGGCACTGGCCGGGGCGACCCTCGGCCTGGTCTACCGAGGCGGGGCCAGCCGCCAGACACAACGGGCAGGTCTGATCCTGGTGGGGGCGATCCTCGTGCAGGGCACGCTCGGCTACACCCAGTACTTCCTCGGGGTGCCGCCGACCCTGGTGCTGGTGCACGTCGCCGGCTCGGTCGTGGTCTGGATCGCCGCCATCTCGTTCCACCTCGGCCTGTCGGCCCACCCGGAACCGGCAATGCAGGCCGACCAGCCCCTGGTGAGCACGTGACGGGACCGTGGAGATGAGCGAAACTGTCCCCATGCAGGTCGCCGCCGCACCGATGACGAGTCCGGTAGAGGTCGACGAGACCACGCCCGACGATGTCACCGATCCCGATCGGGCCTGGGTCGTGCTGGTGTGGAACGACCCGATCAACCTGATGGACTACGTCACCTTCGTGTTGCAGAAGCTGTTCGGCTATCCGCTCGCCACCGCCGAGCGCATGATGCTCGATGTGCACGAGAAGGGTCGGGCCACCGTCTCGACCGGTACCCGCGAGAAGGCCGAGCTCGACGTTTTTCGGCTGCACGAGCACGGGTTGTGGGCCACCATGCAGCAGGACTGAGGCCAGGTCGTGCCTCGAGCAATCCCCTGGCCCGGAAGGTGGAAGGTGCCGCCACTCATCGAAGCGGTAGACGGCGGCTACCGGGTGAACCTCGGTCGACTCGAACGGCGCGTGCTGCAGCAGACGTTCGACGACCTGCGGGTACTACTCGCCGACCGTGACCCCTCGACCCGACGGCTCTTCCCGAATGCCTACGTCGATCAGCCCAAGCTCGAGGCCGAGTACCAGCGCCTCGTCGGCGACGACCTCGCCGATTCGCAGCTGGCCGCGCTCGACGTCGTCGAGCAGTCGATCGACGGCTCCGTGGTCGATCGGGCCGGGCTCGAGCAGTGGATGCGATCGATCAACGCGGTGCGCCTCGTCATCGGCACCCAGCTCGACATCAGCGAGGAGATGGGACCCGTCGCCCACGACGATCCCAACTTCGCCGGCTACCAGCTCTATGAGTTCCTGGGCCAGATGCTCTACTGGATCATCGCCGCGCTGTCGGCCTCGAATTGAGTGTCCAGTGGCCTCTGGTATGTTGTGTTGCCCCATCGGGGATGAGCCCCCATCGTCCAGCGGCCTAGGACGCCTGCCTTTCACGCAGGTAACACGGGTTCGAATCCCGTTGGGGGTGCTGGTTCAACGCAATACCTTGGTCCCGTGGTGCAGTTTGGAGTGCACGCCGCCCTGTCAAGGCGGAGGTCGCGAGTTCAAATCTCGTCGGGACCGCTTCATCCGCTCGCCGCATGGCGCGTGGCCCGGAACGTGGTCGGGTAGCTCAGTTGGCAGAGCGACCGCCTGAAAAGCGGTAGGTCACCGGATCGACGCCGGTCCCGACCACCACTCGAAGCGACACGAGACCCCTGCTCCGGCGGGGGTCTCGCCGCGTCAGGGGCGACGCGACGGCGGAGCCGGGAGGCCGGGTGGGGCTCATGTCCCGCAATTGTCGCGCGGCCGCCGACGCTGCGGCGCGGCGCCCCGACCCGATCGAGCACCGGTTGGAGTCTGTCCCACCGATGACCGCCGAGCGGTGGGACTCGCTCGCCATCGACGACGACTGCGCCGAGTCGGCAGTCATCACGTGCTCAAGGGACGTCGTGATCGTCGAACAGACGAGGGACCGATGGTGGTTTCCGACCCGACCGGTTCGGAGTGCGAGCCGCTCGGTCTCCGACGGCCCCCCGACGACGTCGCTGCAACTCTTGATCGACCAGGCGCCCGAGCACGTCCGAGACGTGCTCACCCTCGACCAGGCACGCAGTCCTGAACTCGAACCACACCTCGTCGTTCACGTTCGCCCTCGCCATCTGCTTCTCGGCCCGACCGTCTCGATCGTCCCTCCTCGCGCCCATACCGTCCATCCCCGATGCCGAGAACCCCGCGCGTCGCGCGCGAACCCGCAACCGCCATACACCGGATGATCACCGGGCAGGCTGCACAGAGACGGGCGGCCTCGACCTGGTCATCGCAAGCCCGTACACGCGACCGCGCGATGCCATCGGAAGTGACCGGTGCCTCCTTCGGATCGAACACGGCAGTCTCGGCGGTGAAGTCTCGACGGCGCCCGCGTACCAAAGCCAGCAGGACGCAGGGTCACCTCTGGCCGCCGCCAGAGCGACGCGTCAACGCGTGACCGACCTCGTCCAAGGTTGGGCATCGCCCCATCAGCTGAGCGAGCGCATCACTGCTGGGGCATCGCCTCGGTGGCGAGGCCGGGCTGGGGAGAAGTGCGAAGTGAGCCGCTCCAGGCCGGGGGTCCCATGGCCGTCACCGCCGGAGATGCAACCAGCCGAGGTCACGGACTCACGCCGGGCTGCCTCTCCGGTTGAGGGGCCTGTTGGCCGTTCCGAACCAACGCGACGTGCTCAGCCCCCGGCCTTCCCCAGGACCGGGGCCGGGAACTCGGGCACGTCGGACCCGCTGACCGAAGTCCCGTTGAGGCGCAGCGATACCGCATCCCGCAACGAGGACTCGAATCCGGCTCGCTCGTCGGGGTCAGATCCGGCCGCATCCCCCACCGACCTGGTGATCTCCTCCGCTACTGCCTGTGCCAGTCGCGCCGCCTGCTCGCGGTTGAGGCGTCGGTCTCCGAGTTGGGCGAAGAGCTCTGCCATGGTCTTCTCCGTGGCGTCGTCGAGGGTGGCCTGGCGCTTGGCGCCGAGCCCGCGCTCCGACGTCGAGCGGGCGCCGTACTGGTAAGCGACGTCGGCAAGCTGGCTCGAGGGAGCCGCTTCGAGCGGTCGGCCGTCGGTAGCCACCCCCTCCTCTTCCCCGGCCTCCTCCGGTGCTCGATTCAGGACTCGGTCGGTGACCACGAGCTCCACGGCGACCAAGGCTGCCACCACCAGCACCGCCAGAGCGATGGGCACCACAGGCATTGACGCGACGAGCAGGGTGGGGGCGACAGAGATCACGACGAGACTCCGAATCCTCGGCGCACCGACCCTCGTCGGTGCGCTGATGTTCAGAATAGCCATGTTCCTCCACGCCCACCGGCGGCCACGTCGGCACCACGGAGGGGGGCAATCTCCCCCTGTGATCATGGTCTGCATGAGCCAACACGAACCCACCCGCGCCTACCCCGAGCGACGACGCGGCGAGGGCCGCACCATCCTCGAGATCATGCGCTCGCTGAAACGCTGCGTCGCCCGCGAGACCTTCGAGCAGCTAACCCGCGGCGACGCCTTGAGGCTCGGGGATGCGGCTCGGGGATGCGTCCTGTAGAAGGCCCCTCTAGTCTGGTTTGGCGTCAGAGTCGAGGCTGTTGGTCACGGAAGAGTGCACATGTCCGAGCCGAAGGCCAAGGTACGACTTCCTCCTCGCTGGTTCATGCGGCTTTTCTGGTTCACCCATCGCCGCCTGTACCGTCTGACGGGCGGCCGACTGGGGCTGTGGCGGCCAAAGCCCAACGGCTGGGGCACCCTGCGTCTCAACACCGTCGGGCGGCGGACCGGCCTCGAACGCAGCGTCATCGTCGGATACTTCGAGGATGGACCGAACCTCGTCACCATGGCGATGAACGGCTGGGGCGAGGGCGAGCCAGCATGGTGGCTGAACCTGCAGGCCCACCCCGACGCTCGGGTCGACCTTGTCGACGGGCCGCGTCTGGTCACCGGCCGGGCCGCCCGCGGCGAGGAGCGGGAACGGCTGTGGTCACGGTGGCGAGAGATCGACAAGAACCTGGACGCCCAGGCAGCACGCCGCTCGGCCGAGACCGCGGTCGTCATCCTGGAGCCGCGGCCGTGAGGTGTTGAGGTCAGGGGCCGGGTGCATGCCGACGCGAAGCCACGGTGGCACACGCCGACTACCACAACGTGCCTGAAGCAGTTCGCCTCGCGAGCGTTTCGATACACGGGCGTTGGGCGGGCCCGGGACGACAATCAGGGGCGGCTCTTGATTCCAGCGCGGCCGGCTCGAACCCTGAACGCCGACGCTTCGGATAGGTCACTCCCGGACCCGGCGCCAGGCTATGTCGCTGCGAAGGCTCGTGCCATGGCCTGTCCCATCGTGCGCGGGAGGTCGTGACTTCACCCTCGCTCGCCGCTGCTGGGCCTGGCCGTCCGGCTCAGGTTCCTCCGGCGATGAACGCGGCGACGATGTAGCTGGCGTGGTGGGCGCGTGGTCCCGCCGTAGCGGGCCAGGTAGCCCGCGCGGCCAACTCGGCACGATCGAAGCACTCGTCGAAGCGATCGGGATGCACGAGATCAGCAGACAGATTCATGACAGCCCCCCTTTCAGAGAGTCCTGGGGCTACCACCCACCCGCCGGAACCTCAACTGTCGACGTGTATCGAAACACTCGCGAGGCGAACTACTTCGGTTCCTACCACTCGCCTCGGTCGAGCCAGGAACGTGAGCGATATGCGCCGCCCCAGAACGGCCCTTCTGGGGCATTCGTTCGGGAGGACCTTCGCCTCTAGGTGGCAGACCGGAGGGTTCTGTAAATTTTGGTTGTATGCGACGACGCATCGAATCTGCCAGGGGGACGACGATGGGCAACAGCAGCAACGGTGCGGCCGGCGGAGGCGCGATCTATGCCTTGGGCATCTTCGGGGCCTGGGTCTACTTCTGGCAGCAGGCAGACAGCTTCTGGGCGTACGTACTCGTGCTGTTCCAGGGCCTGTTCTGGCCGGCATGGATGGTCTACGAGGTCTTCACTGCACTCAGGCGCTGACCCACGCCTCGGAGGCCCCAGATCGCGAGAACGGGGCGTTCGCTGGACCTCTCTACGAATTGCGAGAAACTCCCAGCCGGGTACGCGCCGCTCCGAGGACGGACTGGGGCGCCGCGCTCGTACCGCGCCCAATCGGTGAAGGCGCCTCCGGTGCGACCTTCACGGCGAGGTGTTCGTGTGCTCAGCGCCGACCGCTGCCGTCAACGGTGAGCGTTCATCTGGTCGCGCTTCGTGAATGTTCGAATGGCCCTGTTCCGCCCGGCTCGATCCTGGGATTCTGAACCTGCAGGATCCCAGGTAGATGACGGAAGGAACGAACATGGTGACTACCCAAGCCAAGGAAGAAGGCGCCGCACGCCTCATCGACACGATTGAGGATGCCGAGCACGTATCGCTGGAGGCAGTGCGGAGATTCATCGACACCGTCGACAGCGCGTTTCCGGATCTCGGCGAGGACGGACCCCGTCGCAAGATCATCGACTCGGCCTTCAAGATGACCGAGCAGTTGGTCGGCGCGTCGAACCGGCTCGCACAGAACATCCTCGACGTGACGGAGCGGGAACTCAGCGAACCTGATCGCAAGGCTGAGCGGTCCAAGAAGTAGGCGAGTGTCCTAACGAGCCTTGGGCCCGGGTTCAGGTGCGGCAGCCACGCCTGAACTCTGCCCGCATGCTCAACGAAGTCGATCGAGTCCGACGGAGCGCTCCACGGGCGAGCCAAGATCGGATGCCGAGGTCGGCACCGAGTTCGTAGAGGTGTTCCGCTGCCTCGGCTGATGACGTGCTTCGCCCCGTTGTCCCCAACCCAGCCTCACCATTGAGGGCGAGTACCTCTGAAGCTTCAGCACTCCCTCACTTCGACGGCGCACCTCGGCGTTGCCACTCGCCTCGGGCGGAGCAGGGAAGCGAGCAACACCCCTCGCCGTAATCGTCGTAGGTCGCAACCAGGCTCGGCTGGGTCTCCGCTCGGGTCCCCAGGGTTCCCCAACTTCGAGTTCGTCCTTTCCGCGACGGCGCTGTGTCGCGGAAGAGACAGGTTGCGTCTCGCAGGAGCACGTCCGCGGGGCCGCACGTCAACGGCGTCGGTCGACCAGCCGGCTCGTCCGCCAGACTTGGAAGGCGATCCACGTTGTCAGGGTCGCCACCGGAACCATGACCGCCAGGCAGAGCGACCCCGATCCCGTCGCTGCCACCCAGTCGACCAAGTAAAGGGTCGGGTACACAACGGTGCCTGCCGTGAAAGCGACGACGGGCACCGCCCAGGTTTTCTCCGACGCGATGCCCCATGCCGCGAGCGCCGAGCCGACCACGGCCAGGCCCAGATCGGCCAAGACGAACGCGTCCATCACGATGTGGCGCTCGGGCATCAGCTCGAACCAGCCGCGCACGGTGCCCGACGTCGCCCAGGTCACCCACAACACAACCCCCATCACGGCCTGAACGGCGAGATAGCCGGCGTAGATCCGCTCTGCTCTGATCGGGGCGTCGAGCACGAGTCGACCGTAACGGGCCGGGCCCGGAAGGTGGCGTGACCCCGGGGTGAACTCACGTCAGGACCCAACACCCCCAGAGGCAACCGAACTCTGGGCAGACCCCCCCCCGTTGACCAACAACTCTGTGCGTGCGGTGTCGGCCGCCGTGGAGATCGGCACGGACCTACACCCCTCCCTTTGGCACCGTTCTGCATCGGCATGTGCCATGGACGTGCCATCGCTTGCCGAGGGCATGGCACGCCAAGAGCTGATACAGGGCCGCTGATCTGGACGTTGACAGCGGTCTGCTTGAGCGGGTGACGAGAATCGAACCCGCGTTCTCAGCTTGGGTAATCGGAGTAAGGCTGATACGCGTGCACGGGTTCGGACCGGATCACACGGTTGAGCTGCACTTTCCCGAACGCGTGGACTGGATCGGACGGTCCTGAACCTCGTCGGATGGGCCATCCGTGTGCCATGGAGTTGCGATGCCGGCCCTGTCGGACGGGTCCGATCGGCGAGGTCGGGGCAGGGATCGCGCTCCCGCGATCATCCCGGCCGGAACGCTATTGGCCCTGGCCGAGGCTGTAGCCGGGCGTTCCGTTGAAGGTGAAGAGGCCCTCGGTCTTGAGGAAGGGCAGTCCGGCGGCCGCCAGGCAATCGAGGAGGGCGATGATCTGGCCAGTCGTGACGGGCCGTGCGGTGTCGGGGGCTTGGAATCGGCACCCGCCAGTGGTCTCTGATGATGGTGGACGGGTCGCCTCCCGGGTACACCTTCTGGCCCCGGTTGGACACCATGACCAATCGAAGGTCACCGGCTCGGGCCTCGAGCTGGCGGCCGAGTTCGTCCGCGGATCCCCGGTGTTCCAGGAACACGTCGATGCCCACCTGTTCTTTCACGGCGGTCGGTCTCGGGGCGACCTCGATCCGGATCGGCTCAGACGAGGCCGGGTAGTCCAAGGGCCGGAGTCGTTCGGGTCGGGACCCGAGGCGATCGATGACGGCGTCGGCGAAGGCCTTGGTTCCGACCTTCTGGGTGCTGATGTCGGGGTCGTAGATGTCGTAGGTGTGGATTCCGTCCTCGATGGCGCGGAGCCAGGC
>Ga0315283_10004855_pt1 | contig 11789 bp, 17 predicted proteins | sample YL17G09_0_MG_FD_204541 | JGI IMG/M metagenome (GOLD analysis project Ga0315283, IMG submission 204541) | Sediment microbial communities from Yellowstone Lake, YNP, Wyoming, USA - YL17G09_0 | ecosystem: Environmental > Aquatic > Freshwater > Lake > Sediment | place: USA: Wyoming | collected...
CGAACCTGATGTTCCACGAGTTCCAGAACTTCCAGAGCTTCCACTGGTACCTGATGTTCCAGACGAACCTGATGTTCCACGACTTCCAGAACTTCCAGAACTCCCACTAGTGCCTGATGTTCCAGAAGTACCTGATGTTCCACGACTTCCAGAACTTCCAGAACTCCCACTAGTGCCTGATGTTCCAGAAGTACCTGATGTTCCACGACTTCCAGAACTCCCACTAGAACCAGATGTCCCGCTTGTGCCAGATGTTCCACGAGTTCCAGAACTTCCACTAGAACCCGATGTTCCGCTTGTTCCAGAAGTTCCCCTGGTTCCTGACGACCCAGATGTTCCTGACGACCCAGATGTTGCGCCAGTAAATGGTACACCATTTATCAGATATTGCCCACTGATATTAACATTCCCCTGAACAGTTATGCCAGAATAAACTGTTAATCCTGAATATATGGTAACGGGTCCATATATGAGTTCAATACCATTAAATATATTATTTCCAGTTAATATTGCGAAATTATATGTTGAACCCGTACTTGGAGTATAACCACTAAGATAATAGAAAAAATCATGTAATATTTCGGGATTGTCTTTTTCCCCGATAACCAAAACATTGGTATAAACGCCATCAACTGGCGTTGTCATAGAACCTATATATGCAGTTGAGCCAGATGGGACATTTCCTGAGTCAATTTGTGTCCAATTTATTCGTTGTAACGCCATTTATCTGAATGTACTTTCAGATAAATAGTTTTATACTGGTTCTTGGCACAAAAAAGGAGGATATTACTCCCCCTTTCTCTTAAATATTGTTTTTTATTATTTCAACAATTTCATCGATTGTTTTCCAATCTTTATCTGGAATATACGCCAATCCATCAAATTCGTCATTATTTTGAATAAAAACCATTGGTGTTGCCTCAGAATTTGTTTGATCTTTGATGTTGTTCCATAATTTTTTATTTTCAGGCGCCGATGTATTTACATCAATAAATGGAATAGATTGGTTAACTAAAATTTGTTTTAAACTATTACATCCCTTGCATTTTGGACATGTGAAGATATAAATCCTTTTCATTACTAAAACCCTATTTTCTTACCATTTTTTGTGACTCTAAGGTCATCAACATCAATATTATAGATGTCTGCTAGACTTAAAGATATTTCAGAAACAACATCTTTTCCTAAATGTTTTAAAAGTTTATTTGTGTTTTCGACGCTTAAATTTTCAAATTTATGCTCGCAAATTAACCTCCCTTTTCGTAATAAAGCAGAATCTATTCTTTCTCTTTTCATATTAAAAGTAGCAATTACTTGAATATTTAAACAATCTCCTAATATTCCATCAGTTAAATTTAAAAGATTGGATACGCCAGCAGGAGATCCTTTACTTTCTCTGTCGGCTATAACTCGTTCTGAATCTTCAATTAATAAAATACTGTTTCTATTCTCCATTAAAAAAGGAATAATTGATGGCTCAGATAACATTTCGGCCATTGAAGGTGGTATGAAAAGAATATTTTTTTCTCGAATCTGTTTGGTTAAATATTTGAGATATGTTGTTTTTCCTGTTCCTGGATCTCCATGCAAAAGTATTATACCCTTATCGCCATTTGTATTTAATCGTTTTACGATTGTTTCATGAATTTTAATAAAATCTTTTCCATAATTTAATTCAATATCCAATTCAGGAATGGCCAAATCATATTCTTCGGTGTCCAAATGTCCCATATCACTTCTAACAAGCTGAATGCTGGATTTTTTTAATGCTTGTTGAAATGATTTTATTTTAGATAAATCTAATTGTTTGTCTAATTCTCCTTCTTTTATGTCATATAAAATTTCAAATGTTAGTGTATCGGGGTCTTTTACTAAATTGGCGTGAGTGTTAATCATCATTTTCTTCTTATGATTTATAAATAACATTTCGCAAGTGTTTTCCATGTGCCTTTTAGCAAGCACCGTCCTACAATCTTCAATAAACCCTGTTTGCTTAAAATATTTTATAATAGATGTTCCATAAAGTTTTCTTGTACAATTTTTTGACGGAATTGAGTCAAATAATATTATAAAATATTGATCAATTGGAAAATCACCGCCATAAACATTTTCGTATAATGGAAATTCTAATGGTATGTTTCTCATAATTAATTGATTAATTTAGTGACATATATCCCAAATTACCTATATTTATAAAAGCCGCAACAATTGTACTTTCTTCGGGATTAATAAAAATTAATTTTCTAAGTTCTTCAAATTGTTCCACGCTTAATTCTGGATCGCCATTTTCCTCATAGTTCTTTTGGGAAATTTCAGTAACATTATTATAAAATTTCTCTTCATTTCCCTCTATAGCAAAATATTTTTGAGCTATTACATTCTCTGTAAAAAACTTTTTAATTGATTGAATATATATTAATACATCTGGCGACATTTGCGATTGTTTTGTCATTACTTTATTATTATAAATAGATTAATATTTCATAATTAATAACTCCGTGCCTACATTTTGGGGAACACCTATTTTTGCTGCCGCAGCTTTCATAAATCCTTTGCTATCCCATATAAATTTATCTTTTGGATACCATTCTAATAATTGTGGAAATTCATAGTATGATAGTCCAAACTTACCTTTAATCTCCCACAAAGATTGTGCTAATCTTATATGATCTTTACTATCAAAATCGTGGGCCGAATAATAATTTTCTGTTTTCCAATACGGAGGATCCAAATAAAAATATGTTGTTGGCGAATCATATTTCCTAATAATTTCATGGAAATCTTCATTTTCAACACTTGTTATTCTATCATAATGTTCTCTAAATTTTGGGTGTCTGAGTTTATCTTCGAAAATATCAACTTTACATCGATATTTTCCTTTATAATCCGTATATTTTGATGTTTCGGGTTTAGAACCTGAGAATACCTGTGTCAAAACATAAACATATTTGGCGGCTATATCAAAATTAGGTTCATCGGAAATTACTAAGTTAGGATCAAAAACTTCTTTTTGACATAAATCAAATAATTTGGCAAAATTTGAATTATCGGCTGTGTAATTATGATACTCTTGACGAGGATACTCTTGTAATTCTCGTAATAATCTATCATATTGTTTTGAACATCTGAAAAGGTTTGCATTTAGTTTATTAAAGTCATTATAGACAACCGTTTTTAAATTGGGGTAGTCCTTCATCTCCATGTTAAAGAATACCCAAAACATCCCCGAAAATGGTTCTACGTAGGTTTCTATGTCTTTAGGGATGTGGGGTACTATCCATTTTCCGATTCTAGCTTTTCCTCCGATATAACTTATCGCCATATATCTAATTTATGTTAGTACTTCAAAATATAATTAAAAATATTGAGAAAAAGAAATTAATTGTATATATTTTATATATGGGATGCTCAAATTGTAAAAAGAAAACGGCTATTAAACGAAACACAATGAAAAAAAATATTAATACTGCTGTAAAACAAAATATTAACAATACTAATAAAACGCCAAAAAGAAACATTATTGATATTGATAAGACTGCAATGTGGATTATCATTATTTGGTTTTTATTGGGGGCATATGGCCTTTATTCGTTGATAAAAAACTTAATTGGAATATTATCATGAAAGATGCAAAATATTTTGTTGTTCTTTTTTGTAATAAAAAAAGACTTAGAACATTATATAAATGCATGACCAAAAATACCGTCTATTATCATTGGCACGAATTTGTGACACAGAAAAAGCCACCATTTATTAAATTACAAGGAGGAAAAAGAAAAAGAGAACTTAATTTTGAATTAGGACTAATATTTCCAAATAATAAATGGGCTAAACCAACATATGTTCGAGATGAATTAGGAAGAAATGTGGTGGTAGAAATGAACGATAAAAGATATCGAATAAAAGAGATAATTCCATATTGGGATGAGGAAATGATATATGATTTTGAAAGAAAAAAGAGAATTCATTATCATGAAATGATGGAAATCATTCTCAAGGTTGAAGATATTGCGCAAATTTTTACATTAAATAATAAATTATTTTTACAGGCCGAAAATGATATTAGATTGTTTGGAAATAAAAATGTCGCCGACGCCAATAGATTATTTGATATCGTAAGAAAGGATTTAACTAAAAGAGGAAAAGGAAATTTTATTTTTGTGAAAGATATAAATACGCATCAGAGATGTTTATTATACGAAATGTTGGAATCTAAAGGATATAAAAGAACCGAACTATTTAGGCACTACTCTTATTAAATATAAAATTAATTTCCCCGATTTTTACAGAAAATGTGTCTTCCAATTCTTTTGATTTTATTTTTGTTTTTTTCGAAACTTTTTCAAACATATTATTGAATATTGTTTCTTCGAGTATGAAAACTACAGTTGTTGTTTCTGATTCTAAATTTACATTTTCAAGTAAGTCTGAAATGATTGCCAATTGATTTATTATTTCACCTTTTTTTTCCATGACCCAACACAATTAATATTTTTTCAAAAAAAGATATTTTTTTCTGGGGTTTTGATGAAAATATCTTGGATTTATCGTAGGATTTTATTTCCTCAATCAGGCTTTGTTTATGCCTCTCCATTGCCTCCTGATCCTTCTTGATCTCCCAATCCAATCTCTCTAATGCCCTTTTTATTTCGTACATTCTCCTTGGTAAATGAAATTTCTTTTAATTTATCTAATGGCGAATCTAAAAATAGTTTTTTTAATTCCTCAACTTTATCATTAAATAGCTTAATTTTTTCCTCTTCCTCCTGATTGGTTCTAATAATTTTTTTGGCAACAGTAAAAACCGCGTCATATCCTTCTTTTGTTGACACACTAACTAATGAAAGTAACATGCTTTTTTCATTTTGGTCCTGTACTTTAAATTGTATATCTTTATTTTGCTCCTCCGAATTTTTCCATTGTACAGGAATTTTAATATCAAGACTTACTTTTCCTTGAATTTCTCTGAGAGAGAAGAAAAATGGTTTTAATGATGTTATTGTATCGAACACTGCCGTTCTCATTATTTTATTATGAACGTTATTATTGCTGTTATAATATATGATGACGCCAAATATAGAAATATTTTTTCCATGACGCTATTGTCTATCGGTTCCGGATTGTCCTGTTTAATTGAGTAAATTATTTTAAAAATATACCGAAAACAGAATATTATAGACAAAACAAGGATAAATAATTCAATTTTTTGTATCATTATTTTTTAGTTGCTTCAAGAATTTCTTTGCGGAATTGTCCAAGAAGATTTTTTATGTCCTGTGCATACTTCCTGGTTCTAGTGGCTGCGCTACGATTTCCTTTTTCAAAAACTTTATCGGCTTCAACTGACATTGATTCTACAAGATTTTTAATTGTTTGTAATGTTTCCATAATTTTTAATTTTATTAAAATATAAGTAATTAATTTATCTTTTTCAAGTTTTGATCAAATATTTTATACAGATCTGTGAATGACTCTAACTCAGGAGGAGTTTTTATTCTGTTAAAATTAAATAAAACTTTAAAATATTCGGATAATATCTCCATTTTATTCTCTGTGGGGCATGTATAATACGCTTTATAAAAAAAAACCCATAAATAGTCATAATGTGTATCTTTATTATTAAAATAAATTCTTTCTTGCTCAAAATTAGATACTACTTTATTAAAGCACCAATTGAAATGATTTATCATATCCTCATCGGATTTTATAACATCCGATCCTAAATATGTTTCGTCGACTATGTCAAGTAATGAAAATAAAAAATCATAATATAATTCAGCTTTTTCCCGAATTATGTTATGAGTTTTATACCAAACTTCTATTTGTTCTTTATAAGTCTCAGATGTTAAATGTTCTTCCTTGTTATCCATATATTATTAAATATACGGATAAAAAGAGTTAAAAAAAAGAGATTATTGCGTTTTCTTATTATAAGAAACCATTTGTTTCATTCTCTCCATTTCTTCTTTAAGAAGAGGATTTTCTTTTTCTTCATTAACAGGTCTTAGTGGTTCTTTTTCTGGTTTTGTTTTTACTGGAACCGCTTCTTTTGGATATATTGGTTCTTTTCTAAGGTTTTCGCGTCTTCTCTCTACATTTTTTGCCATTTTTTCACCCACATCTGTTTTGATTGCGTTTCCTGCATCTGGCGAATTACCCATTGTCGAATCACCAACCAAAGCTTTTTTAGCTCGATCTCTGAATTTTTTTGCTGGCTCGCCATTATCATCAACACCGTCAGTATCATAATCTAAATCTTGAGGTCCTCGGCCTCTATTATCATCTACTTCTTGGTCTTGATCGCTAGTATTTTGTCTTGCTGCTTTCTCATCTCCCATTCCAATTTGATTTGGAAATTTTGGATTATCATTCCCTTTGAAAGATAAATAATCTTTTATTTTCTTTTCAACTGCTGCTAATGCATCAGCATTTTGTTTAGCACTATCTTTGAGTGCCCCTTGTGTCGTTGCGTCCATTGTTTCTGCTGCTTCTTTTATTATTTTCTTTAATAATTCTGCCATTTGAGTTTCACTAAGAGTAACGACTCGTTTTTCGAGTGATTCTTTTTTAATACTCTTTTTAATGTGTTTTGTTAGTACTTTAACTTTTTCCTCTTCCGTAACATCACTGCCTAGGATAATGTCTTTTTTATCGTCCGCAATTGGATTGGTGTCCTTTATTTTTTCTTTCATATCTATATCTCCTGATAATTCGTCTTTATTCGTTGTTATTTTTATTTTTAAATTTAATGCATTTTCATCGCCCTGAGCGTCAATATCAATATCAAAATTATTTCCTATTCCATTGTCTTCCAAATCATGATGTAGTCCTTGCATTAAATTTTTTTGCGATTCTCCAAGCGACTCCCCACCACAACAATCAACTAATTCTTCTGGACTAATACCATTAATATTAATTATGATGCCAAAATCACCGTTTCCAATATCTTCAATATCTGAAATTTTATCAACTAACCCAGATAATGTTTGAAAACTTTTAATCGAGTCAATCATGTGGTCGGTCTCTGATATTTGCTCTTGTATCAGTTTCTTAGTTTCTTGTTCTAAGGCTTCATTGATCACGCTATTTAATTCTTTTATATTCATATTCAATAAATATCTAATTATTCTTTAAGTTTTTCTATTTCGAACTTAACATCGTGATTATAGAATATTAATTTTAATTTGGCTAATTCAACATCATCATCGGTTACTATTTTCACTGGCTCGTGAGTAATTATTTTATATTTGGCTTTTGGCCCCTTATCGACCCATCCTTTCATTGCTTTTAGATTTGGCTCATCGAACATTCCTCTTGGAAGAGCTTCGGCTATTATTTCATTTAATACCATTTTTTGTATATTTTTAACAGGTACGCCATATTTTTTGGCTGCCTCTCGTATAGACTTTTGAACATCTTTACTTTCAAAAAATTTAAGAGCATAATCTTCACGTAATTTAAGTTGGTTATCCGCTCCTTGATTACAATATGGATATGTTTTACATCTTTTATCTATTTCAACAAATTTTGCATCGGGCCCACCAAATCTTGGAAATCCTTTTTTCGTTGCTTTCATATTTTTATTTGACGCCGCTGTTATACTTGCAGTTCTTGGGTTGTCAATTTTTAGTGGGTCTTTGCTTCCTGTTCCAATCGGGGCATCATACATCGCGCCAGCAGAAACTCCCGCTCCTGTTATTTCTTTAACTTCTTTTTGACCTGTTTTGAAATTATGTAGCTTATGTATATCTTTCTTTAAAATTGTTCCACTAAATGGTCCTTCATATGATCCTGAAGCATCAGCACCCATAGATTCTTTGGCTTCCGATTTTTTACCTGCATCAGCCTGTGTTTCCATTTTTTTTAATCTTGTGTAGTAATCTGGAAATTCTGTTAAATGATCCATAGCTATTTCTCTAGCAACATTATCGTCTTTGGCGTGTTCTTTTTCGATTTTCATACCCATTTCCAGTTCTTTTTTAATTGTTCCAAGAAAAACACTATGTTTTCTGGCAATATCTTCTACTGACATTTTATCGGCTTTACCACCTTTAATTTTATTTTTCATATTTCACTATCTTACACTTTTTATTGCACTTTCCCAGAATGATTTTCTTTGCCATAATGTTTTAAATAGCTCAACAACAACTTTAGTGGCCAAATCAACCATTTTATCGTCTATTTTTTTACCACCTAATTCTTTTTGAATCATATTTAATACAATATTATGAGCCTGAGTGGTCTCCAGAAATTTTTTCATTTCATTCCTGGCTATCGTTTGTATTTGAGTTTTATCTGCGTCTGTAAATGCCATGTTATGTTATGCTTCTATTTACCAATAAATCATTTATTGTGTTTGAAAATTTAAGTTGAAATGTTTTCAATTTATTAATTGTGATCAATAATTCATCTTCTACTTTTATTAATGTACTACCGCCAATATATAATCCTGTGTCGTCTCCTGTAGTAAATGAAAAATTTAATCCTATGTCGCTTATTATTCCGTTTAACACTGCGCTATTTGGGTAAATATGTAATGTGTCCAGTTCAGCAATTTCTGAGACCTCAACTCTGAAATCGTCAATTAATTGTGATAATTTTTTCTTTTCTTCATCTTGAAGCATTAAATCTTCTGGATCTTCCGAATGAGTTTCAATATCAACATTATTAATTACTGCCACATCTTCTTGTTCATTGCCACCTTCATTTTTGCCTGATATATCATTACCCACGGAGCGTGGAATCGGTTTTTTAGTTCCTGCCCCATAACCATATGGCGCCGTAAGTTCTCCCCTTGAATCTTTAGGCTCTTCATCATCATTGGTTTCACCTTGATATGTTTGCTCTTGAATTAGACCATATTCTTTATTGGCCTTACCTATGGCCTGGATTTTTCTTACTTTATTCAGCAATCCTTTTATTTCATCATAATCATTGGTTTTCTTGCTTGTTGCCATCTTTATAAAATATATTAAAATTAAATGAAGGGTTTATATCTGTATAAATATTTAGAAAATTGGATTTACATACTATTCCCATGAACTTTATTGCGTTGCTTAAATATCCTTGACTGGGCACAGTTTGATATGGTATATTATACTCTTTACAAATATCTTTACATAATTCAACTAATGCTTTGAGTTGTTCTTCGGTATATGGATCCCAAAAATAATAATTTCTCCATTTTTTTATATGTGGTTCTCCTCTGTATGGATCACCAATCCAATTATATAAGACGCCAGTTATTGTGTTTTTATTTAACCATCCTAGATTTTCTAATGCTATTTTTATTTGCTTATTATCTTCCCTTATACCAAAAGTTTTTGAATTGTAATTTCCATCAAATATTTTTAAAACTTTTCCCGTTTTGGTTATAATATAATGAGGTATGTCATCATATTTCCCATTATTACGATATTTCAACTTCATTATAAAGTCATCTGATCTTCTCTGGGTGTCGTATAAAAAAATCTGTGTTTTTTTACATTTTCTCTTACTGATATTCAATTTGATATCGTTAAGACTTTCTACGCTTTGAATTTCCAACATTTCTTGAAAAGGTTTTCTTGGGCAAAATAATATGCCTATCTGGTGATTCGTTATCACCAGAAATAGACACTTCGTTTATCTTTGTCGGGAGGACTATTTTTTTTTTAACAACCTATCTCTGGCAATTTGTCTTATCCTTTCTAATTGTTCTGGCGTAAGATGTTCAATAGGTGGCGGTAAAGGCGGCGGTGGCGTTATTATTTCAGGCGTCTCACTAGGCGTTTTTTCTAACTCTATTAATGGGGGAGTTTCATCTGGCGTTTTTTCCAACTCTATATGCGTCTCAGTATACTCATCGAGTGGAGGAATTACATCGGGAAGTTTTTCTTCTTCAACTTGAACCGTTTCAATTAACCCATTATTTTGCTTTATGACAATTTCTGGTAATATTTGATCTGGAATTTCATCAGTTAAATCAACTGGGACAAAATCATCTGGTTCATCTGGTTCATTAATGTTTTCCTTTTCATAATCATCAAGATTCATTTCATGAATTTCTTCATCAGATAACGCAGGAACAACAACTTCTTCTTCCTCTTTTAAGTCCTCATTCGTTGGATCCGTTTCTTTTATTAAGTTATCATTTGCTTCGATTTTGGGGCTTGAAATTTTCTCTGCCTTTTCCATTATATCTTTGATTCTCTTAACTTCTTCCTTCAGAAGGTCTTCATTTTTTATGATTTCTTCTTCGGTACGGCCCAAAATATCATTTTCAATTGGAGGCTTTTCTATTGGTACTTTTTTATCTAATAACTTTGATAAATTCTCCAGATCTTCTTCGGTTGGCCGAACTCTTGAAACCTCACTTATAATATCTGTAGCATTTATAACTGATTCTTGTGAAGGAGTGTTTCCCGTAACCTCAACATATTGTTTAAGTTTCTTTTTTTCTTCTACTATGTTTATATTTTGAGCAACAAGGCCAGTCATTGATAATGCAATAACAGGAAGTAAAGCTCCTGAAATCCATGCCACAATAACTCTAAACATTTCATCATCTTCAGCTTGTACCGCAAATAATATAGATCTTTTAAATCCGTCAAGTCCTGCGTCATTATGCGCAACAATCCAATCAAATGAGCTTACCACATTACCTATAACCTGTAATGATGTTAAAATAATCATAATAGCCCACGATAGAAATTTACTCTTGTTTTCTTCAGAGAGTAATATACTAAATAATACTGATGCTTGTCCTATTTCAGCAACAAAACTAAGCAAAATTGACAGCCATATTGCGTTAGCAATATTGAAAAATGTTATAGCATGATAGAACGACACAAATGCCGTAACTCCATAAAGAACAATAAATGTAAATATTAATCCATTATAAAGCCATTTATTTCTATCAAAATTTTTAAAAATTCCCATTTTATTTTCTTTTTATCGTATCCATCTGAGCTCCACGGACATTAACAGTTGTGTTGGCTCTCATTTTTTCTGCAACTGATTGAACTGCCGCCGCTCTCTTATTGGCCTCACCTGCCATTTCACTTTGAAGTCTTAATTCAAATTGAAGTTGTTTAATAGTCGCAGATGATTCTTTTTCTAAAATATCGTATTTTTTTGTTAAAGAGTCAATAGTATGCTTATATTCTTTTTCGATTATTCTTGATCCCATATTACGGTTACAACTTTGTACCGATTTAAAAAGAAACAATGTCAGGAGCGCTAATGCGAACCATTTCATATTTTTAGAAAAAAATTCTTGTGGTGTTATTGCCATAATTCAAAATTTATTTTACCATTGTAATAGGTTGTAATTTATAGTTACTCCTATACCTAAATATGGCTTTAGTGTTAAAACATCATATCCAAACGACGGCCCAACACCAACAGACCATGTATTTGGTATCCATTTTTTCTTTTTCATTAAATCTTTTATATATGGATTGGTATTTGGATCAATTAGTACCCCAGACAACGAAGTTGCGGTAAATCCAGGATATTTTGTTGTTATAAAAATTCTTAATTGATCATTTTCAATTTTTTGACCAAAAGTTAAATCCACTTGAGATAATCTATCAATCATTTCAGTTTTATAATGGACTAGTTTGATCACGTTCTTTTCAGCAATAGCTTCTCTCCATGTATATCCTGGTTTTATGGTTAATCCAACAAAGGTTTGTCCGTTATAAACATCAAAATTAAGCGGATCCCAATCATACTTTAATAACCATGGTATCTGGAATGTACTATCATTTATTTGAATTGGCTGTCCCATCATAGATTCTAGATAA
>Ga0315283_10004856_pt1 | contig 11788 bp, 14 predicted proteins | sample YL17G09_0_MG_FD_204541 | JGI IMG/M metagenome (GOLD analysis project Ga0315283, IMG submission 204541) | Sediment microbial communities from Yellowstone Lake, YNP, Wyoming, USA - YL17G09_0 | ecosystem: Environmental > Aquatic > Freshwater > Lake > Sediment | place: USA: Wyoming | collected...
CTCTCCCGCCTGCGGGAGAGGTCGGCCGCGAAAGCGGCCGGGTGAGGGCCCGGAAAATCGACGACTGGGCGGACGATCTCGCCGACGAGTTCGACGCGCTGCTCGCCGCGGTCGACCGCGGCGAGGAGACCTTCCTCGATCCCTATGCGGCCGAGGACGAAGCGGAATTCTTCGCCGTTGCGACGGAGGATTTCTACGAGCGCTCGCAGCGCCTGCGGGAAGCGCACCCACGGCTGTACGCGCTGCTCAGCGAATTCTACGGCGTAGATCCCGCGAACTGGGTCAGCGCGGGTTGATGCCCGCGGTCCGCTCCGAACGGGCCGCCACGACGAGCAGCGCGGCGCCTCCGATGAACAACAGCAGGATCGAAAGGATCGAAGTGCGCGAATCGCCCGTCACGGCCGCCGTGATCCCGACGAGCACCGGCCCGGCGATCGCCGACGCCTTCCCCATCATGTTGTAGAAACCGAAGAACTCCGACGACTTGCCTGGCGGCACCAGTCGGCCGAAATAGCTTCGGCTCAGCGACTGCACGCCGCCCTGCACGAGGCCGATGATCACGGCAAGCGTGTAGAAATCGCCCGGATCGCGGATCGTGTAGGCGTAGTACGTCGCGCCCGCATACACCGCGAGCGCGATGAAGATGCCGCGGCGGGGGCCGATGCGGCTTCCGAGCCAGCCGAACGCGAGGGCCGCGGGAAACGCGACGAATTGCGTAAGGAGCAGCGCGGCCACCAGGCCCGAAGCGGGAAAGCCAAGCGACAGCCCGTAGTCGACCGCCATCTTGATGATCGTGTTCACGCCGTCGATGTACAGGAAATATGCGGCGAGGAACCACAGCACCGGCCGGTAACGCGTGACCTCGCGCAGGGTGCCCCGCAGCTCGAGCAGCCCCTGGCGCACCGCCTCGCCCGAGCCCAGCCGCCGGCCCGTGCCCGCGGTTTCACGAACCCAGAGCGCGCAGGGCAATGCGAAGACGAGCCACCAGATCCCGACGCTGACGAACGACCAGCGCACGGCTGCGGCGCCGTCTGCGAGGCCGAACCACTGGGGGCGCAGCGTCATCAGCACGTTGCATGCGAACAGCAGGCCGCCTCCGAGGTACCCGAGCGAGTAGCCGAAACCGGAGACGATGTCGTATTCGTCGGGCTCCGCGACGTGCAGCAGCAGCGAGTCGTTGAACACGATGCCGCCCCAGAATCCAAGCGACGCCACGAGGTACAGGGCGGCCGCCGAGAGCCAATGCCCCTGGCCCACCAGCGCGAGCCCGGCCGTCGCGGCGGCGCCGAGCACGGTGAACAGCATCATCATGCGCACCCGCGCACCGCTGCGATCCGCAATCGCGCCGAGGGTGGGCGCCATCACGGCGACGATGAAGCTCGCGACGCCGCTCGCCATGCCGAGCCGGAACGTACTCTCCGTCGCCTCGACACCCAGGTTCCAGTACTGCTTGAAGAAGACCGGGAAGAATCCCGCCATCACCGTCGTCGCGAACGCCGAATTGGCCCAGTCGTAGAGGGCCCAGCCCACGACCGGCTTGCGGCGCAGCACGGCGTTCACGAGGTCAGGCCGCGCTCGCAAGGTGCTCGCGCGTCTCGCGGAACGCGATGTCCGGCCAGCGCTCGAGCGTCAGTTGCAGGTTTACGCGGGACGGCGCGAGGTAGACGAGCGCGCCCGAGTGATCGAGGCCCAGGTTCTCGTAGGCCTTGTTGCGGAACTCCGCGAGCTTCTTCGCGTCCGCGCAGTACACCCAGCGCGCGGTGTACACGTTGATCGCGTCCCAGCTCGCCTGCACGCCGTATTCGTCCTGCAGCCGGAACGCCACGACGTCGAACTGCAGCTGACCCACGGCGCCGAGGATCAAGTCGTTGTTGCGCAGCGGCCGGAACAGCTGGGTGGCGCCTTCCTCGCACAACTGGTCGAGACCCTTCTGCAGCGCCTTCATGCGCAGCGGATCGCGCAGCACGACGCGGCGGAAGAGCTCGGGCGCGAAGTTCGGGATACCCGTGAACATCACCCTCTCGCCCTCGGTGAGCGTGTCGCCGATGTTGATCGTGCCGTGGTTGTGCAGGCCGATGATGTCGCCGGCGTAGGCCTCGTCGGCCTGCTGGCGGTCCGCGGCGAGGAACGTCACCGCGTCGCCCACGCGCACTTCCTTGCCGTGGCGCACGTGGAACATGCGCATGCCCTTCGCGTACCGGCCCGAGCAGATGCGCATGAACGCGATCCGGTCGCGGTGCCCAGGATCCATGTTCGCCTGGATCTTGAACACGAAGCCGGTGAGTTTCTCCTCGTCGGGCGCAACGCTGCGCACCGTCGTTTCGCGCGCGAGCGGGGCCGGCGCGTACTCGACGAACGCCGAGAGCAGTTCGGTGACGCCGAAGTTGTTGATGGCGGAGCCGAAGAACACGGGCGTCTGCCGGCCCGCGCGATACGCCTCGAGCGAGAACGCGTGCGAGGCGCCGCGCACCAGCTCGACTTCGTCGCGGAATCGCTGCGCCCGGTCGCCGAGGAATGCCGTGGCCTCGTCGCTCATGAGCCCGTCGATGACCTCGTTCGTGCCCGCGCGGCCCTTCTCGGCTGCCTGGTAGGCGTAGATGCGGTCCTCGAGCAGGTGGTAGATGCCGACGAGGTCGCGGCCCATGCCGATCGGCCAGGTGGCCGGCGCACAGTCGATCTTGAGCACCCGCTCGATCTCGTCGAGCAGGTCCATCGGCTCGCGCCCTTCGCGGTCGAGCTTGTTGATGAAGGTCATGATCGGCGTGTCGCGCAGCCGGCAGACGTCCATCAGCTTGATGGTGCGCTCCTCGACGCCCTTGGCGCAGTCGATGACCATCAGCGCCGAATCGACCGCCGTCAGCGTGCGATAGGTGTCCTCCGAGAAATCCTCGTGGCCCGGCGTGTCGAGCAGGTTCACGATGCGGTCCCTGTAGGGGAACTGCATCACGCTCGAGGTCACCGAGATGCCGCGCTGCTGCTCGAGCCGCATCCAGTCGGACGTGGCGTGGCGCGTCGCCTTGCGGCCCTTCACGGTGCCGGCCAGCTGGATCGCACCCCCGAACAGCAGCAGCTTTTCGGTGAGCGTGGTCTTGCCGGCGTCCGGGTGGGAAATGATGGCGAAGGTGCGGCGTCGCGCCACTTCGTCGCGGGCGGATGTCATCGTGCGGTCTGCATGTTCGCGGGGAAGGCCACGATTCTAGCAGGCGGACGCTCAGGACCGTGGTGCGGGCCGGATTTCCTCGTCGAGGACGAGCTTCAGGACCAGGGCGTCCTCGCGGCCCTCGGCCGACTGGTAGTACCCCTTGCGCAGGCCCACCTGGACGAAGCCCACCGACTGGTAGAGTGAGATCGCCAGCGGGTTCGTGGGCCGCACTTCGAGAAACGCCTCGGTCGTCCCCGCTTGCCGCGCGCGCTCGAGCAGCAGCAGCAGCATCTGCCGGCCCACGCCGCGACTGCGGTACTTGTCGGAAACGCAGAGATTAAGGATGTGCGCCTCTCCGGCGCCCATGGCCACGATGCCGTAGCTGACGATCTCCCCTTCGACGTCGGCCACCCGGCAGAGGTAGCCGACGCGCAGGCAGTCGCGGAAGATCCCCTCGCTCCAGGGGAAGGCGTAGGCCGCACGCTCGATCGCGCCGATGGCCGGCACGTCCGAGGGCAGCATGGCACGGAACTTCACCAGCCGCCGCGGTACCCCGCCGGGGGGCAGGGAATTCGCGGCGCTCACGCGCCCGCCCGCTCGCCACTGGCGAACTGGGCCAACGTCTGCCTGGCGAACAACAAGTCCTGCCAGGCCTTGCGCTTCTCGCCGGGGCTGCGCAGCAGGTAGGCCGGGTGGTAGGTGACGATCACCGGCCGCGCTCGGGCACCGAGCGAATGCACGCGACCGCGCAGGCGGGCCAACGGCGTCTCGGTTGCCAGGAGGTTCTGCGCGGCAATGCGTCCCACGGCGATGATCAGCGCCGGATTCACCAGCTCGATCTGCCGCTCGAGGTAACCGCGGCAGGAGACCGCCTCGCTCGGCTTCGGGTCGCGGTTGCCGGGCGGCCGGCACTTGAGCACGTTCGCGATGTAGACATCCTCGCGGCGCATGCCCGCCGCCCGGATCATCGACGTGAGCAACTGGCCGGCGCGGCCGACGAACGGCTCCCCCTGCCTGTCCTCGTCCGCACCCGGCGCTTCACCGATGAACATCCAGCGCGCCTCGCGGGAGCCCACGCCGAACACCGTCTGTGTGCGCGACGCGTGCAGTTCGCAGCGAGTGCAGGCCGACACGAGTTCGCGCAACGGCTCCCAGTCGAGGCTGGCTTCGACGCCCGGCGACACCGCGGGAGACCCAGCTCGCTTGACCTCCGGCACGACGACGGGCCGCGGCGGGTCGGCCGCCGCCACGGTTACGGACGCGGCGTCCTCAGCGGCTGGCACCCCGGGCTGCAGGACGGTGCCGCGACGCACGTACACGTCGATGCCGAGGGCCTCGAGGTACGGGAGGTGGCGCGCGGCAGGCATCGGCCCCTCGCCGGTTCAGGATCGCTTGACCGGGCGCTGGCCGCGCCGCAGCCGGTGCCACGCCCACAGGGACGGCCCCGAAACGGCGAACAGCGCAAACAGGCCGAACAGCATTTCCGGCGGGCTCGATCCCACCAGCACGAAGCCGAGCGGGATCAGCACCAGCATGGCGACCGGCACCGGCTTGTTCCAGTCGAAGTCCTTGCCGCTGATGTACGGGAAGCGGCTCACCATCAGGCCGCCTGCGACCAGCGCCACCGCGAACGCGAGGATCAGCGCCCTCAAGCCCTCGCGCTGCATGTCGTTCAGCATCCAGACGAAGCCGGCGAGCAGTGCGGCGCCCGACGGGCTCGGCAGTCCCTCGAAATAGCGCTTGTCGGCCGTTGCCGCGCGGGCGTTGAAGCGGGCGAGCCGGATACCGGCGCAGGCGGCATAGAAGAACGTGGCGAGCCAGCCGAGGCGGCCCCACAGGAAGCCGTACTCGGCGATGCGCGCCACGCCCCACTGGTAGGCGACGACGGCCGGCGCCAGCCCGAATGCGACCATGTCCGAAAGGCTGTCATACTCCTTGCCGAATTCGCTCTGCGTATTCGTCCAGCGCGCGATGCGCCCGTCGAGGCCGTCGCAGACCATGGCGATGAAGATCGCGATGCCGGCCCGGTCGAAGTTGCCGTCCGTGGCCGCCACGATGGCGTAAAAGCCCGAGAACATCACGCCGGTCGTGAAGATGTTCGGCAGCAGGTACACGCCGCGTCGGCGCGGGCGCGGCGCTTGCGCATCCGGCGTTGGTGAAGGATCGGTCGTCATGGGAGTCCGTTGCCCGGCCTGGGTGCAGCCATGATAGGTAGCGCCAGCCCTGCGCACAACGGACTTGCGGCAACCGGCGCGGGTGCCGCGCGCCCCCTCTGCTAACATAGCCGGCCGAATTTCCCTCGTTCCGGACGCGAAATGCGACTCTCCAGCTATCCGATCAATACCCTGCGCGACGTCCCTGCCGATGCCGAGGTCGTCAGCCACCAGCTCATGTTGCGCGCCAGCCTCATCCGTCGCCTCGCGGGCGGTCTCTTCACCTGGCTGCCGATCGGCCTGAAGGTCCTGCGCAAGGTCGAGAACATCGTCCGCGAGGAGATGAACCGGGCCGGCGCGTTCGAAGTGCTGATGCCGACGCTGCAGCCGGCCGAGCTGTGGCAGGAGTCGGGACGCTGGGAGCAGTTCGGCCCCGAGCTGCTGCGCTTCACGGACCGCCACGACCGGCCGTTCTGCTACGGCCCGACGCACGAGGAAGTGATCACCGACATCGCGCGGCGCGAACTCAAGAGCTACCGCCAGCTGCCGGTGAACTTCTACCAGATCCAGACCAAGTTCCGCGACGAGATCCGTCCGCGCTTCGGCGTGATGCGCGCGCGTGAATTCACGATGAAGGACGCGTACTCGTTCCACCTCGACGAGGCCTCGCTCGAGGAGGGTTACCAGGCGATGTACCGGGCGTACAGCCGCATCTTCGAGCGCATGCAGCTCAAGTTCCGCGCGGTTCGCGCGGACACCGGCAGCATCGGCGGCAACGCCTCGCAGGAGTTCCACGTGCTCGCGGACTCGGGCGAGGATGCGATCGCGTTCTCCGACGGCGACGACTATGCCGCGAACGTCGAGATGGCGGAGGCGCTGGCGCCCGCCGGCGCGCGCGGCGCCGCGACTCAGGCGATGCACAAGGTAGCGACCCCCGGCGCGAAGACGATTGCCGACCTGGCGGCGTTCCTCAAGGTGCCGGCCTCGCAGACCCTCAAGGCATTGTTCGTCGAGGGCAGTGAGGGCGGGGTCGTGGCGCTGGCCGTGCGCGGCGATCACGAGTTGAACGCCGTCAAGGCGCAGAAACTGCCGGGCGTCTGCTCGCCGCTCAAGATGGCCACCGCCGAGCAGGTGCGCGCGGCCATGGGCTGCGAGCCGGGCTACCTCGGTCCGGTCGGGCTCGCGGCCGGGATTCGCCTGTATGCCGACCGCGCCGCCGCCCGGATGTCGGATTTCGTCTGCGGTGCGAACGAGAAGGACATGCACCTGACGGGCGTGAACTGGGGCCGCGACCTGCCGGAGCCGCAAACCGTCGACATCCGCAACGTCGTCGCCGGCGACCCGAGCCCCACCGGCAAGGGAACGCTCGGCATCGCCCGGGGCATCGAGGTGGGTCACATTTTCCAGCTCGGCCGCAAGTACAGCGAGGCCATGAACGCCACCGTGCTCGACGAACAGGGCAAGTCCGTAGTCATGTTCATGGGCTGTTATGGCATCGGTGTGACGCGCGTCGTAGCGGCGGCGATCGAACAGAATCACGATGAGCGCGGGATCATCTGGCCCGAGCCGATCGCACCGTTCCACGTGTCGCTGATACCGATCAACCTGCAGAAGTCCGAGCGCGTCCGCGAGGTCGCCGAGCGGTTGTACGCCGAACTCGGTTCGGCCGGTTTCGACGTGCTGCTCGACGACCGCGATGCGCGCCCGGGCGTGAAGTTTGCCGACGACGAGTTGCTCGGCACGCCGCATCGCATCGTGATCGGCGACAAGGGCCTCGAGCGCGGCGTGGTCGAGTACAAGCGCCGTCGTGACGGCGACGCAGCCGAGGTGCCGGTCGACTCCGTCGTCGCACACCTGCGGGAGAGGAGCGGCACGCGCCGCTGATCGAGGCATGACTCGCGCGATTCCCTGCATCCTCTGCCTGGTGACGCTCGCCGCCCTGCCGCTCGGCAGCGCACGGGCCGACCGGCAGATGGACCCGGAACTGCGCGGCGTGATCGCCGAAGTCATCACGCCGACCGAGTGCTTCGAGGACAAGTACGACCGTGCGGTGTGGTTCGCCTCGATGGAGCCGCGGCTCGCGCGCTACGTGACGGACACGAACGAGCGCGCGCAGATCCTGCACGACGTCCACTGCGAGGCGAAGCGCGTCGACATCCCGCCCGAGCTGGTGCTCGCGGTCATGGACGTCGAGAGCCGCTTCAATCGCTTTGCCGTTTCCTCGGCGGGCGCGGTGGGACTCATGCAGGTGATGCCGTTCTGGCCGCGCGAACTCGGCATGGGCAACGAGCAGTTGGTGCGCATCACCGACAACGTGCGCATGGGCACGACGATCCTCGGCTACTACCTGCGCAAGGAACGCGGCAATTACCAGCGGGCGCTGCAACGCTACAACGGCAGCCTCGGCCGCCCGACGTACTCGGACATGGTGATCGACCGGCTCGCCTCGCGCTGGCGCTACGACCACTAGCGCGGGGATCGAACGGTTCAGCCCTTGCTGAAATCCGCAGGCACGGGGTGCAGGGATTCGAGCGCCACATCCGTCACTTCGACGCGCACGACCTCGGCGCTCGGCGGGCCGATCCACAGCCAGTCGCACAACTGCCGCACGGCGTGCTCGGGCCCGCACGCGAGCACTTCGACCTGGCCGTCCGGAAGATTGCGGGCATGGCCCGTGACGCCGAGTTCCTCCGCCCGCTGCCGCGTGGAAGCCCGGAAAAACACACCCTGCACGCGGCCTGAGACATGGCAGAGCCTTGCGACGCGATCGCTCACGCTGCTGGGTTGCGCTGGACCGAATTGGGCCCGCTCAGGGCTGGCGCGGGGGTGCCGCGGCCTCGGCCTTGTGCCGCGCCTCGATGGCCTTTTCGCGGGCGAGTTCGGCCTCGTCCCGGGCCACCCGGTAGTCCTGGATGTTCATGCTGGCCTTGGCAGCCTTGAGGTGCGCCTGGGCTTCGGAGAACAGCTCCGGCGCATACTGCGCGGCACCCGCCCTGTCGGCGGCCCGGACGGCCTCCCGCGCGTCGTACATCTGCTGCGCAGGATAGCCGGCGCACGCCGACAGCAGCGCACCGATCAGCAGTGCGCCTGGCAGCAGTAGAGTCTTACGGAAACGTGTCAAGACGGTGAACCCGCGGGGCGTGACTGTTGGACCGTAACAACTGCACCCTGTACCGTCAAGGCTGGCCGCCCTAGAATTCGCCGGCCCGACGCGGACTTAGGCGCGTCGCCGAAAAGCCGAAAGGATCCATGACGGAAGTTCTCGTGCTGTACTACTCCCGTCACGGGGCCACGGCGGAACTCGCGCGGCAGATCGTGCGCGGGGTCGAGTCGGTGCCCGGTGTCACGGCGCGCCTGCGGACCGTGCCCGCAGTCTCCACCGTGACCGAGGCGACGGAGCCCGCGGTGCCCCCGACCGGTGCGGCTTACGCCACTTACGAAGACCTGCGCGACTGCGACGGGCTCGTGCTCGGGAGCCCGACCCGATTCGGCAACATGGCGGCGCCGCTGAAGTATTACCTCGACGGCACCAGCTCGCTCTGGCTCAACGGCGCACTCGATCGCAAGCCCGCAGGTGTCTTCACGTCGACCTCGACCCAGCACGGCGGCCAGGAATCGACGCTTCTGAGCATGCTGATTCCCCTGATGCATCACGGAATGTACCTCGTGGGCCTGCCCTTCACGGCGGAGGCCCTGTCGCGCACGACCACCGGTGGCTCGCCCTACGGGGCCGGCCACGTCGCCGGCGCCAAAGGGGGGCCTGTCAAGCTGAGCGAGGACGAACGGGAACTGGCCAGGCTGCTCGGCAAGCGCGTGGCCGAACTGGCTGCTGCGGCCCGGGCCGTCCGCGCGTGACCGCCCCCGTCGAGCGCGACCTCCCGCCGCCCGCACGACATGCGCGGAACTTCGTGCTGGCGTGCGGCGTGCTTCTGGCGTCGTGCGTACTGTATGCAGCCCTGGGCTCGGGACGCTGGCCGGGAAACCTGCTCCTCGCCGCAGGGCTGCTCCTGCCGCTCTCGCTGCCTGCGCCCGGCATCGCTCGGTACCGTCGGCGAACGTATGCCTGGGCCACGCTCTGCGTCACGCCTTACTTCATCTATGGCGCGACGGAAGTCGTCGCCAATCCGCAGGTCCGCGTGGCGGCCGGGGCCATCCTGCTCGCGAGCCTGGCCGTGTTCGTCGGGCTGGTGGCTTTCCTGCGCCTGACGCGCCCGGAGCGCGCTTTCGATCAAGTGTCCTGAATGCCCCGCGACTCGAGCGCTTCGCGCAGGAAAGGGATCGTCAGCCGGCGCTGTGCGGCCAGCGACGCCTCATCGAGCTGGTCGAGCACCGCGAAGAGCGAATGCAGGTCGCGCGGTAACCGGTGCACAAGGTACAGCGCTGCGTCTGCGGACAGGTCGAGCCCACGACGCGTGGCGCGCAACTGCAGCGCGGCGAGTTGCCCGGCCTCGTCGAGTTCGTGCAGCTGGTGCACCGATGCCGCGAGCAGGCGCGAGCGCAGGTCGGGCAACGCGAAGGCGAGGCTGGCCGGCGGCGCCGTGCTGGCGATGACGAGCCGGCCGCGCCCGTCCTGCAGCAGCGTGTAGAGCCGGAAGATCGCCGCGTTCCAGCCGACGTCGGACACCACCGCGTCAAGGCTGTCGAGACTCACGAGGTCGAACGCTTCGCAACCCTCGAGGACCGCCTCTGCAGGCGCCGTGGCAAGGTCGAAGTACGCGGCCATGCCCCCGCGTTCACCGGTATCCGCGCAGGCCGCCTGCAGCAGGTGGCTCTTGCCCGTGCCCGCCCGGCCCCAGAGCCACAGTGCGCGCGGCAGGCTCGACCAGCCTCCTGCAAGCAATGCGAACGCCTCTTCATTGCGGCCGGGCACGAAGCTCGCGAAGCGGGCGGAATCGCGCAGGCGCACGCGCAGGGGCAGCTGTTGCATGGGGCGGACTCAGCCGCCAGCGGCGGCGCGACGGGTTCGCGATACCGTGGCGGCGCGGCGCGAGTAGATCAAGACGTAGTCCAATCCGCTCACGAACGTCGTGACCAGCACCAGCGCGCCGAGCGCGGTGACACTCCAGTCCGGCGGCATGCCATACGCGACGTTCGCAACCACGGCGAGCGCGAACACCACCTGGCACAGGGTGTTGAGCTTGCTCGGGACCGTCGGCTTGCCGTGCATACGGCCGATGAGCAGCCGATAGGCAATGGCGCCGAACGTGATCACGAGGTCGCGCAGCAGGACCAGGACCGTCAGCCACCACGGCGCGTGCCCGACAATGCTGAGGCACACGTACATGGTGATCAACAGGACCTTGTCGGCAAGCGGGTCGAGGAAGCGCCCAAGCCGGGTGGTCCAGCCGAACGTCTTCGCGAGGAAGCCGTCGAGGCCGTCCGTGAAGGCTGCGAGCGCAAACAGCGCCAGCACCAGCGGGTAGTTGCCTTGCAGGAGCGCGTGGGCAACCGGATAGACGAGCAGCAACCGCAGCAGGCAGAGGAGATTGGGCAGGAAACTGAGGTTCATGGCTGCCAGGTGAAATCCGTCCCCTCGCCGCCCGCGGGCGTTTCGGGCCGCACTCCGGCTTGCAGGTGCGTGTCGAGAGCGGCGATGCGCCTCAGCAGATCGAGATCGCCGCGCAGCGCCAGGTTGAGCCGCACGGTGTCGCCGGCGAGCTCCGCCACCGCGACCGAGCGCACGAGGCTCAGCGTCTGCAGGTATTCGAGCAGCCCGGCATAGGCCTGCACGTCCGTCACCCCGCCCACGCGAACCGGGACGTTATTGAGACCCTTGGTCGATCCGGGCGCGTACCGGGAGGCCAGCGCATCGGCCGCGAGGTCCGCGCCCGCCTGCGCGCCGCCCTGCACCTGGTGCGCAGGTCCAGGTGCGAAAACGACCAATCCACGTGCGACCCGGTTGCGACGCCGAGCAGCACAGCCTGTGTCGCGGCGCCGGGCGCGGCAAGACGGCCACGCGCCTGGCCGGGGTCGACGACCTGCTGCGGCCAGGCAATCGGCAACCCGCGGACCTGTGCCGCGCGTTCGACCTGGTCGCGCTCGGGTGGGCGCTCCGACGCGAGAACGGCGCGCGAGCCACCGGCGACCGAAGGCACGAACAGTTGCACCAGCGTCACCGGGCGCTCGGCGGGCCACAGCGGCAGGCCGGCCTGCTGCAGGAGTTGCTCCACCCCGCGGCCGTCGAAACCCACCTTGAGCATCCGATCGGAAGTCGTCGAATACTGCTGGACGTAGCGGGACGGATCGGACGCGGCCGACGCGATCGCGGCATTGCTACCCGCATCCCGTCGCCCGGATGCCCGCACCGCCGCGACGCGCAGGGCCTCGCCGAAGCCGGCGGTCCGGTCGGCCTCGGTCGCGCCATGCAGCGGCACCGTGGCCTGGTACAGCGCCACGTCGGCGCACGCGAGGCCGGGCAACAGGCAAAGCAGCGCCAGTTGCGCGCAGGCTGAGGTGGGTCGCAGGACCCCGGGGTTGCTGGTGAAAGTCGGCA
>Ga0315283_10004857_pt1 | contig 11786 bp, 11 predicted proteins | sample YL17G09_0_MG_FD_204541 | JGI IMG/M metagenome (GOLD analysis project Ga0315283, IMG submission 204541) | Sediment microbial communities from Yellowstone Lake, YNP, Wyoming, USA - YL17G09_0 | ecosystem: Environmental > Aquatic > Freshwater > Lake > Sediment | place: USA: Wyoming | collected...
CCTTCGCTTCGTTGAACCACTTCACGGTGCCACGAGCCACTTGGAACTCCTTGATGCCGGGTCCGAAGACCCTGTTCTTTACCGCCCATTCACGTGGCGGCGACGCCCGGTCACTATGACCGGTACTTCAGTGACCAGATGCGGACAAACAGAATCGCCAGGGTTCTGTCCCTGGCGGAATCGAAGCGTCCAGCCGCATCTCAATCAACCGAAGACGCGGATACTGTTCACCCTACGGCTTCAAAATGCAAGCAGGGCAAGCGGCGGGGTGGTGTAACGAAGCCTGTGTCAGGTAGCAGGAAGTGGGTACTCCAGAGGTTCTTGAGATCCCACCAGCGAGGCACCCACAGGCAGTAAGTCGTTGCGGTACAAGGCGTGCGGTTGGCGGAGTGGATCATCGAGTGCCTACCAGTCCAGGGCGCTGGAGGACGGCCGCGAGGCTCTGGGTCAGATCCGCGACGGGCGGATGCACGGCCTGGTGGAGGCAATCAAGAACCAGATTCGCAAGCGGATCGAGCCCAAGACCCTCGAGATCCCCAAGCTCCCCCAGGTGGCGAGCCGCATCCTCCAGCTCTCCCAGAATCCGGACACCACCATCGACGAGATCGGCCAGGTGATCACCACCGATCCCGCTCTGGCCACACGCATCCTGGTGATCGCCAATTCCGCGGCCTACGGCGGCGGGGCCAGGATCGAGGGGCTGAGTCCGGCCCTGATGCCCCTGGGATCAAGAGCCGTGCAGGACATGGTCTTTGCCGAATCGGTCCGCATGCGGATCTTCTCCTCGCGCTCCTACCGGCAGATCCTGGAGCAGTCGTGGAAGCTCTCGCTCGGAACCGCCGTCGCTTGCGAAGCCCTGTCGGTGGCGACGGGGCTCGAACGAGAGAGCGCATTCCTGACGGGACTCCTGCACGACACCGGCAAGCCCGTGCTCGTCAGTGCTGTTGCGGAATGCGAGAGGCAGAACGGAGGAGCCTCACTCGGCGCCGAGGTGGTGGAGATCCTCATGTCGCAGCTGCATGAGGAGATCGGCGCCTACGTACTGAGTGGCTGGGGCGTGTCCCCTGCCATTGTCAGCGCGGCCGGTGCACACCACCGCTATCAGGGAGGCGCCAAAGCCGCGGCCACGCACCGCCTCGTCTCCGCGGGCAACCTCGTCTGTCAGCACCTCGGCATCGGGGACGTCCAGCGAGACATTGACTTTTCGATCGAGCACGTCTTCGCCGATCTCGAGCTCGCCGACGTCACCAAGGTGTCGCCCATCCTGGATACCGTCACCCGCGAGGTCGACAGCATGATGGCCGGACTGCACGAGGCCGAGGCCGCGTGGGCGTCGACCCGGACGAGCGCCACGGTTCGCCCCGCGCTTCCCGTCGAACGCACCCCGATCGGCAGACTCCTCGACCAGTTCGAGCCGACGATCGACTTCCCCCGGACGAGAGACCGGAGATGCGCGCCGTGGCGCGATTCTGAACTTCCGTCGTGCATGGCAGGCAGCCGCCGCTCGTCTCTGGAATGCCCCGCGGGAAAACGCGGGACACTGCCCGGGCGATGCGTCCGGAGGGCCGGTTGGATAGCCCTGATTCGCCGGGCGCGTGAGGGACCGGGCCGAAGCTCACCCGCATCGACCCGCAGCCGTTGACATCTCCATTGGAGCAGGTAGCCTGCCGGAGATGCGCGCGCTACTTCGCCAAGCCGACGACCTGATCGAGAAGCTGCCGGTCTCTCCCCGCTTCTTCCGCTTCTGCGTGGTGGGCGGCAGCGGGGTGGCAGTCAACCTGGCCGTCCTCTGGCTGACACTGGCGCTGCTCCCCCCCGCCTGGGGAGCATGGCAGACGCGTATGGCGCAGGCAACGGGCATCCTGGTGAGCATCGTGACCAACTTCCTGCTCAACGACCGCTGGACCTGGGGCGACAGGGAGAGTGGCGGGACACGATGTTGGTTGCGGCGGTTGGGTATGTTCTACCTGGTGTCCGCGGCCGCGGCCCTGCTGCAGTGGAGCTGCAGCGTCGCGCTGCACGAGTGGCTGGGCCTCTGGATCTTCCTGGCCCAGGCGCTGGGCATCGTGCTCGCAATGGGCATCAACTTCACGATGAATCACCAGTGGACCTTTCGCCACCGGCGAGCCCGTGGTTCGCCCGTTTGACTCCAGATCGTCGATGCCCGGACAGTCGCGCCGTTCGTATATGCTGTCCAATCCGCAGCCGTTGCGACACGACCACGGTTGACCGGGCGACCGATGCAGGCTCGGACGAGGTCGCCCCACACTCCTCCGGCGAGGGAAAGGAACGTCCCCATGAGACAACTGCTGAGCACCTTCTTCTGCGTCCTCATCACGGCCTCGGTCGCGTTCGCTGATGGAGTCGGCCCACAGCGAAAGATGACCGGGGCCGAAGCGGCGGCCTACAGCAACGTGACGAGCACGCTGCAGCGCGCCCTGCCCAAGGCCCCCTCGGGCTACCTCTTCAACTTCAGTCGCGTCAGCGGCCTCGACGAGGGCATGGTGCAGGAGGGACTCAAGCCGACCGAGATGTTCCGCATGGCGCACACCGCGACCTACACCCTGGACACCAGCGACCTCGGTGAACAACAGAGATCGGCGTCCATGGACAGAGCCAGGGGCACGCTGGAGCAACAGAAGCGGATGGCCGAGCTGAATGCAAAGGAGGCCGTTCTGACCCAGGCGCGGGACCGGTCACGGGACCCCGCGGAGAAGCAGAAGATCCGCGCCGAGTTGAAGGCGGTACGCGCCGAGCAGAGCAAGCTGATGGCTGAGATCGTGGCCGCCACCCAGGCGTGGGTCGCCTCGGGCGGAGTGGAGGAGACGGTCAGGAGCATCGATCAGGCCCAACCCCCGAAGGAGTTCTCCATCTCGGTGTCGATCAACGCCGACGTGAGCCTGAGCGACAAGTCCGCTCCCTGTACGATCACCGGGGCACCGCTGGCCTTTGATCTGAGCGACGGGTGCCAGAAGCCCGACAGCTACTGCGTCACGGTCTTACTCGGCGATTTCGACAAGATCAAGAGGGTCAGCGGCTACACACTCTACCAGCCGAAGGATGTGGTTCTCGGCGTGCCGACCAAGGCCCGCACCATGGCCTTGACCATCAGCGGACCGAATGACCGGGCGGAGAGCGTGCGGGAGTTCGCGGGAAAGATCGACTTCGCGGGACTGATGAAGCTCCTCCCGTAGGACGATGGAGGGGCGTTAGCCGAGGCGGTAGCCGCCCCTCAGTCGACGACTCGGAAGGAATTTTCGGACCCGCAAACCGGCAGGCCCTGCGAAGCCGGATGGTTTTCGGCGTGCTGGACCGAGACGTCCCAGCCACAATGAGCAAACTGCGCGGCCGCGAGGGTCTCCGCCGCGGTGGCCACCTGCCAAGACGACATCATGGCGATCTCCACGCGCACTGCAGAGTGGAAGCGCGGGGCGCAACAGGTACTCACGGCGCCCCGGCCGGGTGTCTCCCACGGCGGCCCTCGGTCTTCCCCGAGCCTCACGCTCACCTCCGTGGCGCCACCGAGCCCGAGCAGAACACCCTGCTCGGCCCGCCAGGGAGAGGGCCCCTCGGCAGAAGCGAGGGAGGCCGATCTCTTGCTCGAGTGCAGAAGCCGCCCGGTTCTCTCGAACCGGGCGACCGTAGTTCAACGCGTGAGCCCAGGCCCCCGATCCGCCGACCTATCTCCTGCCGCGGTTGCCCTGGTCGTGATCGTTGGCGCCCTTCTTCATGGACCGCGGAGGTCCATCGTCGCCCTTCTTCACTTGCCCCGGAGGCCCGCTGCCGCTCTTCTTCATGAGCCCCGGAGGACCGCTGGGGTGATGCTTCCAACGCCTGGGCGGCATCTGGTAGAAGACCGTCGGCACGTAGCGCGGGTGGACGACCACGAACGGACGGCGCCAACTCGCCGACCGATACCAGTAACCCTCCCGAAACACCCAGTAGAAGCCGCCGTATCGGAAGCAGTCGTTGTCCCCGATGCTGGGATCATCCACCACGTATACGCGCTCTCCAGGGAAGAGCCGTTCGTGCGGTCGCGCGCGAATGACCAGGTGTGGCGCCGGAGGAGCGTCACCGATACTGATGCGCACGTCGATGTCCGCGCGCGCGGGAACGCCGGCGAACAGAATGCCGGCAAGGATCGCCGCAGTGAACGCGCATCCGATGGCGTTCGTCTGCGGCACGAAGCAGTTATCCTTCATTGCGATCTCCTCTCGTGGATCCGCCGCCCCGGGACGGGGAGCGGGCGGCAGTTTCCAGACCTACCGCCCTGGTCGTGGCTGCAAACACTCGATCGGCCGTGCGCTCCGGATCTCCCTAATCCGGTGGAACCGCGGCCCTGCGGTGCCACGGCCGGGCGGTCGCCCACGGCGGCCCGCACTCTTCCCTGAGCACCACTCTCATTTTGGCGCCGCCCCCGAGCCGAGTAGAAGGCCCCGCACGGCTCGGCCGGGAAGAGGCCCTTAGTCTGATTGCACCGCTTGGACAACGGCCCCGCGAGGGACGGCAGGACACACGCCCGAGATGCCACTTGCGGGACAGTGCGGACGACGAGGACGGTAATGCAATGGCGGGCGGGTGGCGTGGAACGCGGGTCTTGGAGGCCGGCACCCGGATTCGAACCGGCGTGCAGGGGTCAATTGGAAGCTCGTGAGGACCTACCACCGACTCCGACTGGTCGGATGGATGGATGGCTCTTGATTCGCCCTGCGCGAGAGTGACCGTCAGCAAGGGAGGCGGGCGCGTACCGGTCCGGACCAGGCCCGCGGCGCGGCGCTGGAACGGAGCAACCCGTCGAGTGTCGTCTCGACCTTCCGCACCTGAGCATCCCGGTCTCGCCCTCGGAGGAATCCCATGTTCGTGCTCCCGCCGCGTCGCCCTGCGCCAGGCCCCTGGTTCGCCACAGTGCTGCTGACCCTGCTGCTCGCGCCGCCCGCGCTCGCCCAGCAGGTGCCCGACACCACGTTCTCTCCCCCGGTGGCGTCACCCGCCTTCGCGCCCGGCATGGGTCCGGTGGTGCTGATCGACAAAGGCCATTACACCTTTCACACGCTCGGTGGACGCTTCGCGCCGTTCGCGCGACTCGTGGCGCGCGACGGTTTCGTGCTTCGCCCCCACGCCGGCCCCTTCACCCGCGCCGCCCTCGACTCCGCCCGTGTGCTCGTGATCTCAAACGCGCTCGCGGAGCGCAACCTGGACGCCTGGCACCTGCCCATATCGCCGGCGTTCGACACCAGCGAGGTGCGTATCGTGGAAGGCTGGGTGCGCGATGGCGGCGCGCTCCTGTTGGTGGCCGACCACCTGCCATTCGGCGGCGCCGCGGAGGATCTGGCGGCGGCGTTCGGCGTGCTCCTGCCGAACGGCTTCGCCCAGGACGCGACCGGGCAGATGAACTTCACGCTGCGCCGCTGCGACGGGCTGCTTCACGCCCACCCGGTGACCGACGGGCGCGGACCCGGCGAGCGCGTGGACTCGGTGGCGGTGTACACCGGAGAGGCCTTCCGGGCCTCGGTGCCGGTGGACACACTGCTCGTGATGGGCCCCGGCTCGGTCCTGCTGCTTCCCGAGGTCGCGTGGCAATTCTCGCCCCTCACACCGCAACTCCGCGCGGACGGGATGCTGGTGGGGGTGGCGCTCACGCACGGCCGCGGCCGGGTCGTGGTGTTCGGCGAGGCCGCGATGCTCACGGCACAACTGGCCGGACCCCAGCGCGTGCCGGTGGGCATGAACGCGCCCGAAGCGGCGCACCATCCGCGGCTCGTGCTGAACGCCGTGCGGTGGCTGGCCGGCGTGACCGGAGCGAAGGACGCCGGCCCCCGGGAACGCAGGCGCGGACGCTGAAGGAGGCCCGAGGAGATCGATCTACCAGCGCTTCGTGACCGGGCGCACGGGCTGATCGAGCCGGGCGGGGCCTTCCGCGGCGATCACCCGGTCTTCGCACACGCGCACCTGATGCATGACGATGCCCAGTTCCCGCTCGTAGCGGCGCACCAGCCGGACTTCGTCTCCGGTCATGAGCGTGACCGCCTGCCCTTTGGCGCCGGCGCGGGCGGTGCGGCCCACGCGATGCAGATACGCCTTGCTTCGCGTCGGCACGTCGAGGTTGACGACATGCGTGACGCCCTTGAGGTCGAGTCCGCGCGCGGCCACATCGGAGGCGATGAGTACGTGAATCCGGGCGCTGCGAAAGTCATCCCTCGCCTGCTTGCGGTCCCGTTTGTCGGACGCACCATGGAGGTCCGCGACCGGGATCTGGTGATGGGCCAGTTTCGCCGCGACCTTCTCGGCGGTTTCGTTGCGGTGGACGAAGACCATCGCCCGTTCGGGACGGAGCGCGTGCAGCAGCTTTCTCAGCATCTCCGGCTTCTCACGCCCTTCGCAGACCAGGTAGAGATGCTCGATGTTCTCGTTCACCGGCGCTGCGCCGGCCCGCAGCATGACCACCTCGGGCGCGAGCGTCGCGATGGCTTCCGCGCTCTCCGGCTGTTCGGTGGCCGACGCGAAGATCAACTGCCGCCCGCGCGGCGTGGCCTGGATGATCGCGCGGATGGCGGGCAGGCTCTCCGCGACCAACAGCCGGTCCGTCTCGTCGATCACGACGCTCCTGACCGCATGCGCCTTCAGTTTGCCCATGCCGATCAATTCGCGGATCCGACCCGGTGAGCCGACCACGATGTGCGGCCTGGTCTTCAGCTTGTCGATCTGACGAACCATCGAAGTGCCGCCGATGAGCAGCAGCGAACGGATCGGCCAGCCGGCATTCTGCGCAAGGTCGCAGCACTGGCGCTGGATCTGGATCGCCAGCTCGTGCGTGGGCGCAGCGATCACGACCTGCGTCGCTTCCTGTTTCGCATCTAGCCGGCAGAAGATCGGCAGCAGATAGGCCAGCGTCTTGCCGGTTCCGGTCTCGGCGTTCAGGTAGGCGTCCTTGCCTGCCAGCAACACCGGCAGCGCCGCGATCTGTATGGCCGTTGGCTCGGTGATCTGCTGCTTGGCCAGGGCCGCGACGAGCTCGGGACCCACGTCGAGTTCAGCGAACGTCATGGATATACCTGAGCGAGGGCTCCGTCATTCCAGGACCCCTGACCGGAGCGCCACTTCGTGGTTGGGTTCAGGGCGCCCCGATTCGCTGTGGATCCCGTGCAGCTCGGCGGCAGCCCGGGATGCTCGATCGACCCGGTGCGGCTACTTGCCCTTCTTGGAGAGCGTGGCCGCAGTTGGATGCGCCTTGGCATAGGCGTCGGTCTGCTTCTGGTCCTTGTGCACCGCGTCCTGCTTCTTCTGCCGATCCTTCGACTTCGAGGACTTGTCGCCCATGAAGCACCCCCTGAGGTTCGCGTGATGGGTAACAACTGCGGCCCTGCCGGACGGTAGCACCTCTCTCAGAGATGAGCGATCGCAAACATGCATCTCGCCCGGGACCGATCCTCCCGCGCCGCGCGGCACCACGCGCACCAGGCTCAACGGTTCGCCGCGATGCCGGAGTTGGACGGTGCCTTCACGGTCCGGGAGTACGAGGTTTCGGTCACGTCGCCCACGACCGGATCCCCACTCGCGCCACCGTCGCACAGCTCGCGGCCATCGCACACCGCGGGGCCGGAGCCCTGCCGAACCGCGTACGCGCGAGGCAGCGCTTCCGGGCTGACAAGTGCGGGCGAGCGCTGCGCGGTGGGCCGGGGGGGCGTCTGGCCCACAACCGCCGCCGCAATCCGGCTGCGGGTCGTGCATTGGAGGGGGCACCCGGATTTGAACCGGGGAATCGGTTGCAATTGGAAGATATTGAGATCCTACCACCGACCCCAACGGGACGCCTGGGTGGCTGTCGAGGAGGATCCACAGGCTGACGGGGCAACACGAACCTCACGAGGCCAGGAACTGGCCACCATCGGAACTGGAGGATCGCCTGGGTCGGCACAGGCCTTCCTGGCCGCTCTTGGAGCAACCAGCAAGGCACACTTCCCTGCCCGGGACGCTTCTACCGGGGAATCAGGGCTTCTCTCAGAGCACTTGAACTCACGCCGGGTTCGGCATAGAATCAGCAGATACTCTTCCCTTTCTGGGTGATCGCACCCCGACCCTCGGAGTGCCGCGCCTCCAGTAGTTGCGTCGAGTGCCCACAACCTGCGTCGTAAGGCCGACATGTGCGTTCGTGCTCCGGTGCCCCATCTCCTCCTGCGCGGCAAGAACCGCAGTGCCGCGAGATGTCACTGCTCGCTGCGCCCACTCGCGACCAGCCCCGGTGCGGCTGCGCGTCCGCACTTCACCCCGGCATCTGGCGGAGACGTTGCTGGACAGGCCCCAGTAGGCGGGCGCCCACCGGGTCGCCAGGACGTCGTCAAGCAGAACGAAGGAAACACCGTTCGGTGTCCACTTCCAACGCGCAGCCATCGGGGACCGGCCAGGGGCGGCTAGGCACAGGGCTGCGCAGCACTCCACTTCCACCCATCGATCTTCCTCACCGAGAGCGGTTCGCCAGGGCCGTGTCTCAATCCAGACGACCCGTCAACTGAATGAGGCCGCGTATGTCGAAATCCTGTCTGCTCGCATTCCTGTTCTTCGGTTTGATCGGCGCGACGGCAGTGGCGGCAACGGACGCGAGAGTCCCGCCACCACAGTCCCCCCCAGGAACGATCGCCGCTCCGACGCCCCCTGTGCACGCCCCACAGGGCAACTTCACCGAGGGCTTTGAGGCCTCTGGCTTCCCGCCGTCCGGCTGGTCACTGGCGGGCGCCACATCACTCTGGTCGCGTTCAACCGCCTGCAGCGCCTACGGGACCGGCACCGCCGCCGCTCTCGCCGATTTCTACTCCGTGCCGAGTGGACAACAGGACCTGATCACTTTCGCATTCTTCGCCGCGGGCGCCAACGATTCGCTCCGCTTCGACCACGCCTACGCGACCTACACGACAGAGATCGATCAGCTGCAGATCTCGACCTCCACGAACGGAGGCGCCACCTGGGCGTCACTGGTCATCCTCTACGGCGGGGTCGGCGGTCCGCTCAACACCGGCGGTGCGGTCTCGACTGGAGTGTTCGTGCCGACCGAGGCGCAGTGGGCCACGAAGGCCTATCTCCTGCCCGTCGGCACCAACAAGGTCAAGTTCACCGCCCTCTCTGCCTACGGCAACGAGTTGTACGTCGACAACATCCGCATCACCGGATCGTCTCCCAGTCACGACGTCAGCGTAACCAGCATCAACGCACCCGTCGGCCAGGTGCAGTCCCCCGTCACTCCCTCCGTGTTCGTCAGCAACAATGGATCGAACACGGAAACCTTCCCCACGACCTTCGCCATCGACTCCGGTGGCGTCGAGGTCTACCGGAACTCCCAGAACGTGTCGAGCTTGGCCGCCGGCGCCACCAGGCAGGTGTCCTTCTCCACCTGGACTCCCGCGCTCGGCAACACCTACAACGCGAAGGCCTTCACTGCATTGTCCGGCGACCAGTTCGCCACGAATGACACCGTGCGCGCAGCGGTGAATTCGTTCAACATGTTCCGCCGGGTGTACGTGGAGGACTTCACCGCTCAATGGTGCCAGTATTGTCCGTACGTGCAAAACTCGCTCCAGCAACTCCGGGCAGAATGCGGCGATTCGGTCATTGCCGTGGCACTCCATCCCAGCGCCTCCAGCGACAGCTTCTACACCCTGCACTCAGCCGACGTGATGAACTTCTACGGGAACATCCCCGGGTTTCCCACCACAACGTGGGACGGCGGAGACCAGATCGTGGGTGGATGGTCGGCCGTCTACGCCAGTCATCGTGCCGAATTCAACAAGCGCAAGTTGATCAAGTCGCCCTTTTCGATCTCGCTCAGCGGCGTTCAGGTGGGTGATAGCGGTCTCGTCCAGGCCAGAATCGACTACCCCGGGGGCGTGCCCATCCCGGGCAACATCAAGATGGCCATCATCGAGGAGAGCAAGTACTGTCATTGGCCTTCGGGGACGGGTTATCCGATCTACGCCGACAGCATGCGCGACTTCCTGCGCGACATGTGCCCCAGCTCGAGCGGCGACCCAATCACGATCAACCACGGGACTGCGTTCAAGGACATCCGGTTCACTCTGGGTGCCTGGTGGAACAAGGCCCGATTGCATTTCATCGTGTACGTCAACGACATGACAACCAAGGAAGTGTTCAATGTGAGCGAGATTGCCTACGATGAACTGAACGCATCCGTCGACGTCCCGATGCCGATTTTTGTTGGGCGAATGGACCTTCTGCCGATATCACCGAACCCGATCACGGGCAGTGCGGTCTTGTCCTATAGCCTGGCCGTCGCGGGCCGCGTGAAACTGGGCGTCTACGACATCGCCGGGCGACTGGTGGCGGGGATGGTCGACGGCAGCCGGTCGGCCGGATACCACTCCGTCACCTGGCACGGGACAAACGATGGCGGTCAGCGGATTGCCAGCGGCGTGTATTTCGTGCGACTGGAAGCGGGCGGCGACTCCCGGACCCGACGGGTCACGGTGGTCCGGTAGCAGCGTGGGGATGGGCGCAGCGCGCACGCGCCGCGCCCAACCCCTTCGGGGGAGATCGAGTCATGCCCTTTCGCGGCGGGAAGCCTTTGCGGCCTGTTTCGTTGACTTGAACTACCATCCCCCCGGTGAGGTCGGGGCCACGCTGATCCCCGACCACGAATCGCACGACTTCGGAGCATCCGATGAAACGGCATACGGTGCTGCTGGGTGTGCTTCTTCTTGCCGCCACGGCACACGCACAGGTCCCCAACCTCGCGCTGAAGGACATCAACGGCAAACGGGTCGCGCTGCGCGAAGTGGCCGCGAGGAGTCCAGTGCTGGTGACGTTCTGGGCCACCTGGTGCGTGCCCTGCCGGGAGGAGTTGGTCCATATCCAGAAGCTCCACTCCGCCTACGGCGACAGCGGCCTGGGGTTCCTGGCCATCGCCATCGACGACACCAAGACGGCCAACAGGGTCAAGTCGGTGGCCAGGGGCAAGCGGTTGACCATGCCGATACTGCTGGACCCCGAGCAGGAGGCGATGCGGGCATTCGGGCTGGCCGAGGTGCCGGGCGTGTTCATCCTCGACCGCAACGGGAAGATGCTGTACCAGCACACCGGCTACAAGCCCGGCGACGAGGCGCAACTCGAGGAGCACGTCAGGACCGCGGTACGCCTGGACCATGAAGCCACGGCGCTGGCGGGAGCGGATTCGGCCGCTGCGCCCGACACCACCCGGAACGGCAAGAAGAAGAGATGAAGCCAAGGCCTGCGCCCCTGCTGCCCCTTGCGGCCCTCTTGCTGTCGCTGCTGCCGTCGGGCTGCGGCAAGAAGCTGCCGACGGCTTTCAATGCCGGACAGGGCTTCCCGCGGACCGTGCTCGTGGAGGTGTTCACCTCCGAATCCTGCACCAACTGTCCCAAGGCCGACGCGGCCGCCGAGCAGATCGCCGCTGAAATGGGCGATTCGCTCTGCCTGATCGAGCTGCATCCAAAGACGTTCCTACCGCCGGGCGATAGCCTGGGTATCAACGCAGCGGACACGCTGGTGACGGCATACGGCGCGACAGGCCTTCCGCTATTTGTCTGCGACGGCATCAAGACGGTCCCCCGCACGGCGGCGGACGTCCCCGGCACCTATGCCATCTACCGGCAGGCGGTCGCTCCCCGCGCGTCGAAGAGCAGCCCGGTGGAGCTCCGCTTGAGTGCCCGGGCCGACCAGAACGCCCTGCAGTACACCGCGGTGATCACGGCCGACGCCTCGTTGCCGCGAGCCTCGAACCTCGGACTGTTCCTGGTCGTGGTCGAGGATTCGGTCAACGC
>Ga0315283_10004858_pt1 | contig 11786 bp, 9 predicted proteins | sample YL17G09_0_MG_FD_204541 | JGI IMG/M metagenome (GOLD analysis project Ga0315283, IMG submission 204541) | Sediment microbial communities from Yellowstone Lake, YNP, Wyoming, USA - YL17G09_0 | ecosystem: Environmental > Aquatic > Freshwater > Lake > Sediment | place: USA: Wyoming | collected...
GCCGCCGATCATGCCGGCGCCGATCAGCGAGATCTTCTTGCGAGCCATGCGAACTCCTTGTCTCGGGCGGCCGGACGGACCGGTTGCAGTGCGGCCATGAGCCGCGCGCCACGACGTTCGAGGGGTCATCGAATCCGCGGCCGCTCGAGGATGCGGCCCTTCTCGCACGATACAGGCGGTGCGGGTGCACCCTCAAGGGGTGGCGGCGCGGAAAAGGTGGAACGGAGTTGGCGCCGGGCAAGAAGAGACGTGAAGAATGGCCTGAAAGCGGAAGAGGGAGAGCCTAGCCCCCCCGCCTCCAAGGTGTGATCTCGAGTGCTGTTGCTCGTGATGTAAACCGCTCCGAAGATCGCCAATCGCAGGCCTTGGAGCGCGGGTTCAGAAAGGCATCCAACGCGGCGCGATGCGTTTTTCGAGCTTGGTCACCGTCAACTTCTTCATTCTTCTCACCTCACCGCAGTTTTTGGGTCCACGAACTGTTCTACCTGCGAGCCAATCGGGGACGCGAACTTGGTCAGAAAGGCATCCAACGCGGCGCGATGCGCTTTTCCAACTTGGTCACCACCAGCTTCTTCATTCTTCTCACCCCCGCTTGCGGTTTGATGCCCCACTGCGTGTCTCGACTCCTGCCCATGACCCATTGCACCTCGGATGCCACAAGGGCTCCGGGCCGCAACCTATCCGGTCGGCACGTGTATCGAGTTGTCTGGTTGTTACTTAACATCCCTACCATGGGGAGGGACTTGGGGGTCACCGCGAAGATCTCTGGTTGGCGGAATGTCGTCTAATGATGACGTCGATTCGCACCAAGCGACTGTTTTTCCGCGCAGTGTGTTTTTCTTCATATACTTAGTCTTTTGATGACATCGAGTAGCCAATAGGTGACGTTTTAGCGCAGCGACGGCTGCGCCCCTCCACCCCGCCGCAACGCCTCCAGACGGGCCCGGGCTGGTTCGAAGCTAGGATCGAGCTGCAGCGCGTCCGACCACGACGCCACGGCCTCGTCCCGCCGCCCGTGCGACCACAACTGCTCCCCGAGGCTGTACCGCGCCGGCGCGTTTTCCGGCCAGCGGCGCACGATGTCTTGCGACAGGGCCAGGGCGCGCGAGCCGTCACCGGGGTTGTGGCTCTCGCTCCAGTACGCCGCCAGATTCAACTGTGCCTCGATGCGATCCGGCAGTATGTGAGCGGCGGCTTCCTGCTCTTGAATCGCCCCCCGTAAATCGCCGCTGGCATAGAGACGCTCGGCCATCTGCGCGTGCTCCCACCCGCGGGCACTTGCGGGTGGGCGTGCGCCGGCTCGCGCCGCAACCGCAACCGGGATCATGACCATGAGCGCGCCCGCCACGGATCGCCACGCACGTCCACGCACGGCGTCCCCGAATGCGGCGACACCGGCGCCGCACAACAGCGCCACCTCGGGCGCCGCGATCAACCGATGCCGCGCCGTGACAAAGAACATCACGCACGGAGCAAGCAGCGCCACGGCCCAAACCGCCACCATTCGCGTCTCACGGCGCCGCCACGCACGCCACACGCCCAGCGCCGCGAACGGCCACAGCCAGCCGAAGTCCACCGCCATCCAACGCAACGCCGGCAAGCGCTGCGCATGAAATGTATAGCTCTCCACTTGCGGAATTTCCTGCGCTTGCAACAGCAGCCATGCCTTCCGGAACGGCAACGCTGCGGCCGCCGCGGGTTCGCGGCGCATCCACGCGCGCGCGCGGGCCATCCATAACGCCGAATTCGCCGCCTGCTCGGTCCCCGCCGCACTCTTCACCGTCAGTGCGCGCGCTACGATCGCGGTGGGAATGGCGGCCGCACCCGCCCCACCCACCGCATCCGCCAGCACCGGCGCAGTGAAGAAGTGCACGCCCTCGGGCTCGCGGAAGCGGCCGTTCGCACCCGGCCCATTGCCGGCGTAGAAATTGACCCCGCCATTCGTGGTCAGCGTAAACCCGCCGCCCAAACGCGCATTGCGCGCTGCGATGGGGACCAGCAGTGCCGCCCAAGCAACGAGCGCCAGCGCCACGACGCTGCGCCGCGACGGTCCGGCGGAAGTCCACAACCACCACACCGCCACCGGTGCCAAGAGCAGCGCGGTCGGCCGCGCCAGCGCCGCCGCCCCCAACGCCAGTCCCACCCCCACACCCCGCCACGCACTGGCGCGATCGTCGCGCAGCAACAACGCCAGCGCCGCCAATGCGAGCGTCAGCAGCACCACGTCGAGGACCAGTAAATTCTCGTGGAACACGAGTGGACCATAGAGTCCAAGCGCCACCGCCGCCGCAAACCCCGCCGTGCGCCCAAACACTCGCCGCCCGATGGACAGCACGAGTGCGACATCGAGCACGCCGAGGGCGCTCTGCACGAGCCGCGCCGACCACGGGTCCGCCCCCAGGATCCGGTACCAAAGCGCCAGCCAATACGGATAGAAAGGGCCCAAGAAATACGCGCCTTGGAAATCACCGTGGCCTGCAGCCAGCGATCGCGCCCACACGTGATAGAAAGCGCCGTCCAAGTACGGCACGCGAAACACCGGGTCGTCGCGCGTCAAAAGCAGGAAGGCGACGCGTTGCAGCGCCACGGCGCCGATCAAGAACACCGCTGAGCGGTCTGGACGCTTCAAGGTCGCACTCCCACGGTTCACAGGCGCCGGCCCGGCAGTCTAGCAAGTCGCCCGGCGGCCCACACATTCACGGCGAAACCCGGCGCGGCAGACACCGCGGCACCCAGCGCGACGCTCAACGCGGCAATCCCGCGGCAGACACTCCGGCAGACAGCGCCACAGACACCGCCGCAGCCTGCCCGCCCCGTGAGCGCCCTGGTGTAGAGTCGCCCGGACGCCCCATCCGTACCATCGCCGGAGGCCCCGCATGCAGAAGCCCGCGCCCGCCGATCACCCAATCCACGAGTTGCTGCAGTCGCGCTGGAGCCCCCGCGCATTTCTGCCGCGCCCGATCGCGCCGGCAACGCTGCACTCGTTGTTCGAAGCCGCCCGCTGGGCGCCGTCTTCGTCCAACGAGCAACCCTGGTGCTTCGTGGTGGCGCCGCGCGATCACGCCGCTGATTTCGACCGCTTGCTGAAGACCCTTGCGGCCTCCAACCAACGTTGGGCCCACAACGCCGGCGCGCTCGTGCTCTGCACCGCCCGCACCGGCTTCGAACGCACCGGCAAGCCGAACGCGCATGCTTGGCACGATTGCGGTTTGGCGTTGGCTCAACTTCTCGTCGAGGCCACATCCCTGGGGCTGAGCGCGCATGTGATGGCCGGCTTCGATGCCGAACTCGCCCGCCAGGCCTGCGCCGTACCGGCGGGCTTCGACCCCGTCACGGTCACGGCGATCGGCCACGCCGGCGAGGCCGATTCCCTGCCCGACGAACTCCGGACCCGGGAGCTCGCGCCTCGCCAACGCCGCCCGTACCACGAACTGGTTTTCCTGGGCACCTGGGGCCACCCCGCACCGGATGCACCGGATTCGGCGCCGTGAAGTAAGATCCAACCATGAACCAGGATGATTCGGCGGCCAAAGTCCAAGGTCCGGGGTCCGAAACCGGCGAACTGCGTTTGCTCGACACGCTGCGGCGTGAAATCGACCGGGTGGGATCGTTCGACCGGTTGATGCACGTTCTCCTTCGCGTCGTCCAACCGCATTTCGCCGCCCACGCCGGCATCGTGTGGGCGGCCGAGTCGGGTCCGACGCCGTTCCGTGTCGTCCACCAGACCGGATCGCACGCCTGGGACCCCGGTTTCCTCGGGCAGTTGCAACAGACCGGCCGCGTCGCCGTACCGCCCAACATCCTCTATGCCGCATTGCGCGAACACGACAGCATCGTCGGGGTGTTGCTGCTCGCCCGTTCCGAACCGTTCTCCAAGCTCGAATTGCGCGCCTTGCTGCGTGCGGCCGAGATCGCGGGCGAACGGCTGGACGACCTGGCCGAAGAACGCGTTGTCGAGATTCTGGCACGCATCGATCACAAGATCTCGCGCGAGCTCCGCACCGTCGACTTGCTGTATCAAATTCTCGACGGGCTCGAGCTCATCACCCACTACGATCACAGCGGCGCGATCTTGCTATTCGACCGCGAACACAGCTCACTCGAAGTGAGCGCCGAACGCATCGTCTGGCGCAAGATCAAGAGCACCAACGTGCGCCGGGTTCTGCCGCTCGAGCGCGACCTGGCCGATCTGCTGCAGCCCCACAACCGCGCCTTCCTGCTGCGACGCGAAGCCGGCGCCGTGACGGACGCGGCCGGCACGATGCCGGTGGCGGATGAGGCCGCGCATATCTCCACCGAGATTCTGCCGCTCTTCGAGGTCTGCACCGACCACGACGCGATCCGCGAGCCGGCGGGCTCGCGAGTCGCGACGCTGTTCGAACGCCTGGGTTATGGCCACGCCGAGGGCGAGCCGCACGCGGGCAGCATGCTTGTCGTACCGCTCTTGTTCGGCCCCCGGCTCTTGGGTTTGCTCAAACTCTCGGCGCTCGGCACCGGCGCGTTTACCCGCTTCCACGTCTATACCGTCGGCCGGTTCGTCGAAAAGATGAGCACCACGATCCGCAATGCCAATCTGTATGGCCGGCGCTTGTCCGAATTGCGCGCCATCAACGACATCGGCAAACTGGTGACGCGCTCGCTGCCGCTCGAGGAAACCTGCACCACGATTCTCGACATCGTGTTGCAAGTACTGAACCTCACGACCGGCTCCATCGAACTCATCGATCGTGACGGCGGCCGCCTGCGTCTGCTGGCATCGCGCGGTTACGCCGCCACCCACGAGGGCCTGGCGCTCGGGGACGGGATCACCGGCACCGTGGCGCAGACCGGTCAACCGATCGTCGCCAACGACGTGAGCGGGCACCCCAAGTACGTTCAGCGCAACGACCAGTCCCGCTCCGAGGTCGCCGTACCGATCGTCTTCGAGGGCACCACCGTGGGCGTACTGAACGTCGAGTCGGCCGCGCCGGCGCGTTTCAGCGGCCGCGATCTGGACTTCCTGTCGATCTTGGCCGACAAGACCGCGACCGCGCTCGAAACCCTCGAACAGCGGGAACACCGGCGTGCCACGCTCGAACTGCTGCACGAGCTCGGCGCCCAGCTCGTGGTGCCGGAAGAGCAAGGCAAGCTGCTGCGCTTGGTGGTGGACCTGACGCGCAAACATCTCACGTGCGAAGTCGCATCGATTTTTTTGTTCGAACACGGCCGCTTCCGCCGCCGTGCGACATCCGGGCTGCCGGACGATTGGTTTTCCGATGAGAGCTATGGTTCGGGTGAGGGCCTGACCGGCCGCGCGGCCGTGCCCAGCGACGCCCCACACCTGCAAACCGTGGTCGACAATGCGGTCGCACAGAGCGCGCTGGTGCGCGCCGATACTTTGCATCGTTATCAAGCGCAGTTGCCCAGCGGCCGCATTGCCCACTTGGTGGCGGCGCCGCTCGTGGAAGGCGACCGCCCCATCGGCATCCTGCGAGTTCTCAACCGCCTGACTCTCGACGGCCGCCTGGTGCTGGGCGGCTTTACGCCGTCGGATGTGATGCTGCTGACGACGATCGCCAGCCAAGTGTCGCTGGCGATCGCCAACTTGAAGAAACACGAGCGCATCAAGAAGATGAGCGCCAAGCTCGAGACCCAGGTCCGCCAGCGTACCGAGGAAGCGCAGCGCCTGGCGACGCTGGTGGAAAACGCCCCCCTGGCGATTCTAGAAGTGGATCCCCGCGGCATTCTGCGGTTCATCAACGAATCCGGCGAGCGCATGTTCGGCTATCAGGCCGCCGAGCTCCGCGACCACCAGATCTCGGGCGAAGGCCTGAATCTGCTGGGCGATGCCTTCGAGGACCTGGTGCGCGTCGTCGAATTGATGGGTTATTGGTCGGGTGAGGTCACCTACCGCCGTAGCGACGGCAAAACCCTGCCGGCGTTGCTGTCCACCCGGGCGCTGCACGACCCGGCGGGCGCCATGCGTGGCGTGGTGATCTTCGCCCGTGACATCTCGACCCTGAAGGACCTGGAACGACAGTTGTTGGAGGCGGAGGGCAAGCGTGCCATGGCCGACCTTGCGGGTGGCGTCGCGCACGATCTCAACAACGCACTTGGTTCCGTCCTGCCGATGATCCAAGCGTTGCGCTCGGACGTCGAGGAAGAACGCTTCGACCGCGAGCAATTTCTGACCGACTTGGGCCAGATCGAAAGCTACACCCGGCTTTCGGTGCGCATCTTCCAAGGTATGCTGCAAATGAGCCGCGGCACCTTCGCCATCGACAAGATGGTGAGCGTCAACGAACGCATCCGCACCGCCCTCGACATCCTGAGCCTGCGGTTGGACAAGGCCGCCAACGTCACGCTGCAGCTGGAACTCCAGACAGAGATGCCGCTCACCCTGGCGCATCCGGGACGCTTGGAGCAAGTGTTCCACAACTTGGTGAACAACGCCATCGAAGCCATGCCCGACGGCGGAACGCTCACGCTGCGGTCTTGGAGCGACAGCCATGCGATCTTCATCGAGGTCCAGGACACCGGCGTCGGCATCCCCGAGGAACTCCTGGCGCGGGTACAGGAGCCGTTCTACACCAGCAAACGCCATGGTACCGGCCTGGGCCTGTCGGTGGTGCGGAGCATCGTCTGGGAGCACAACGGCAAGATGACCATGCACAGCAAGCCGGCCCAGGGCACGACCGTGCATATCGAGATCCCGATCCGCAATGTCACTCCGCCGGACGAGGAGGACGGAGCATGAGCACGGCGCCGCGCGCCCGCATCCTGGTCGTCGATGACGAGCCCGGCCTGCAGAACACCGTGCGCCGTATTCTGGCGCGCAATCACGACGTCAGCGTCGCCTCTTCCGGGCCCGAGGCACTTGCAATCTTGCAACGCACCCCGCACGACCTGGCGATCGTCGACGTGCGCATGCCGGGCATGAATGGCTTCGAGGTGCTGAAGGCCATCAAGGCCGCACACGCCGACACCGAGGTCATCATCATGACCGGCTCGATCTCCAACCCGGAAGAGAAACTGGTCGAGGCGTTGCGCGAGCAGGCGTTCTATTTCATCGCCAAGCCCTTCGAAAAGATGGTCCTCGAAACCCTGGTCGACCGCTGCCTCGAACGCCAGCGGCTCGAGCGCGAGAAACGTGACTGGACGCAGGCGCTGGAACGCGATCTGGAGCAGGCGCGGCGTTTCCAGCGCATGCTCTTGCCGCGCGCTTTCCCGCGCGTCCCCCACCTGCGCGGCGACGTGATCTACGCGCCGTCCGAGATCTTGAGCGGCGACTTCTACGATTTTTTCGATTTGGGCCACTCCCGTGTCGGCGTGCTGATCGCCGACGTCTCCGGTCATGGGGTGTCGGCGGCGCTGTACACCGGCATGGTGAAATCGGAGATGCTGTCGGTGCGCGACGAATTCGAACACCCGGACGTCTTGTTCGCCAGGATCAACGAGCGCTTGGGCGTCACCGCGCAGCGGCGCCGGCACGTCACCGCGCTGCTCTTGATTCTCGACACCGAATCCCGGCACCTGCGGTACGTCAATGCCGGCCATCCGGGCTTCTTCACCGCCGCGGGCTTGGCCTGGGAATCCACCGGCCCGCCGCTCGGGATGCTGGAGGGCGCCGCGTACGAAGTTCGCGAGGCCGCCCTGGCGCCGGGCGAGCGCCTCTTCCTGTACACCGACGGGATCCTCGAAGCCATGCGCCCGGACGGCACGGAGTTCGGTTTCGACCGGATTCGGGACGCCTTCGACGCCACGCGCGGCCTGCTGCCCGATGCCGCGGTCGCGGCAGTGGTGAACGCCGTGCAACGCTTCACCGGCAGCGAGGAATTTGCCGACGACGCCACCGCCATCGTGCTCGAGTTGATGCCGTAGGTCCGGACGTGCAGCCGGAGGCCGACGCGGGCCTTGGGTAGTGAAACTGACCCACAACCGCGCCGCGCCCGAGTTGAATTCGCGCCTCCCGGCGTGGTATCATTGCGCGCCATCCCAGACCGATACACGGCCTCTTGCGATCACCGATCTTCTCTCAGCCGGCCGTCCGTTCTCTTGCTGACGGAGGGTTTGGTTTCATGCGCTCCTCTGCCGCCTTGCTCAGCCTGCTTGTCTTGGCGCTCAGCCTCGCCACCCCGGCGCACGCCGGCGACGGTGTCTTCGGCGTGTTCTTCGACCGCACCGGCACGAATTGCTCGGGCACCGTACCGGTGGCCTCGGTGGCCACGCTGCATGTGGTGTTGTTGCCCCAGGGCTCGACCTTCGCCGGAATCATGGGCGCCGAGTTCAGTATCACCGCGGCCCAAAACGCCACGTTCCTGTTCCAAGGTGAAAGCGTCGAGTCGGGCGCCATCCAACTCGGCACTGCCCTGAACGGGGGCACGAGCATCGGGTTTTCCGCCTGTCACTCCGGCGGCACGATTCCCGTGCTCGCCTTTCAGGTCATCAACCTGGGCGGGACGGCGCACGACGTCGAGATGCGCGTTGCCCCCAAGGCGTCGCCCAGCAATCCACTGCTGCAATGTCCGGTCGCGGTGTTGTGCGACGACCCACAGTTCACGGCGATTTGCGCCGGCGGTGCACGCGGGATCTTGAATCCCAGTGCCCAGCAACCCTGCGGTGCGGGCCGGAGCGCTGCCGGCTGGGACTATGTGAAGGACATGTATCGCTGACAAACGGCCGGACGGTCCTCCCCTATTTGGCGGAACGCGGCGGGCGCGGCGGAACGCGGCGGGCCCGGCCGGCCGAAAGTCCGGCCCGTGCACCGGCCGCCTTGGGCCACGGCCGAACTTCAGACCCAGGGTCGAGCGGCGATTTCGTATCGACAACCGCGCCGCGGTGGTGCTATTTTTTGTGCCTGCGATCGCCCCTCGGTCGTGCCGAACGCCATGGATGGCGTGGCCGGGGGATCTATGCCGATTCGGCTTCTCGTTGCCGATGGTTGCCGCGTTTGCCTGTATGGCATTCAGGCCATCCTGAAGGATGCGCCCGATTTCACTTTGATCGGTTCCACGCGCGACGGTGAAGCCGCCGTCCAAGTGGCCCTGTCTCTTCGTCCCGACATTCTGTTGCTCGGCATCAACCTCGAGTCGGTGAACGGCCTGACCGCGATGGCGCGCGTGCACCACGCCGATCCCGGCATTCGCGGCGTCTTCCTCACCGAACAGGCCGGAGACCGCTGGGAGAGTCTGGGCCGGGAGGCCGGCGCCGTCGCCTGGGTGAGCAAGAACGTCGACCCGACGGTTCTACTGAACGCCCTGCGCGATGTCCACGCGGGCCGGCGCCCAACGGGTCCGCCCGCGGCCCGCATGGAACCCACGCCGCCCGGACGGCAGGCGGCGCTGTTGAGTCCAAAAGAGCTCGCCGTCCTCCAAGCAGCGGTACGGGGTCTGGCCGCCAAGGACATCGCGGCCATTGTCGGGTGTGCGTCGCGCACCGTGGACAAACACCTGGAAAGCGTCCGGCACAAACTCGGGGTCACCCACCCGCGGGCGATCATTCCAATCGGCCTCGTCCATCTGCGCTATCTCGACCTGTTGGCGGACGAAGCGCGGGAGAGCGGCGGCGAGCCACCCTCCGATCCGCCGGACGGCGCGCCGCACCCCGACAGCCCGGCTGCATAGTTCGCACGATATCCACCTCCTCCATCCTCGGTATGACGAGCGCCCCACCGCCTGCGTAGTGCAACTGTATGAGCTGTTCCGCATCGTCCGCTTGGATCGATGCTTGCTCCTCCAATGGTGTTTCATGGAGGTGCTTCTTTATGTCGCTTCAAGCGATCGTCACGAAGACCACGGACGAGCCGGCCATCGCCATTCTCGCGTTGTACGGTGAGGTCAACAGCGAGACCGTCTCCGTGATGGATGCGCAGTTGAATCAGCAGTTGCAACAGTGCGGCCGCGTCGTGGTCGACTTTTCGCAAACGGTGTATGTCAGTTCCGCAGGTTGGCGCAGTTTGGTGGACCGTTGCTCCAAGACCCGGCCCGCGGGCGTGGTCGTTGCGTCCATGCAGCCGTCGGTCCGCGATGTCTACGACCTGCTTGGAATGGGTTATGTCCTGGGCGCTTACGACACCGTGCGCGACGCCGTCGCCGCATTGCTGCGCCCGCCGGTAGCCGCTGCAACACCGCCACAACGCAAACCATCGGGTTCCACTCTCTGAGGTCGAAGCATGAACGACGCGATCCGCGATGACGTGCAGGCAGAGGTGGACGCCTTCGTGGTGCGCGTGCGTTCGGTATTCGATCCCGCGCGCTATCCGCGCTTGGCGGACGGCGACCAGTTCGACACCGCGCTCGCGGCGGTGGGCCGGGAATTCACCGCTCTCCAGCGGGTGTTCCATGACTACTTGATGGCTTCTTGGGCGGAGGAAGCGGCTGCTGCCCTGCGGGGCACCGCCGCGCCGCCCACCGCCGGCCGCGAACCTGGCCAGAGCAAAGGACGCCCACAGTGAGTTCCGGTTGGAGCGCCCTGCAGGGCAACCCGCCTCCCGCGCCGGCGCCCGCCGACTCGCGAGTGCTCGACCAACGCATTTGGTCCAATTGGTTCATGATCGCCGGGTTAGCCGTTGTAACCACGATCGGCTTGGCGTTGGGATTGCTGTCGTTCGTCCGCGGCCGCTCGGATTCCCCGTGGCCGTGGAACCGTACCGAGCAAAGCCTGCTACTCATCCTGTCGGCGGCGATGGTGACCCTGGTCACCTGGCTCACCATCCAGCAGCGCCACCTGGCGGCGTTGCGCGCCGAGAACGAACGGATGCGGGAAGACTACATCGAGCGCATGCGCCGCCACAACGACCGGCTCATGGCGCTTCTAAATGTCAGCCAGACCATGGGCACCGAGACCGACGTGCAGGCCATTTTGGACACCATCACCGCTACCTGCTTGCGCACCTTCGAATGCGAGCGCGTGTCGTTGATGGTCGCCGAGAGCAACGAGCCCCACGCCGACTTGGTCGTGCGTTCCGCCGCCGGCCACGACAACCCGGCGTCCATCCTCGGTGCGCGGCAGAAGATCGGCGAAGGCGTCGCCGGCGCGGTCGCCACCACGCGCCAGCCCATGGTGCTTGGACCCCGCCCGTTTCCCGATCGTCCTGCAACGGACGCACCGCAGGCGTCCCGCCTGTCTGCCGCCATGGTGGTTCCCATCCTGGTCCGCGGCGAACTGGTGGGTGTTGTAAATGTTGGAACGCAGCGCCCAGGGGCGCGCTATACCGACGAAGATCTGCGAGCACTGCAAGTGTTCGCCGAGAATGCGGGCACCTGCATCCGCCACGCTGAGCAGTCGCACTGGATGCGGCAGACCATCGCTGCGCTGCGCGCCACCCACTGATTCATTCTCATGTGTTCAGAGAGTCTCTTGCACCGGTCCGTGCTGCGGCCCCGGCGGCGTGCTGGATGTGGCCGGCGGCAGAACCCACGCGTCGGTGGGCGACGCCGGGAGTGCGGAGGTTGCCTCGGGCTCGGACTCACTCCGCAGGATTCCCGCCCCAGGCAACTCCGGCCCCGCAATGCCACTGGCCGGCGCGCCGCGTCCAGGCGGCGTGGGCGCCGCATCTTCGCCAGGTGCATTCGCCGGCTGTAACGACTCCAGCTCCGTGGATGGCGCGAGCTCGGTGAGAACGATGTCGACACGCCGGTTACGTTTCCGGCCCTCTTCGGTGCCGTTGTCCGCCACCGGTTTGGTGTCGGCGAATCCGGCGATCATCATTCGCGACTCCGGCATGCCGCCCTTGTCAGTCAGGCATTCCAGCACCGCGACCGCCCGGGCCGCCGACAACTCCCAGTTGTTGCGGAAGCGCGCACTGC
>Ga0315283_10004862_pt1 | contig 11785 bp, 7 predicted proteins | sample YL17G09_0_MG_FD_204541 | JGI IMG/M metagenome (GOLD analysis project Ga0315283, IMG submission 204541) | Sediment microbial communities from Yellowstone Lake, YNP, Wyoming, USA - YL17G09_0 | ecosystem: Environmental > Aquatic > Freshwater > Lake > Sediment | place: USA: Wyoming | collected...
TGTACACCCGGCATGCTGATGTCTTGTTATGCATTGCTACTGAACAATCCCAACCCCAACCAGGATGAAATTCGGGAGGCAATCGCTGGTAATCTCTGCCGTTGCGGTAGTTATCAAGGCGTAGTGGAGGCGGTCCTTGCGGCGGCTGATATAAGCGTGGAGGCCAAGCATGACTGATTTTAGTGTTATCGGCAGGCATGTGGATGCGATCAGGAGCCGCGAGGTTGTCACCGGGCAGGCGCGCTATTGCCCGGATATTCGCTTGCCGGGGATGCTGGTGGGCAAACTTCTCTACCCAAAACATACCTGCGCTCGCATCAAGCGGCTGGATGTGAGCGCGGCGCGGGCGCTGCCCGGAGTTGCGGCGGTACTGATAGCCAAGGATATCCCGGGCGAGAACAGCTATTTTTACGCCCAGCCCGCCGACCAACCATTACTGGTCCCCGACTTGGTGCGCTATCAGGGCGACGCACTGGCGGCAGTCGCGGCTGAGAGCGAAGAAGCGGCGCGGGCGGCTCTGGACGCCATACAGGTCGAATATGAACCGCTTGCGGGAGTATACAATGTTCTTGAAGCGATGAAACCGGGTGCACAGCAGGTCTGGCCTGAGCGGGGAAATATTTACGATCACCTGGTCATCAATCATGGCGATATTGAAGCCGGGTTCAAACAGGCGGATGTCATCATTAAAAACACCTTTTACACGCCTCTGGTCGAACATGCCTTTTTGGAGACCGAAGGCGCAGTCGCGTATATGGATGAGGTTGGGACAATGGTCGTTTACTCTTCATGTCAGGCGCCGCACCGCGACCGGTTGCAGATTGCTCGAGCACTGGGCATGCCGGAGAATCGGGTCAGGGTGATCACCCCGCACATCGGCGGGGCGTTCGGCGGCAAGGATGAGGCGCATGTTCAGATCCATGCTGCGTTGCTGGCCCAGTCCAGCGGCCGTCCTGTCAGGATCATCCGCTCGCGGGAAGAGTCCATCCTGACCCACGTCAAGCGTCACCCTGTCATCATCCGCTATCGCAGCGGCATCACACGAGACGGAAAACTTACCGCCGTTCATGCGGAAGCGATCGGCGACACCGGCCCCTATGTCAACGCCGGGCGGGATGTGATGAATTTCGTCGCCGCAACTTTGAGCGGTCCATATAATGTACCCAACGCGCGGTTGGAGGCCTATACCGTTTTTACAAATAATCCCATCTGCGGCGCGATGCGCGGCTATGGCATCCCGCAGGCCAGTTTTGCCTACGAAGCCCAGATGGACACCCTGGCACGGACAATTGGCATGGACCCGCTGGAGATTCGCCTGCGCAATGGCCTGGAGACGGGAATGCAGGTGCCGACAGGAGTCACCATTCGCGAAGGGCGCGGCATGAAGATCTGCCTTCAGGAGGCGGCGAAGCTCTCCGGCTGGAACGAGCGTAAGAAAGAGAAAAGCCAGCCCGCGCCTCACTTGCGGCGCGGGTGGGGCATGGCTTCCATCTGGTTTAGCATCGGCATGGGGCGGAATATCCCCGACCATGCTGGCGCGACGCTTGAAATGACCCGGGATGGCTCGGTTATCCTGCACACCGGCGCAGCGGACATGGGTCAGGGTGCACACACAGTGCTGGCGCAAATGGCAGCGGAGGCACTGGGCGTCAAACTCGATGCGGTCAGAGTTGTCGGCCCGGATACGGAACTCAGCTTAGACGCCGGGCCATCGGTCGCCAGCCGCCAGACCTTCATCTCAGGCAATGCTGTTTTGCGGGCCGCGCAGCCAATACGTGCGGCGCTGCTGCAAACCGCCAGCGAGGAAACAGGCCTCCCAATGGATAAATTGGATTTGAGGGAAGGGTTATTATTTGCTGAGGATGAGGTGTTATCGGTGACTGTGGCAGAACTGGCCGCGAAAGCCGCAGAGCGTGACCGACGTCTGCATGCGGATGGTTTCTATGCAATGGAGTATCCTGAGGTGCTGCCTCCCAATAGCTATCCTTATGCCCCGGCGGTATTCACTTTCGGCACGCAGGTGGCACAGGTTCTGGTGGATATCGAGACCGGGCAGGTCACGATTGAAAAACTGGTCGCGGTGCATGATGCCGGCAGGGTCATTAATCCCGGTGGGGCGCGGGGACAGGTAGAGGGAGGCGTCATAATGGGTATGGGTTACGCTCTGATGGAAGAACTACTGGTCGTTCAGGGCTGCACCCAAAATTCCACCTTCGGCAGTTATCTCATCCCCACAGCCAAAGATGTTCCTGGGTTGATTATAAAAATCATGGAGATTCCAGAACCCTACGCACCCTTCGGCGCCAAAGGTCTGGGAGAACCACCGCTCACGGCCACTGCGCCCGCCATCCTGAACGCAGTGGTGGATGCGATTGGTATTCCTCTTGATCGAATTCCCCTGACACCTGAACGGGTTTTGACGGCGATAGACTCACACAGTGCTGAAAGCCCAGTATAATGGCGACTCAAGTCACTATTCAACTACTGAAGCCGTCAAAACTCGAGTAGATAATCCCATGCATGAGAATTGGTTGTTCCGCAATGCCATGCTCGAAAATGCCGCCTCTCCGGTGGATATTTCCATTCACGCCGGCAGGATCGCTGAAATAGGTCCGGGCTTGGCGGCGGAAGGCAGCCAGATCGTGGATGCTGGCGGTCTGCTGGCCTCGCCGCTCTTCATTGACCCTCATCACCATTTGGATTGCGCGTTCCTTTCCGAGCCGCCCAACCAGTCTGGAACGCTGGAGGAAGCCATCCAAACCAACGCCCGTCTCAAGGTAAGCAGATCGGATGAGGACATAAACGAGAAAGCCTGCCGCGCATTGCAGATGGCACTGCAAAATGGCACGGGGTGGGTGCGCAGCCACACCGATATCGACCCGGTCTCGAAACTCAAATTACTCTATCCGATCTCGGAAGCCAAAGAAAAGTTTCGTGGACTGGTGGATGTGCAGATTGTGGCTTTTCCACAGCTTGGCCTGGTCGCCGACCCGCAGAGCGTCCAACTGATGCGGGCGGCCATGCGTGAAGGCGCGGATGTGGTCGGCGGCATGCCTCATGCTGAGGCCTCGCCCGAGGACGCGGTCCGGCATATCGAGATCGCCTTCCAAATTGCGACGGAGTTCAACGCCGATATTGACATGCACGTCGACGAAACCGACGATCCAAGCTCGCGCACACTGGAAATGCTCGCCGAAGCAACCATCCGCTATTCATACCAGGGGCGGGTAACCGCTGGTCACTGCTGCGCTCTGGCAGCCTACCCAGACGATTACGCCAGAAGGGTGATCGAGAAAACAGCTGAGGCACAAATTAACATCATCACCAACCCGCTGGTCAACCTTTATCTCCAGGGTCGGCATGACCGGCAACCCGTGCGGCGCGGCATCACCCGCGTCAGGGAACTGCTGGGGGCTGGAGTCAACGTGGCCTGCGGTTCGGATGATATCAGCAACCTCTTCTTTCCCTTTGGCCGCATGGACATGCTTGAGGTTGCCATGGTCACCTCGATTGCGGCACATCTGACGCGCCCGGACGAAATCCAGACCGCGTTCGATATGCCGCGTTGGCGCGCAGCGCAGGCCTTGAACCTGAAGGGTTATGGGATATTCGCTGGAGCACCAGCCAATATCGTTTTCCTCGCAGCAGAAAACGCCCGGGAGGCACTACGGCTTCAGCCGCTAAAACGGCTGGTCATTCGCAACGGAAATTTGGTTTCAACCCGGGAAGAGAGAAGCTCTTATCAACCAATAATCAAGGATGGAGCCTATGATAGAGAATAAAATCATCGAGAAGATTGCCCAGGCAATATTGGATGGCGAGGTCGGGGTTGCAACTGATACCACTCGCATAGCGCTTGAGGCTGGCCTGGATCCAATGCAGATTCTTAATGATGGCCTGATGGCCGGCGCAGACGAGGTCGGCAAGCGCTTCGAGTGCGGCGAATATTTCCTGCCCGAATTGCTGTTGGCAGGCCGCGCCCTCAAAGCAGCCATGGAAGTAATTAATCCCTTATTGGCCGGGAAAGCCACCGCTGCCGGAAGCTGGGTCGGAGGCCGGATCGTCATCGCTACGGTGCAGACCGACATCCACGACATTGGCAAGAACATTGTCGGCTCCATGCTGACTGCCGCTGGTTACACTGTCACTGACCTGGGCGTGGATGTGCCGCTCAAATCCATTGTGGATAGGGCGGAGGAAGTAGGGGCGCGGGTCATCGCCGTGTCAGTTTTGTTGACCACCTCCATGCCTTACATAAAAGACCTGATCGGCCTGCTGAAGGGGCGCGGCTTGCGCGAGAAATATATAGTGGTGGTCGGCGGCGCATCAGTGACTGAGGCCTGGGCGCAAAGCATCGGCGCAGATGGTACTGCCCGCAATGCTGCCGAGGCGGTCAAACTCGTTCGCGGACTTCTCAAAGCCATATAAGGAGGTGGATATGTCGGACTATCTGGAAATCCTCGAGCGGAGCAATGAAGGCGAATACATCACTGAAGAAAACTGGGATCTGGAAAAGGTTGCCGCGACCGCCAGGAAGCTGGTCAAAAAGCACCGCTTAGAATGGGATCGCAATCAGGTGGTCAGCGATGATCCATCCCTGGCAGATGCGGTTTATCAGGCGGGCTACGAGATGGCGGTGGAATTGGGCGCGTATAGCCGTTCCACCGAACGCATCATCGCGTTGAAGCAGGCAGAGATTGACGAGGGCATCCGCAACACACCCCAGACCTTGGTCATGGGTGAGGGCAAGGATGCACGGACGCTCTATGCCCGCAACCTGGGCGATGAACGCCCACCGCTATTTTTTGGCGGACCTCCGGGCAACCCTATCCCTCAGCAAATCTTCTTGCCCAATGTGGTTTCGTATGTGCAAGAACCATTGATTGATCTGGCAACCTGCGGCACGCTGACCGAGGTGGACGGCCACGCCGTCCGCACAGGCCACCCAATGGAGATCGTTGCCACGCGCCGTGAGCTGCAGTACATGCACGCCGCGCTGAACCAAGTCGGACGGCCTGGTATGGGTATGCTAGGGGCGCAGTCGAGCGTCTCGGAACTGGGCAACCTTGCCGCGACCCAGACGCGTTACCTGCGCCCGTGCGATTCCCACGTCATACCGCTGTTGAACGAATTGAAGATGGATAATCGTAATTTCTCGCGTGTGGTGAACTCACTGGACTATGGGATGATCAATGCCTCGCTGCCCTGCGTGATCGTTGGCGGATTGGGCGGCGGGCCACCGGGCTCGGCTGTGGTGAATGTGGCTTCATTCCTAGTAGCCAATGTCACCTGCCGCGCGGATTACCATCTCCTTCATCCCATCCATGTCCGGCACGTGGCAACCTCGACCCGCGAGGTGTTGTGGGTAATCAGCATTGTCGGCCAGGCCTTCACACGTAACGCGCCATCCATTATCGTTGCAGATATCTATCCCAAGTCCGGCGCGGGTACGAAGGAACTGCTCTATGAAACAGCAATCAATGCCATCGTCAACGCGGTGACCGCCAGCCACCTGGAGGGCTGCGGCTCGGCGGACGGCAAACTGCCCAATTGCTCCGGCCTGGAGGCGCGACTGATGGCGGAGGTGGCGCTTGCCTCGCACAGTATGAAGATGACGCTCAGGGAAGCCAATGAGTGGGCTCTTAAATTGTTGCCTCTTTACGAGCATATCTTCACCAAAGAGGGCGGCAACCCTGGGCTGCCCTTTGATAAGGTTTATAACATCTCATCCATTCAGCCGTTGGATTTCTGGCAGAAGATGTACGAAGAGGTCAAAGCTGAATTGCGGAGCATGGGGTTAACTCTATGAACTTCCCCACCAAACCAGTGTGGATTCAACGCATAGGTGCAAGAAAAGCGGTTGAAGGAGAGGTAAGCTGAGATAACACAGGCTCCAAGACCGCCAAGTCAATGGAGCCCTTATGAGAATCCATAATCAGCTCACCCAGTAACAAAGATAGCGGATTTCTGCCTAAAAGAGAAAGGCACCCAGACGATACAAGATCGCATAAGGGGTTGAAATGCACAGATTAACCCTGTGTCAAGAGTTGCGCCGGATGCAGGCGAGGGCTGCTATCGTCCAAAGTAAGCCGACGAGAATGAGAATGGTAGCCGGGTGAAAGCCAAGCTACGGATCACGGCGACGGTCTGGAAAGTTATAGATAAGAAGTCGGGAATTGGATTTGCCATGCCTCATATGCCACGAACAGGAAGTAAATTTATCGTTGATATTGAGCCGATTGGCCGTCGTATACAAGTCGAGCCAGGCGCGACATTGCTAGGTGCAGCGCAAGCCTCGGGTGTGGGTATCGTTTCACTGTGCGGGGGTGAGGGATGGTGTGAAAGTTGCCAGGTTCGGGTGGAAAGCGGTCAATGTTCACCGCTGACCGAAGTTGAGCGGTCAGTCATCTCTGAAGAAATGCTCGCTCATAGCTACCGCCTTGCGTGCCAGGCGATCCCCCTAAGCGATGTTAAAATTTATATTCCTCCGGAATCACTGACAGCACCGCAACGCCTCCAACTCGAAGGCCAGGAGGTCATAATCGCCATTGACCCTCTCGTGCAGGCTGTGGATGTGAGCCTCGATCCTCCGAACTTGAGCGACCTGCGAGGTGAGGATGTGCGGGTAATCGAGTCCCTAGCCCTCAATGGACATCCGAATTCCTGGATTGACTTTCCGCTCCTGGAGACTCTTTCTAATAACCTGCGGGATCAAAATTGGCAGGCGCGTTTTGTTTTGCGTGAATCAGAAGTTGTGGCTGTACTGCCACCGGGAACCGAGATTTATGGCATAGCAGTGGATATTGGCACAACCAAATTGGCTGCATATTTGGTGGACTTATCGAGCGGAGAGACCGTATCCAAAACTGGCACGATGAACCCCCAGATCGCCTTTGGGGAGGACGTGATCAGCCGTATTGCCTTTGCTGGACAGGAAGTTGGAGGACGGGTGCTTTTGCAAATCCGCGTGGTGGAAGCCATGAACGAAATGCTGGCGGAATTATGCCGTCAGGCAAACATCACCACCGGGCAGGTCATTCAAGCCATGGTGGTGGGGAACACCGCCATGCATCATTTTTTTGCAGGATTACCGGTCAACCAGTTAGCCTTGGCACCCTATGTGCCCGCGGCAAGCGAGGCTTTGGCAATCCACGCTGGCATCCTGGGATTAAAAATCGCTCCGGGGGCCTATATTCAACTACTACCAAATATCGCCGGCTACGTAGGGGCAGACCATGTCGCAGTCATCCTGGCGACGGAAATCTGGAAGACCGAACGCACGGTTCTGGCTATTGACATCGGGACCAACACGGAAATCACACTGGCCTCTGGCGGACGGCTGCTCAGTTGCTCATGTGCCTCTGGTCCGGCCTTCGAAGGCGCTCATATCCGCGATGGGATGCGCGCCGCGCCCGGAGCAATTGAGCGGGTACAAATAAAGGATGCGGAAGTGTTTGTTTTCAGTATTGGCAACCAGCCGCCGGTCGGCATCTGCGGAAGCGGCATTCTCGATGCGGTAGCAGAAATGAGAAAGGCTGGGATATTGAATGAAAAAGGTGCGCTCTTGACTGGCCAGCAGCAGGTTCGCGAAACCGCTGAGGGGAATGAATTTGTACTGGTTCCTGCTGAAAAAACCGGTCATGGCCGTGAGATTACCATTTCGCGCCGGGATGTTAACGAGATCCAATTGGCTAAGGCGGCCATCCGTACGGGGATTAATGTTCTTCTGGAAACAGCAGCCATATCCGCACAGGATGTGGAAGAGGTGCTCATTGCCGGTGCTTTCGGCACCTATATCAATCTTGCTAGCGCGATAAGAATCGGCATGTTCCCCGACCTGCCACTGGAAAGATTCAAGCAGATCGGCAATGCGGCCGGCATGGGAGCCAAACGGGCATTAATATCTAAGAAATCTCTCTCGGAAGCAAGAAGTATCGCGAAACGAACTCAATATATCGAATTGACCACGCACACCAATTTTCAGATTGATTTCTTAAATGCGATGTATCTATAACTACAAGCCGAGATCTAGAGGCGCACATTACAAACGAGACGCCTGCTAATTTTGCAAGCACAGGCTGTAAATGAATAATCATTTTGGGTTGGGAAAGTAACTTAGCATAAGCCGGTTGTCATCTCAAATGTTCTGAGGACTTACAGCCTGGTGTTCTGCCAGAGATAGGTGGGCCCGGCAGGATTCGGTCCTGCGGCCAAGCGATTATGAATCACCTGGGCTGACAACGATGTCGTACTCTTTTTCAAATCCACATCTGTTAGCTTGAAGCGTTTTACTGCAAACGCAAATTGTTCATTTATTCTATATGGACAACTTTCACATTATCCCCGAATAAATATTCCAGATCTGTGAGCTTAGGGGTTTGACTGCAAACGCAATTTATACATTTAGTCCATTTAGACAACTTTAAAACAAAATCCCCCCAATTTGGGGGGTTTTTGGCGTTTTACCGCCATATCCAGGTGACCGACCGGGGACTTGAACCCCGAACCAATTGCTTAAGAGGCAACTGCTCTGCCATTGAGCTAGTCGGCCTTGCGGCGGGTATTATACCGCAAAGGGAAAAAGAGTCAAAGACATTTGGCGGTCAAATTATACCGCGAGTCGAGGCGGCAACAAGCCGCCATGCGCGTACTGCGACATCAAATCGCAGTACGCCACATCGAAGGCATGAGCCTTCGATGCTCCCCGACGACATCGCGGAGCACATCGTACCCGCAGGATATCCCCCTGGGATGAGTCGTCGATGTAGGCCCCAAAGTAAACTCGCTTTTGAATGTATAATATTGCTCTGTATATCCCAACCATACACAAGCAGCTCTCACCAAAAAACAGCTAATCCGAACATCTGATAAAGGAGAGATGGAATGCTGGACAAGATCAAACAAAACATCGAACGCATCAAAGCCTCGGGCGCCACCTATGTGGATACTCGCTGGTATCCCTTTGAGGAAGCCAATTACCTGTTGATGTGGAACGGCAACCTTAAGAGCGCCACCTCTGCCCGCGAAAGCGGAGTGGGAATTCGTGTGCTCTACAAAGGCGCCTGGGGCTTTTCTGCCTCTTCCGATTTGAGCGATCTGCCTGCCCTGTTCGATAAAGCCTTCGACAATGCCCGCGTGGCCGCCGAGCGGGTCACCTTCCCCGTCCGCCTGGCAGAAAAAGATGCCATCCAGGCAAAATTTGAAAGCCCCTGCGCCATCAATCCGTTCGATGTCCCCCTGGCCGATAAAGTCGCTTTTCTGAAGGATATGGATGAACAGCTCAACCAGGCAGGCGTATTCCAGCGCGTCTGTGACATGGCCTTCGTACGTAAGCAGATCGTTTTCGTGGATTCAGAAGGCAGCCAGATCGAAAAGCTCATCACCGAAGTTTTTTCCACCTTACAGGTATCTGGTTTGGATGCTCAAGGTGCAACCTACGAACGCACCTTCCGTCCACCCCGTAGGGGAGACACTCGTGGCTGGGAATCGATTGACAAAGACCTCTTCAGCGAAAACGCCGCCCGTATCGTCAAAGAGATGAACCAGGTCCGGGTGGCCGACGAGTGTCCAAAAGAAGACCGCTCTGTCATTCTTTTGCCCAACATCATGTACCTGCAGACTCACGAGACCATCGGCCACGCCCTGGAACTGGACCGCATCCTGGGCTACGAACTGGCCTTTGCAGGCGGCTCGTTCGTGACCCTCGACGATTTCGGTAAATTGCGCTACGGCTCCCCCAAACTGACCGCCCGCGCGGACGCCACCCTGACCAATTCTCCGGGGAGTTTCGGGTATGACGACGACGGGGTGCCTGCCCAGAACACGCTTCTGATTGATAAAGGCATTCTGGTGGGAGCCATTACCGGCCGGCAAATGGTGGAGGAAGCCAACGCAAAAGCCAAACGCCAGATATTCAAAGGCAGCGGCGGGGCCAACCGGGCCACCTCCTTCTATCGCGTGCCCATCGAACGAATGACGAATATTAACATCGACCCCGGGCAGGATGGCAGCCTGGAGGATATCGTCCGCAATACTGAAAAAGGCATCGTTCTCGACAGCGAGCGCAGCTGGTCCATCGGCTCGAACCGTGAGCAATTCCACTTCGGCACCGAGATCGGCTGGCTGGTGGATGACGGGAAGATCACCAAGGTGGTCAGGAACCCCACCTACAAGGGCGCCACCGTCAAATTCTGGAACTCTCTTTCCGCGGTGGGTGATCCATCCACCTGGCAGGTGAAGTATGTGGATAACTGCGGGAAAGGCCAGCCCAACCAGATCATGCAGTTGGGGCACGGAGTTCCGGTTTGCCGCTTCGATGACGTGAGAATAGGAGAATAGCCGAGATGGAACGAATCTTGCAAACTTTGAAGAATTTGCGTAAATATGCCCTCGACAAGGGCTATGAAGTTACGCTTTTTTACCACGAAGAAGACAGTTACCTGATGCGTTTCGCCAACTCGTCCATCTCCCTGAATACCAACGAACATTTGATCCGACTGGATATCACTGCCTATTCCGGCCGGAAACGCGCCAGTTACGAACTCATTACCGACCTGGGCAAGCTCGACGAAATGAAACAGGGTCTCGACATCGCCGCCGAAATGGTCCAACACGCCCAGCCGCTCACCTACCAGCCCACCGTACCGGTTTTTGCAGAGTCGTTCGCCGATGAGAGCGGATATGACCCCGCCTTGGCGCAGATAAGCAACGAAGAACGGCTGCAATATTTCAACACCGCTGCGGCAGGCCTCGAAACAGACGCAGTCAAGCTCTCGGGTATCTTTTCCTGCGGCTCAAACACCATCGCCCAGATCAATACCCGCTCGGAACATACCCAGTATTTTAGAACTTCCGACGCCCAGGTGACTACCGTTCTGTCCCATGCCAGCCTTAAATGGGAAGTGACCGCCGAACAATCCGCCCTCAGGAAATCGGACCTGGATCCGTCTGCGCTGTGGCAGGAATTGGCCTTCCTGCTGGAACATTATCAGACCGACACCCCCTGTCAGATTCCGCTCGGGAGCTACGATATGGTTTTTGGCTCAGCCGCCACAGCCGACATGCTTAATTTTATGAACTGGATCGGTTTCAACGGTGGCTCGCTGAAGCGCGGCTTTTCGTTCCTGGGTGAAGACAAAGTCGGCCAAAAGGTGTTCTCAGACAAGCTCACCCTCATTGACGACCCGGACCGGCTGGAGACATTCCCCTTCAAGCGCGATTTCACAGGCCTGCTCCGCAAGCCGTTCCCTATCTTCTTGAAGGGTGTCTTCCAGGGATTTACCTGGTTCCAGGACGATGCCGATGAGTTCGCTGCCCAGGCCACCGGCCACACCGTTGGGCATAAAAGCCTGGTGCTCAGCGGCGGCAGCCGGCAGGATATCAATTCCCTTCAAGACCTGGTCAACCTGCCCCGCAAAAAGGATGTTCTCTACATCCCCTTCCTGCACTACATGAACATTGTGAATCCTTCCAAGGGTATCCTCACCGGGAGTTCACGCTTCGGCGCCTTGTTGCTTAAGCAGGATGGTTCAGTGACTGTCCCGTATAACGTTCGCCTCACTCAGAGCCTGCTCGACATCTTCGGCGACAAGCTGGCCTGGCTCTCGCAGGCCACCGTCCCGTACAATACCTCCCAAAGCTATGGCGCCCGCAACCCCACCGCCATCATCGTTCCGAAATTCGTGCAAGTTAACGATCTGGAGATATCCCATTCCAATTCTTCGTACTAGTTCCTTCTGGTAGATCGGTAGTCCTCAAAAAAGCAGGAAAACGTAGTCCACCCGGG
>Ga0315283_10004866_pt1 | contig 11779 bp, 7 predicted proteins | sample YL17G09_0_MG_FD_204541 | JGI IMG/M metagenome (GOLD analysis project Ga0315283, IMG submission 204541) | Sediment microbial communities from Yellowstone Lake, YNP, Wyoming, USA - YL17G09_0 | ecosystem: Environmental > Aquatic > Freshwater > Lake > Sediment | place: USA: Wyoming | collected...
GCGACGAAGCCGCGGTGGCGGCGCTGGCGGTGCCTGACATGGACAAGCTGCGCTATGTGTTCGATGCCGTCACCTCGATCCGCAAGGCGCTGGCGGGCCGGGTGCCGCTGATCGGTTTTTCCGGCAGTCCGTGGACGCTGGCCTGCTACATGGTCGAGGGCGCGGGCAGCGACGACTACCGCCTCGTCAAGTCGATGCTCTACGCGCGGCCGGATCTGCTGCACCGCATCCTGGCCATCAACGCCGAAGCGGTCGCGGTCTACCTCAATGCCCAGATCGCCGCCGGCGCCCAGGCGGTGATGGTCTTCGACAGCTGGGGCGGCGTGCTCGCCGATGGCGCGTTCCAGGCCTTCAGCCTGGCCTACACGCAACGGGTGCTGGACCGGCTCGACCGCAGTGTTCCGGCGATCGTCTTCACCAAGGGCGGCGGCCCCTGGCTCGATGAGATTGCCGCCAGCGGCGCCGAGGTCGTGGGGGTCGACTGGACGGTCGATCTGGCCCGCGCTCGCCAACGCATCGGCGGCCGCGTCGCGTTGCAGGGCAACCTCGACCCGATGGCGCTTTTCGGCGGCGAGACGGCAGTGCGCCGCGAGGTGCGGCGAGTGCTCGACCGCTTCGGCAACCCGCAACGAGCCGACGGCGGCCACGATGGCCACATCTTCAACCTTGGCCATGGCATTCACCAGCTGACGCCGCCCGATGTGGTCGCCGCGCTGGTCGACGAAGTACACCGTCATTCGCGCGCGCTCCGCCTGGTTGGCGCGGCAGGTAAGTGAGCACTCAGACCAACTTATCCCCATCGGCAACGGTGCGACGCAGCACGCAAATCTGGCCTGGCGAATGCCATCAGGCATTCCCCTAGGACGCTCTAAGTGCTTGATTTCATTGAAGCGCGGTGCCTGCCCGCCGATCGTGCAATGCGATGCACGCCCTGCCGTATCAGACAGTTAGCGCAGCTTTCGGCAGCTTGCCCACAAAGTTGTCCACAGTCCCGGTGGAAAGCCTTGTTTGATGTTTGAAATCAGAGGCTTAGCGCAGGTCGTTGAGGGGCATCCGAGATGTGGCGTGCAACTTCACCATGAGTGAGACCGCAGCGCTGCCGGTCCTTGGCATCGCCGTCGAAACGCCCCAGCACGCAGGCTTGGCCTCGTGCCTGGACTATGAGAGTGAGCATACACTCGCTCCTGGAACACTGGTGCGTGTACCTTTAGGCAAGCGTGACGTGGCCGGAATCGTGTGGCAGGCCGGCGGTGAGTGGGCTGCGGCGGGCACCGCGTTGAGGCCGGTCCGTCAGGCCTTGACCGCCTTGCCGCCGCTGTCGGCCGCGTGGCGCCAGCTGGTCGGTTTTGCCGCCGGTTACTACCAGCGAGGGCTCGGCGAGTTGGCGCTGGCCGTTCTGCCGCCCGAGTTGCGCAGGCTGGATGCGGAACAGCTCGGTCGGCGGCTTGCGCGGCTCAAACCGGCCGCCGATGAGGGCCGCCATGAGCCGCCGGCCCCTGCGCTGTCGAGCGATCAATCCGCCGCGGTCGCCGCGCTGATCGGCTGTGCGCCGGCCACCTACCTGTTGCACGGCGTGACCGGCAGCGGCAAGACCGAGGTCTACCTGCATGCAGCCGCGCAGTCGCTGGCCGCTGGCCGGCAGGTGCTGGTGCTGGTTCCCGAGATCAACCTGACGCCGCAGCTCGAGGCGCGTCTGGCCGAGCGCTTTGCCGGCCATCGCCTGGTGTCCTTGCACAGCGGCCTGACACCGGCACAGAGGCTGCGCCATTGGCTGGCGGCGCACCTGGGCCAGGCAGATCTGGTTCTGGGCACCCGGCTGGCCGTGTTTGCGTCGCTGCCGCGGCTGGGGCTGATCGTGGTCGATGAAGAGCACGACCCGTCGTTCAAGCAGCAGGAGGGTGCGCGCTATTCGGCGCGCGACCTGGCGGTCTACCGTGGCCGACTCGAGCGCGTGCCGGTGGTGCTTGGCTCGGCCACGCCGTCGCTGGAAAGCTGGCACCGGGCACAGACGGGCGCCTACAGCAGGCTCACGCTGCCCGAGCGTATCGGCGGCGGTGTGCTGCCACGCGTGCGGCTGGTCGACATGAGCCTGGTGCCTCGCGACAAGGCCGGTTCATCCGCCTTGTCGCCGCCGCTACTGGGTGCCCTGCGCGCGCGCATCGAGCGCGGCGAACAAGGCCTGGTGCTGCTCAATCGCCGCGGTTACGCGCCGGTGCTGCACTGCGCGGCTTGCAGCTGGAAGAGCGCCTGCCCGCATTGCAGCGCCTGGCGGGTCTTCCACAAGGGTGATCGCACATTGCGCTGCCATCACTGCGGCTTCACCGAGCGCGTGCCACGCGCTTGCCCCGACTGCGGCAACCTCGACATCCAGCCCGTCGGCCGGGGCACCGAGCGGCTCGAGGAGCAGCTCGCACAGGCCCTGCCGGGTGCGCGCGTGGCGCGCATCGACGCCGACACCACGCGCCACAAGGGCGCGCTCGAGGCGCAACTCGGGGCCATGCATGCCGGCGAAGTGGACGTGCTGGTCGGCACGCAGATGGTCGCCAAGGGTCATGACTTCCGGCGCGTCACGCTGGTGGCTGCGGTCAATCCCGACAGTGGCCTGTTCGCCAGCGACTTCCGCGCACCGGAGCGGCTGTTCGCGCTGCTGATGCAAGCCGCGGGACGTGCCGGCCGCGACGCCGAGCAGGCGAGCACGAGCGAGATGTGGGTCCAGACCTGGCACCCGCGCCACCCGTTGTATGCCGCGCTGGTGGCGCATGACTTCGCGGCATTCGCCGCCGCCCAGCTGGTTGAACGACAAAGCGCCGGGTTGCCTCCGTTCACGAGCCTGGCACTGCTGCGCGCAGAGGCCAAGACTGCGCAGGCGGCGACCGACTTCCTGCACGCCGCTGCGCTGGCTGCGGCGGCGCTGCCCGATGCCGCAGGGGTGATGGTCTACCCGCCGGTGCCGCCGCCGGTGGCCCGGGTGGCCGGCGTCGAGCGCATGCAGATGCTCGTCGAATCGCGCTCGCGCCTGGCCTTGCAGCGCCTGCTGACCCAATGGCTGCCGCACCTGCATGCGCTGCGCCAGAAAGACAAGACCCACCGCACAGTGCTGCGGTGGGCCGTCGATGTGGATCCGCTGGCGATCTGAAGATCAACGCCAGGCCGCGACCTCAATCGTCGTGCTTGTTGCCTTTGCCCTTGTTCTTCTGCTTGTCATGGCCCTTGGCATGGTGCTCGTCGTAGCTTTGCTGCACCCACGTTTCCTGCACGAAGTACACCTGCCGTGAGCAGGCGTTGTAGCGCTGGCAATGCTTGCCCCAGTCCTTGGCGTGGCCGGGCGGCACGTACAGGTACATCGGCGGCTGCTGCACCAGCACGGCGGGGCGGCTGATCAGCACCGGCTGCGGGTAGAGCAGCGGCGGCGGGGGTTGGCTGCCGATCTCGATGCGGCCGTACACGCCCGGCTCGCGGATCGTGATGCCGACACCGACATCCACCGCCGACCAGGCCGGTGCGGCGCCCATCGCAGCCAGACCTGCCAGCAGCGTGAAAACGGATTTCTTCAAGGTGGTCTCCTGTTCGCGTTCACAAAGCAACGCCAGTGTGCCGCCCAGCGTTGACCCAGAGGCGTGCCCGGGCGGCGCCAGCCGCGCGGTCCGTGCAATATCGCCGCCGATTGGTACCGGATGTCAGTGCGGCACATTCGCTCCGAACGCCCAGGCCAGCAGTGAAAAGCTGACGAATGACAGCGCCGTCGAGGCCAGGATGATGCGTGCGATGCGGCCGTTGTCGGCACCGTAGCGCTCGGCAAGCTCGGGTGCGCAGTATCCACGGCGTGGACAAGGCGCGTACCACAGTCGCCAATCGGCGCCACAGGTACGATCCGCGGCCCTGCAGATGCGTCCGATGTCCGAAACCCCGCTTGCGTTGAATCCCGCCCAGCTCGAAGCCGTCTACCACCTCGGCAGCCCATGCCTGGTGCTGGCCGGTGCGGGGTCGGGCAAGACGCGCGTGATCGTGCACAAGATTGCCAAGCTGCTGCAAAGCGGCCTCGAAGCCCGGCAGATCGCTGCCATCACCTTCACCAACAAGGCGGCACAGGAAATGCGCGAGCGCGCCAAGGCGCTGGTCGGTTCGCGCGCGGCCAAGGACCTCGCGGTCAGCACCTTTCACTCGCTGGGGGTTCGCATGCTGCGCGCCGACGGGGAGCGCGTTGGCCTGAAACCGCAGTTCTCGATCATGGACGGCGACGACGTGCTGGGCATCCTGCGCGACGCCGGCGGTACCACCGATGCCAAGCTGGCACGCCATTGGCAATGGGCCATCAGCCTGTGGAAGAACCAGGGGCTGGACAGCGGTGGCGCCTCGAGCGCCGCGGCCGATGACGACGAGCGTGTGGCCGCGCGCGTGATGCAGCGCTACGAGGAGCGCCTGTCGGCCTACCAGGCGGTGGACTTCGACGACCTGATCGGCCTGCCGGTCAAGCTGCTGCAGCGTGACGCCGAAGTGCGCGCAAAGTGGCAAGAGACCTTCCGCCACATCCTGGTCGACGAATACCAGGACACCAACGCCGTGCAGTACGAACTGCTGAAGGCGTTGGTCGGCGAGCGCGGCGTGTTCACGGCGGTCGGCGACGACGACCAGAGCATCTACGGCTGGCGCGGTGCGACCATCGACAACCTGAAGCGCCTGCCGAAGGACTATCCGAAGCTGAAGGTCATTGCACTCGAGCAGAACTACCGCTCCACCGGCAACATCCTGCGCGCAGCCAACCGCGTGATCGCGGCCAACCCGAAGATATTCCCGAAGAAGCTGTGGAGTGCCTTCGGCGACGGCGAACCGGTGCGGGTGGTCGAGTGCGACGGCGAAGAACACGAGGCCGAACGTGCAGTGGCGCTGATCCAGGCCAAGCGCGCCGAGGGCGGCCAGGTCAAGTTCAGCGACTTCGCCGTGCTCTACCGCGCCAACCACCAGGCGCGCGTGTTCGAGCAGAAGCTGCGCACTGCGGCGATTCCCTACAAGGTCTCAGGCGGGCAGAGCTTCTTCGACCGCGCCGAGATCCGCGACCTGTGTGCCTGGCTGCGCCTGTGGGTCAACCAGGACGACGACCCGGCCTTCCTGCGTGCGGTGGCCACACCCAAGCGCGGTATCGGCCACCAGACCCTGGCCACGCTGGGCGAGTTCGCCGGCCGCTGGAAGTGCAGCTTGTTCGAGGCCTTGTTTTCGGACTCGCTGGGCACCGTGTTGAGCAAGAAGGCCGTCGGCTCGCTGCACGAGTTCGGTCGCCACATCAACGACCTCGAGTACCGCGCGCGCCACACAACGGGCAGCGAAGACGCCAAGGCCTTCTTGCTCGGCTGGCTCAAGGACATCGGCTACGAGCAGCACCTGTTCGACGCCGAAGACAGCGAGAAGCTGGCCACCGCACGCTGGACCAACGTGCTCGACTTCGTCGACTGGATCGCGCGACGCTGCGGCGGTGAGGTGACCGAGGTCGGCGGTACCTTCGAGAGCGAGAAGCACAGCGTGCTCGACGTCGCACAGACCATCAGCGTGATCATCAGCCTGGCTGAGCGCGACACCGATCAGGACGTGCTCACGCTGTCGACCCTGCACGCCGCCAAGGGTCTGGAGTGGCAGCACGTGGTGCTGGCCGGTGTCAACGAGGGCCTGCTGCCGTTCAGGAGCGGCGACGAAGAAATGACACCCGAGCGGCTCGAAGAAGAGCGCCGTCTGATGTACGTGGGCATCACCCGCGCCCGCACCACGCTGGCCGTGAGCACGCTTCGGCGCAGGAAGCGCGGCCGCGACACCGTGACCGGTGTGCCCAGCCGCTTCATCGCCGAGATGAAATTGAACGAGACCTCGGCGGCCAAAGAGAACCCGCTCGAGCGCCTGAAGCGCCAGCGCGACGAGGCGGCTGCGCGCGCGGCAGCGGCAGCGGCTACATCCCCTTGAACAATCCCAGATAACTCCGGCTGACCTCGAGCTTCTGGTTGTGGCCCTTGACGGCCACGATCTGGCGGCCGCGAAAGTCGCGCGTCACGCTGGCGATCGCGTTGGCGTTGACCAGCGTGCTGCGGTGGATCTGCCAGAAGCGCTGCGGGTCGAGCTCGTCGACCAGTTCCTTGATCGGCTTCCTGATCAAGGCTTCGAGGGTTGATGTCTGCACCCGCGTGTACTTCTCGTCGCTGATGAAGAACAGCACGTCTTCGACCGGAATCATCTGGATCGCCTGGCCGACGGAGGCCTGGATCCATTGCAGGTACTGCGGCGCGCCGCCGGCGGGGTTCATCTTCGCCGCCAGCTGGTGCAGCAGCTGCTGCAACGGCGCGCCATCAGCACCGCTGCCCGCTTCTCCGGCTTCGCGCAGCACGAGTCGCTTCTTGATCCGCTCGACCGTCACGGCCAGACGCTCGCGTTCGGCCGGCTTCAGCACGTAGTCGGCCACCCCCTGCTCGAAAGCCTCGACCGCATACTGGTCATAGGCGGTGATGAAGACGATTTCGGGCAGCAACTCGTCGTCGGCGACGTCCATCTGCGCGATCTGCCGGGCCGCTTCGACACCGGTCAGCCCCGGCATGCGAATGTCGAGGAAAACCAACTCGGGCCGATGCTCGGCGACCAGCGCCACCGCTTCGGTACCGTTCTTGGCTTCGGCGACGACCTGCAATTCGGGCCAGACCTCGAGCAAGCGCGCGCGCAACTGTTCGCGCATCAGGCGCTCGTCGTCGGCGATCACGCAGCGGGTCATGTCCAGATTCATCCAGCCATCGTAGCGGACGGCGACGGCGTGTCACGCCAGAGCGCACGCAGCAGCCACCAGCAGAGCATGCCGATCAGGGCCAGTGGCGCCAGCAACAGCAAGCCCAGTGACAGCACCACCACGAGCGGCAGCCCGAGCGCCAAGAGCATGATCGGCAGCGCCACCACCGCCACCGCCAGCAGCAGCAACGGCACTGCCACGATCAACGCAAAGCAGACCGCGGCAATCGCCACCACCGCCAGCAGGTGCTGGCCCGGCGACAGATCGCCGAGCGCACCGCCGTACTTCAGCTCTTCACCATCGATCATCACGTGCACATGGCTCATGTCGAGCGACTGCAGGCCTTGCCACACTGCGGCGGCGACCGCCAGCGCCAGGACAAACAGCAGCGCGAGGATGCGCAATGCACGACGGGTGCGGCCCATCGGCCGCGGCGCGGGCAGGTTCATGCAGTGTCTCCCTGCCCGTCGGCGCGAGCGGTCGTGTAGGGCACGGAGATCGTCACGACCGTTCCGCTGGGACGGTTCTCGGACACGCTGAGGGTGGCCTTGCCGCCATACAGCAGCGCCAGACGCTCGCGGACGTTGGCCAGGCCCACGCCGGTGCCGGCCGTCGCGGCCTTGCCGAAGCCCAGACCGGTGTCGGACACGGTCACCGTCAGCTTGCCGTGCACGATCTCGGCCTTGATGGCCAGCTCGCCGCCTTCGGGCTTGGGTTCGAGCCCGTGCTTGATGGCGTTCTCGACCAGGCTCTGGATCATCATCGACGGGAACTCGGCCGAGAGCAGACCGTCGGGCACATCGATGCGCGTGATCAGGCGCTCTTCCATGCGCACCTTGAGGATCTCGAGGTAGGGCCGGATCATCGACATCTCGCGGCCCAGGTCGCGCGGGCCGCCGTTGTTGGCTTCACGCATGGTCGGCATCGAGGCGCGCAGCAGCGCGATCAGGTTTTTCTGCATGACGCTGGCGCGCGGCGGGTCGGTCTCGATCAGGTGGTCGATCGAGGCCAGGGTGTTGAACAGGAAATGGGGTTCGACCTGCGCCTGCATCGCCGCCATGCGCGCTTCCACCACCTGGCGCCGCAGTTGCTCGGATTCGGCCACTTCGGTGGCCTGCGCGGCCTGCTGCTGCGCCTTCAACTGGCCCTTGTAGGTGACCTTGATGATGATCGAGCCGATGATCCAAAGGAACGCCAGTTGCGGCAGGAACTCGCCGACACTGATGCGCGTGATGCGGGTGCCGAAGTCATGCTCGGCGTTGCCCATTTCGGCAATCGCCGCCTGGGCGTCGCGCCGGGCCTCTTCGGCGTCGCTGCGCGCCTGTTCGGCGTCGCGCCGCGCTTCCTCGACGGCGCGCTCGATCTCCTCGCGCGCCGACTCGACGGCTTCGCGGACGGCGTCGCTGGTGGCGCCAGGTGGCAAGACGATGCGGATTCCACCCGCGGCCTCCGCAGCAGACGCCTGGGCGTCGGCCGCCCGTGTGGCGGCCGCGGCAGCGGATGCTGCGGCTCCGACGGCCGACGCGGCCTGTGGCGAGGCCCGCGGCGTGATGCGGATGCCTTGGCTACCGATATGGATCTCGACGTCCCCCTTGGGGCCGGGCCCTTGCTTTTCGATCTTGATGAACGGCACATGGCTCTTGCCCTCAGCCGCCGTGGGGGCTGACGGTGCCGTGGGCGGTGGCGGTGGCTTCGGTACCACGTGCACCCGTGCCGGCCGCGTCTCGATGCGCTCGGACATCGTCCACGTGAACGGCGGCAGGTCACTCAGGATCACCATGACGATGATCAGTAGCAGCGACAGCAGGAAGAAACGCTTCCAGCTGATCGACACCAGCCAACTGGCGTAGGCGTGGAAGGCGCGCACCAGCGGCGCGAAGCGGGCGGTCCAGCTGACGCTGGAGGGTGGCGGGCTGGTGGTCGGGTTGTTCATGTCGTGGCCTGTGCGGCCCAACGGGCCATGGGCGGCAATGTAGCGAGGCCCCAGCCTCTCTGGCGCTCGCCGCGCGACCCCCCGCCGGATGCGCAGGATAGGCTGCATCCACCGCGGACAGGCTGGCCGCTGTCGATCTGGGGTAAACCCGAATCGCCGCGACGGTCGCGTTGCGGGCCTGATGCCAGCGCCAGCCCGAAGGCGATCAGCAGTCAGCGCGCCCGGCGCAAGGCCCGCTCGCCCAGCGCGCCCGGGAAGAACAGCGCCGTCAGGCTTTGGCTGTGCACCGGAGAGAAGGTGGCACTGCTGCCAGCCAGCGGACGCTCTTGGCGCCAGTCGCGCACCCAGTGGATCTGGTCGGCCACGTTCAGCAGGCCCAGGGTCTCACGGTCGCCGATCAGCACGCCCTGCACGCGCAGGCCGAGCGTCGCCCGCGCGTCATCGAGCGCGGCCAGCGTGGCCGGTGTACAGCCGAACTCGCCGTCGCTGGCGATCAGCAAGTCGGCGCTGGCCCAGCGCCGCTCGCGCACGCATTCGATGGCGCGCTCGATCGGTGCCTGCACGTCGGTGCCGCCATCGAAGCCCTGGCCGATGACGTCGAGCAACGCCGCCAGGCCGCTGCCCGTCAGCGCCAGGTCGCGCTCGATCAGCTCGCCGGCGGCACCAAAGGCGATCAGCTTGCAGCCGCGGTGCTCGCGCTCGGCCGTGCGCAGGGCTTCGAGCACGATGGCCTTGGCGATCGCCTCGGGCGCGCCGCGCATCGACCCCGAGGTGTCCAGCGCAATGATCATCGGCCCACGCTGCAGCGTCTCGGGCGCCGGCGGCGCGTCGCGCTCGCGCGGCGGCGCCGCGGGATCGGGCCGCCAGTCGATCAACTCGGCCGAGCTGTCGTAGTGCAGCAGTCGCGCTTCGGCGCGCCGCGCGCGCCAGAGTTTGCGCAGCACCGGGTGGCGCAACTGCTGGGCCTCGCTGGGCAGCATGCGCTCGAGGCGGTCGCCGTGCGTCAGGCCACGCAGTTCGCCGGGCGCGCTGGGCAGTGTCGTGCGCACCGCCTTGCGCCCGCTGCGTGCGCGGTCGGCGCCGGCCTCGCGTCGCTGCGGCAGGACGGGCGCCGCCACGGCGCGCTGTTCGCGGCCCAGGCGCTGGATCAACGCGGCCAGCTCCGGGCGAGCGCGCAGCAATGCCCACAGGCGCTCGACCTCGCGCCATTCACGCCGCTCGCGCTGGCGCAGCAGGCCTTGCAGTTCGTCCCAGCGCAGCGACGACGCGTCGCCCAGCGTTTGCAGCAGGGCCAGCAGCGCTTCCCAGTCGCCCTTCTCGCGCGCCCACTCGGCGCGAAAGGCGTCGACCCGCTGCGCAATGGCCAGGGGGCGCGGTTGCCCGGCGGGGCGGTCGATCAGGGCGTCGAGATGCCAAAGCAGGGTGCGCAAGACCTGCTCGGCCAACCCCGGCGCGCGCTGCACGAGGGCCGGCAGGCCGAGCGCGCCAACGGCCTCGCGCATCGGGTGCAGGGCCGCAGCATCGCCAAAGTTCGCGGCGGCATCAGGCAGCTTGCCGTGCTGCAACGCATCGCGCCAACGCGCGAGATCGGCCAGCCGCTGCGCCGTGTCGCCACTGCTGTTGGTCACGGCCGGCAGCCACAGGCTGCGCGGCAATGCCGCCAGATGCTCGAACGGCGCGTCGGCGTCGATGCGGCTCATCAGGAACCCGCCGCACTGCGCGCTGCGGTATTCGCCTTGGGGCGGCCCGGCGGCTCATCAGGAAACCTCCACGCTGCGCGCTGCGGCATTCGCCTTGGGGCAGCCCGCCGGCTCATGCCTCGATCAGCGCCGGCGCGGCCGCGGCGATCCGTGCGTCGACCGGCAGCGCCGCGAAGCCCGCCTGCACGGCGTTCAGGCGCGCGAGCAGGCCATCCAGCACCGCGAGCGTCAGTGCCGGGCCAGCGTGCACGCGCTCCACGAGGGAGGGTGGCCACCACAGACGCGCGGCGAGCTGCGCGCTCAAGCCGTCGAGCTGCTCGTGGACGGCGTCGCGCGCGGCCTGCGCGCGTTCGCGCACCTCGAGAGTCTGTGCCACGCGTGTGGCCACGTGCAGAGCGCTGAAGTGGCGGCGATCGCGCGCCTCCAGCGCTGCGGCAACAAGGCGCATCGAGTCCAGGCCCTCGGCTTCGGCTCCGAGTGCGCGCGCCACTGCGAGCTTGCCGGCACCGTCTGCGGCAGCGTCGTCGGGGGGCAGGCGCTGCTCGATCTCGAGCTGGCGCTCGAAGGCCTGGACGGCGCGGTTCAGCCAGGCCGCATCGAGCGGCGCCGATTGCGCGATCTGCGCGATGAACCAGCGCTCGAGGGCCGCGGCCTGGCCCGGCTCGGCGGCCATCACGTAGGGGGCCAGCCAGAGGTCGAGCGCATCGACACAGGCACGGCCCTCGGTCAGCGCGGCCACGCGCAACAGGCCGACGCACTGACGCCACCGGCGGTCCGACGGTGCGCCACCGGGGCTCGCGCCCAGCCAGGTGCGCAACGAGCGCAGGGCCGCGAGGGCATCGTTGGCCAACGCCACCGCGTTGCGCGCGGCAAGGATCGCAGCGCGCTCGCCAGCGCTGATCGGCTGTGCGGGTGCGGGCGCGGCACCGCCGGGCAGCGTCAGCAGCGCACCGAAGGCTGCGTCGCTGACAAGGGCCACCGGCACACGCACCAGGAAGCGGTCGTAGAACGCCGTCAGTGCGTCGTCGTCGGGCACCTCGTTGCTGGCGCCGACCACGCTGACCAATGGCACGGCAAGGCGCACGCTGCCGTTGTCGAACTCGCGCTCGTTGAGCAAGGTCAGCAATGCATTCAGGATCGCCGAGTTGGCCTTGAACACCTCGTCGAGGAATGCGACGCCGGCGGTGGGCAGGTAGCCGTCGGTGAGGCGTTCATAGCGGTCGTTTTCCAGCGCCGCCAGCGACAGCGGGCCGAACAGTTCTTCGGGAGTCGAGAAGCGCGTCAGCAGGCGCTCGAAGTAGCGCGTGTCGGCAAAGGCCCGGTGCAGCCGCCGCGCCAGCTCGCTCTTGGCGCTGCCGGGCGGGCCGATCAGCAGCACATGCTCGCCGGCCA
>Ga0315283_10004867_pt1 | contig 11778 bp, 16 predicted proteins | sample YL17G09_0_MG_FD_204541 | JGI IMG/M metagenome (GOLD analysis project Ga0315283, IMG submission 204541) | Sediment microbial communities from Yellowstone Lake, YNP, Wyoming, USA - YL17G09_0 | ecosystem: Environmental > Aquatic > Freshwater > Lake > Sediment | place: USA: Wyoming | collected...
CTGGAACAAAGCCAGCGGCCGCGCCGGGGAGCGCGGCGCAGCGCGCGCAGGCAAGCCCAGATGCGTGAGGATCTTGGCGATCACCGCCGGATCTTCGATGGCGGCGATGATCTTCAAGTCCCCGCCACAGTGCTGGCAGTGTTCGATATCGAGGTCGAAGACGCGCTGGAGAAGCCGCGCCCAACTCATGCGCGCCGGCACGCCATGCGCGTGATGGGCTGTGTGCTCGCTGGTGTTCTGCGGTGGACTCGGAACGATCGCGGCACGCAACCTGGCGTGGGGCGCGAGCACGACGTGGAAACGGATCAGATGCAAGCGCGCACCTGGCACCAGCATGGGCTAGCCGCTGCATGAATTCCAGCGGCGACATGACGATATGCGTGGTGCCATCGCGCAAGGCGCTCTTCAGTTGCAGCACGACCTGGCCGGCGCGATTACGCTTGAGCCGTTCGTTGGCAATGGCGGGGCGCGTGATATAGCGGCACAGGCGTTCGAGTTGCGCGCGCTGACCGGCGCCACAGCGCACCGCCGCATGCAGGCTGAAGCCGTGCGCATTGGCGCACAGTGCTGGCGAGTAAGCCCTGTAGCTCGACGGTGGTGGGCGCGCGCGCCTCCTGGAAGACCGGTTCGCCCTCAGTGTTCCGATAAACCCCGTCGAGCACGAGACAATGCAGATGGATGTTCAAGTTGGCGGCCGAGCCAAAGCGCTGGATGAGAGTGACCGCGCCCGTGTCGGCTGCGCTACGTTTCAGTCCCGCTTGCTTGATCAGAAAGCTCGCGATAACCCGGGCTCGGGCTTCTCGATCGCTTGTGCCAGGCTCGTCCAGAACTTGGACGGCGAGCTCATGTGCAGCGCAATCCACTTGCCGCCGGCGCAAGGCAGCACGTAGGACTGCGAGACCCGGGGTCGGCTGAAAGGCCCCATCACCTCGCCTTCGGAGAACAGGTGGGTGAAGACGTCGAGGTTGAAGTGCGTCATCGCCTCGAGCATCGAGACTTCGACGCGGCGCCCGCGGGTCCCGCCTTCCTGCGCCGGGCCGCCTTTCGCGCTGCCACGCTGCCGATCGCGTCGAGGCGCTGTCGCGGGAGGCAACGTGACCCCGTTGCGTGCCGCTTGAGCCTCGGCCGTTTCGATGGGTTCAGCCCACCGCGAGGCGAACGGGCTTGCCTACGCGACTGAGCATTTCCACCAGCGTGTCGATCGTGAACTTCGCAGTCTTCTGGTTCACGACATCAGAGACGCGCGGGCGCGAAACCATCAGGATCTGTGCCGCATCGGCCTGCCTGAGCTGATGCTCGGCGATCCAGTTCGAGATCTCGGCCATCAACTGCTGCTTGAGCAAGCGGGTGTCGTTGATCTGCTTGCGCGAGGCGGCGTGCAGCTTCTTGGCTTCCGATGCCGAGAAGCCCAGCTCCAGGAACAGGTTGGCGCCAGCCTTCGTGACGTGGCGGATCTCGGTATCGATCGTCATCGCTTGCCCCTTCTTGCATTCACCACGGCGCGATAGCGCGCCGTGGCAATGTCCTTGTCCTGCTTCGACGTGGCCTGCGTCTTCTTCTGGAAGCAGTGCAGAACGTAAACCGCTTCCTCGAACTTGGCGACGTACATCACTCGGAAGATACCCTTGGCATCACTGATGCGGATCTCCCGGGCGCCTGCGCCCACCTCGTCGAACGACTTCCAGTCAGTCGGCTCCAGACCGGCCTGCACTTTGCCGAGCTGAAAGCCTGCCTCCTTGCGCGGTGCCCTCGGATACGCCAACAGATCGTCGTACGACGAGCCCACCCAACGGATTTCCTTCTCGTCAGCCGCCGAAGTCATTGGTATAAAATCTTATACGCAAAGTTACGGCCAGTCAATTGGCAATCTTGTCCAATGCGGTATGAGCCTGGGTCCAAGGCCGTCATTCGAGTGAGGAACGAGCCTCGAGGGGGACCTTCTTGCCTGCATCGCGCTGCCTGATCAAAATGCCGGCCGAAGCCATCGAGAATGGTGATCAGGCTCAGCCAGGATGCCGCACTCCTGGAACGCATCGAACCCGTCCCTGATGAAGGAGGGCAGACTCGCACCCGAGGCGGCCTCGACCTCGGGCGTTGAAGGTCTCGGCATGCTGCTGCACCAGGCGGCGTGAGAAACGGGTCAGGCAAGAAACGGATCAGTTCTTTACTTTACAGCCCGTCGCTTGTATCAATTAGTAAAACTACAAAGTAAAGAACTGACCCTATTGGCTCTGCCTTCGATCCGGTATCTTGTTCAGCCTTTCTCCGGCGCAACCACGATGAGGGACTGAGTATAGGCCCATGCTTTTCGGCCGGGTAGTACACGAAGGACATCAGCTTGAATGCTCTGTTCCGACAGGTCGCCGAGCAGCTGGCCAATGACGTACAGCGCGTCGTCGACAAGCAGCCTCGAATCGACTGACAGCGCCGCCCGGCCGGTGCTGGCAGCGGGATTGCCGGTGCCCGCTGTCGTCAGCGCCGGTGACCGACCCGCAAGTCGTTGCGCCCGCTGCGGTCCACGCCGCGCACCAGCCAGAGCGGCCGACGCGCGAAGTCGACCGGCACGCCGCTCTTTCCATCGACCGGGCGCAGGCTGCGGTCGAACACCGACGTTGCGGGCATGTAGCGCAGCGCGACACCGGTGCGGCGTTTTGCCGAGCGGTTCGCGTTCGCGCCGTGGAGCATGTAGATGTCGTGCAGCGACATCTGGCCCGGCTGCAGCTCCAGGTCGACCGCGCTCGCCTCGTCGAAGCTGCCGTCGGCGAGGCGCTGGTTCAGCGTCAGGTCGGTGCGGTCTTCGTGCAGGTGGTCGTGCAGCTGCTTGCCGGCGTGCGAGCGCGGAATCACGCGCAGGCAGCCGTTTTCCGCCGTCGATTCTTCCAGCGCCACCCACACCGTGCAGTTGGCGAGCGGGCGGATCGGCCAGTAGTGGCCGTCCTGGTGCCACGGTGTCTCGTAACCTTCCGCCGCGGGTTTGCAGAACACGTGGCAGCCCCACAGGATGACGTCGTCGCCGATCACGTCCGACACCAGTTCGACGATCTGCGGGTCGCACGCGAGTTCGAGGAAGGCGTCACTGCCGCGCACGCCTTCGCCGTTGTCGCCCTCCACGTGCGCCGAAACGAGCTTCTCCGGCCGCACGGCGGGGTTGGCGGCGATCAGCGCGTCGAGCGCCTGCACCATGGCGGCAACGCGCTGCGCGGGCAGGCGCCAGCGCGGGATCACGTAGCCCTCGCGCTGGTAGTGGGCGATTTCATCGGGCTGCAGCCGGGCCATGGTGCGCTCCTTGCGTATAGGAAATTTAAACCCCCTCTTTCACTGCCAAGAACTCTATCCCCCAATCCAGCGGGTCGTCAATCGCACGAGCGTTTGGTGAAAATTTCCCTGTCGCAGACATTGTTCGAACCCTGCATCGCCCCGAGGTGACCGATTCCGACGCAGTTTGAGCGCTTCGCGTGAGTGCGGGCCGCGCCGTCCCGTCGGCGCAGTTACGGAACCGTTGTTGGCTTGAGGTTTGAGATTTCAGGATCAGGCCGACTGGAACAAAGCCAGCGGCCGCGCCGGGGAGCGCGGCGCAGCGCGCGCAGGCAAGCCCAGATGCGTGAGGATCTTGGCGATCACCGCCGGATCTTCGATGGCGGCGATGATCTTCAAGTCCCCGCCACAGTGCTGGCAGTGTTCGATATCGAGGTCGAAGACGCGCTGGAGAAGCCGCGCCCAACTCATGCGCGCCGGCACGCCATGCGCGTGATGGGCTGTGTGCTCGCTGGTGTTCTGCGGTGGACTCGGAACGATCGCGGCACGCAACCTGGCGTGGGGCGCGAGCACGACGTGGAAACGGATCAGATGCAAGCGCGCACCTGGCACCAGCATGGGCTAGCCGCTGCATGAATTCCAGCGGCGACATGACGATATGCGTGGTGCCATCGCGCAAGGCGCTCTTCAGTTGCAGCACGACCTGGCCGGCGCGATTACGCTTGAGCCGTTCGTTGGCAATGGCGGGGCGCGTGATATAGCGGCACAGGCGTTCGAGTTGCGCGCGCTGACCGGCGCCACAGCGCACCGCCGCGTGCAGGCTCAAGCCGTGCGCATTGGCGCACAGTGCTGGCGTGGCGGGTTCGCCGCGAAGGGAGATGGTTTACAAGCTCAGCACCTTGTGTCCGGCGCGCGGCCCAGCGGCGATTCGATACGTGCAGGAGGCGGCTGGGCTTGAGCGGGTTATCGAGATCGATGTCGGCCATGTAAGTCATGCCCTGCTCTTCGACGAGATAGCCGTGGCGGGTCAGCATTTTCATGAGGCGCGTGATGATCTTGGCGAGTAAGCCCTGTAGCTCGACGGTGGTGGGCGCGCGCGCCTCCTGGAACACCGGTTCGCCCTGACACGGTGGCGGCCACCGGCCCAGCCGATCTCGATGCCGCGATGCACGAGGCCCTCGGCGAGCACGCGCGCGCCGACGCCCGGTTCGTCGAGCAGCGCGACCATGCCTTGTTCGAGGACTCCCGCCCGGATGCGACCGAGCACGTACTCGCCGGTGTGGCGCTCGCGGATTACGTTGTCGATGCCCGCGCGTTGCAGGAGTTGTCCGAGCAGGAGGCCGGACGGCCCCGCGCCGATGATGGCGACCTGGGTGCGGGTGTTCACGCGACGGCTACGAGACGGTGCAGCGTGTCGGGGTCGCGCAGCAGCATCTCGCTTGGCCCGCGGTGAACGACGCGCCCGCGCTCCAGCGCGATCGCCTGGCGCGTGAGCGACAGCGCGAGCTTGGCGTGCTGCTCGACGACGATCACGGCCATCCCTCCTTCCTGCACCAGCGCGCGGATCACGCCCATCAGCTCCTGCACGATGATCGGCGCGAGGCCTTCCATCGGTTCGTCGAGCAGGAGCAGCGCGGGGTTCACCATCAGCGCGCGGCCGATCGCGAGCATCTGCTGCTCGCCGCCCGAAAGCTGGTTGCCGAAGTTGGTGCGCCGGTCGGCCAGGCGCGGGAAGATTTCGTAGACCCGCGCCAAACTCCAGTGCCCGGGCCGCGCGACCGCCGTCAAGTGTTCTTCGACAGTGAGCGACGTCCACATGTACCGTTCCTGCGGCACCCAGCCGATGCCGGCCCGGCTGCGCCGGTGCGTCGGCATCGCCGCGAGGTCCTGGCCGCGCCAGCGCAGGGTTCCGCTGCGCATTCGCGTCAAGCCCATCAGCGTCACGAGCAGCGTGGTCTTGCCCATGCCATTGCGGCCGAGGAGCGCAAGGCTGTCGCCCTCCTCGAGCGAGAAGGCGACGTCCTCGAGCACGACACCCTCGCCGTAACCGGCCGTGAGGCCATCGACCGCGAGGAGCTCAGCCAAGCTGCGCCTCGCCGAGGTAGACCTCGCGCACGCGCGGGTCGTCGGCGATTTCCGCCGGCGTGCCTTCGGTCAGCACCTTGCCGCCGACCAGCACGGTGATGCGTTCCGCGAAGCGGAACACGAGTTCCATGTCGTGCTCGATGAACAGGATCGTGACGTCTTTCGGCAGCGCCGCGATCACGCCGAAGAGCTCCGCGCTTTCCGCCGATGGAATGCCGGCGGCCGGCTCATCCAGGAGCAGGATCCGTGGACGCGTCGCCAGTGCCAGCGCGATCTCGACGAGCCGCTGCCGTCCGTAGGGGAGATTGCGGGTGAGGGTCGCCGCATCGGCGTCGAGCCGCAGCGACTGCAGCAGCGCGCGCGCCTCCTCGATCTCCTCTTCGAGCCTCGCCACGGTGCGGTACCAGACCGCGGCTCGGCCACGACGTTCGCAGATCGCGAGCACCACCGACTCCAGCACGGTCAGGCCGGGAAACAGCGTGTTGATCTGGAACGTCCGCGTCACGCCACGCTTGACCCGCTCGTGCTGCGGCAATCCGGTGATTCGCTCGCCTCCGAGGAACACATCGCCTGCGCTCGGCGGAAAGACCCCGGTGAGGAGGTTGATGAGCGTGGTCTTGCCCGCGCCGTTCGGGCCGATCAGCGCGTGCCGTGCGCCAGCAGCGAGCGTCAACGCGACATCGGTGTTCGCCTTGAACTCGCCGAACTGCTTCGACAGCCCTTCGGTATGTAGCGCGGCGGTCATTTTCGAACGCTCTTTGCGCGGTCGCGGAAATCTGCGAGCGCGCCGAGGATGCCGCCGCGCGAATAGAGCACGACGACGACCAGCAGCAGGCCCAGCCAGAACTGCCAGTAGATGGGGTTCATGTCGGAAAGGAAGTGGTGGGCGATCATGAACACCGTCGTGCCGACGAGTCCGCCATACAGTCGTCCGGCGCCTCCCAGCACCACCATGATCATGAGGTCGGCGGATCGGGGAAAGCCGAACACGTCGAGCCCGACGAATTGCGTGGTCTGCGCGAGCAGCCCGCCGGCAACACCCGCCATCGCGGCGCTGACCGTGTAGATCGCGATCAGCCGGCGTGCCACGGGCGAACCGATCGCAGGCATCCGCTTCACGTTCTCGCGAATGCCGCGGAGCGACAGGCCGAACGGCGAGTTGACGATGCGGCGCGCGACGACGAACAGCACGAACAGGACCGCGAGGCTGTACAGATAAGCGGTGCTGCCGGTGAGATCGAAAGAGAACAGCCCCAGCACCTTCCACATCGTGACGCCGGACAGGCCGTCGGCGCCCCCGGTGATGAAAGCGGCCTGGTTGGCGCCCTCGAACAACATGAGTCCGATACCGAGCGTCACCATCAGTCGCGCGAGGTCCGTTCCGCGCACGACCAGGAAGCTGGTCGCATAGCCCACGATCGCGCCGGCGGCGCCGGCGACGACGAGACCCGAGAGCGGCTCGCCCCAGCCGTGCACGGCGAGGATTCCGGCCGCGTATGCGCCCACTCCGAAGAAGGCCGCATGACCGAGCGACACGATGCCGGCGTAACCCAGGATGAGGTTGAGCGTCACCGCGAAGAGCCCGGTGATGAGGATCTGGCTGCCGAGAACCCGATGCGTCGGAAACACGAAGTACGCCGCGAGCGCGGCCAGCCAAAACGCGATCTCGATGGCGCGCCAGCGATCGGCGGGAAGGTTTTCCCCGCTGGCATGGGATCTCGATGTGTCGTTCACGTGCGGCGCCCGTACAGACCGGCCGGGAACAGGATCATCAGCGCGACCATCAGGAAGTAGATGATGAACGAGCCGATTTGCGGCACGTAGTACTTGCCCGCGACATCGCAGATGCCGAGGATCATCGCCGCGACGAGTCCGCCCTTGATCGTGCCGGCGCCGCCGATCGCGACGACGAGCAGGAAGTACACCATGTACTTGAGCGGGAAGGTCGGATCGAGCCCCAGCACGTCGATGCCGAGGCCGCCGCCGAGGCCGGCCAAGCCCGATCCCAGCGCGAACGTCACGCCGAATACGCGGTTGACGTCGATGCCGAGGCCGGCGGCGGCGACCGCATTTTCGACCGACGCTCGCACCTGTGCACCGAAGCGTGTCTTGACGAGCAGCATGTGAAGAACGACCGTGATGACGACCACCACGCCTATCAGGAAGATCCGGTACGCGCCGAGGTCGAGTCCCAGCACATGCACCTGGCCGCGCAGCCAGTAGGGCAGCCGCACGGGCTGCTGCGACGGGCCGAAGAACCACGTTGCCGCCGCCACGGCCATGAACACGATGCCGATGGAGAACATCACCTGATCGAGGTGGGTCGCCTTGTACAGCCGCTGGTAGAGCGTGCGCTCGAGCACGATCCCGGCGACCGCCGGCACCAGGAAGGCGACCGGCAGCGCCGCGAGGAACGGCACGCCCGCGCGCGACATCAGCACCACGCAGGCGTAGCCGCCTAGCATCGCGAACGCGCCGTGGGCGAGGTTGACGAAATTCATCAACCCCATCGTCACCGAAAGTCCGATGCTGATGACGAACAGCAGGCTGCCGTACGCGATGCCGTCGAACAGCACCCCGATCAGGTTACCTATCATTGTCGAGCCGATTGAGCGTTTCGCGTTCGAGTGACAACTGCCGCAACACTTACGTCGTCCCCGCGGAGGCGGGGACCCAGGGGCGTTCGCGCGAAAGACGCTGGATTCCCGCCTTCGCGGGAATGACGGTCGCCTTGGAATGCGCTGTCATTCATTTCGCAAATACTCGGTATCGGTTCAGCCGGGGTCCTTCACGTTCTCGAACTTGTCGAACTCGACGTTCCACGGCTTGCCGTTGACCATCTTCACTTCGCGGAGGTAGACGTTCTGGATCGTCTGGCGGGTTGCCGGGTCGATCGACATCGGTCCGCGCGGGCTCATCCACTTCTGGCCTTTCATCGCTTCCACCAACTGCTCGCCCGTGGCGTTGGGGCCTGCCTTCTTGACCGCCTCGTAGATCAGGTGCATCCCGTCATACCCGCCAACCGAATGGAAGTTCGGGCGCATCCCGTTGTTCGCCTTCATGAAGGCTTCGACGTAGGCCTTGTTCTCCGGCGAGTCGTGCGCGGCCGAGTAGTGGAACGACGTGATGACGCCTACCGCCGGGGCGCCCATGCTCTCGAGCAGGTCGTCGTCGGTCACGTCTCCGGTCCCTATCAGGCGGACGCCGGCCTGCTTGAGGCCGCGCTCGTCGAACTGCTTCATCACCGCCAGGCCCTCGCCGGAGGGCACGAACACGAACAGGGCGTCGGGCCTCGCGTCCTTCGCGCGCTGCAGGAACGGCGCGTAGTCGGGATTGCGCAGCGGCGTCTTGATCGACTCGACGACTTCGCCTCCCGCCGCCTTGAACACTGCCACGAAGGTCTTCTCGGCATTGAGCCCGGGGCCGTAATCAGTCACCATCGTGACCACGCGCTTGATCTTGTTCTTGGCAGCCCATTCGGCGATCGGACCGGTCACCTGCGGCAGCGTGAAGCCGGTGCGCACGATGAACGGCGAGCGCGTCGGGATCATGCCGGTGGCGGCCGCCATGACGATCATCGGCACCTTGGCTTCGGTCGCGACGGGCGCGGCCGCGAGCGCGAGGGGCGTCAAGCCGAACCCGGCCAGAACGGTCACCTTGTTCTGCACCACGAGCTCCTGTGCGATGCGCTTGGTGGTTTCGGGCGCCAATCCCGTGTCGTCCTTGACAATGAGCTCGACCTTGCGCCCGGCCACGGTGTCGCCGTTCTTTGCGATATAGAGTCGGGCGGCGGCCTCGATCTGCCTGCCGGTCGACGCGAACGGCCCGGTGAGCGGCAGGATCAGCCCGATCTTCAGCGGATCGGCGGCGAACGCCGGATTCGCGGGCAGCGTCGCCGCGGCAATGGCGGCGAGGCCCTGGATGACGCGACGGCGGGTAAGCGACAGATGGTGATACATGGTTGCCTCCTTCGGGGAGAACGCTTCGATTCGGAAAGTCGTTTGAATGGGTGCGGTAGGGACGGCAAAGGTCGGGAAATCAGCCGCCGCGCGTTTCGGCTTCGATAAGTGAAGCGAGCAGTCGCCGCCCCTGCGTCGGGCCGGCATCGGCCTTGACGGTGAGCTGGAACACGGGCTCCGCCGCGCGCGTATAGGGAATTTACACCCCCTCTTTCACTGCCAAGAACTCTATCCCCCAATCAGCGGGTCGTCAATCGCACGAGCGTTTGATGAAAATCTCCCTCTGGCAGGCATTGTTCGAACCCTGTATGGCCCCGAGGTGACCGATTCCGACGCAGTTGAGCGCTTCGCGTGAGTGCGGGCCGCGCCGTCCCGTCGGCGCTGTTGCGCAACCGTTGTTGGCTCGAGGTTTGAGGATCAGGCCGCCTGGAACAAAGCCAGCGGCCGCGCCGGGGAGCGCGGCGCAGCGCGCGCAGGCAAGCCCAGATGCGTGAGGATCTTGGCGATCACCGCCGGATCTTCGATGGCGGCGATGATCTTCAAGTCCCCGCCACAGTGCTGGCAGTGTTCGATATCGAGGTCGAAGACGCGCTGGAGAAGCCGCGCCCAACTCATGCGCGCCGGCACGCCATGCGCGTGATGGGCTGTGTGCTCGCTGGTGTTCTGCGGTGGACTCGGAACGATCGCGGCACGCAACCTGGCGTGGGGCGCGAGCACGCCATGGAAACGGATCAGATGCAAGCGCGCACGCGGCACCAGCGTGGGCTAGCCGCTGCATGAATTCCAGCGGCGACATGACGACGTGGGTGGTGCAGTCGCGCAAGGCGCTCTTCAGTTGCAGCATGACCTGGCCGGCGCGATTACGCTTGAGCCGTTCGTTGGCAATGGCGGGGCGCGTGATATAGCGGCACAGGCGCATGAGGCGCGTGATGATCTTGGCGAGCAAGCCCTGTAGCTCGACGGTGGTGGGCGCGCGCGCCTCCTGGAACACCGGTTCGCCCTGACCGGCGATGAGGATTGAAAGAAATTCCGGCCGTATCACGTATGGCGGAAGGGCTCAAGGCGGGGTGTGGGATTGGCCTGCGGGATTGCTGCATTACTGCATTTCTGCCATACTGCACCCATGAAAACCACTCTGACCGTCACCCGCCGCGGTGTGGTGACGCTGCCGGCCAAGCTTCGCCAGGCCCTGGGAATCAAGGCCGACGACCAGCTCATCGCGGAAACGACACCGGACGGGCTGCTCCTGCGCCCGGCGGTCACGCTGCCGATTGAGATGTACAGCGAGACGCGGATCCGCGAGTTCGACCAGGCTGAGGCTGAACTCGAGAAGGTCTTGCGCCGCAAGAAGAAGCTGAAGCCTGCCCGCTAGACGAGCCGGGGATGCGGATCTTCCTGGACGCCAACGTTCTGTTCTCTGCAGCCCGGTCGGACGGCGCCGTCCGGCGGTTCCTGGCGCTCCTGATCGACGCCGGCCATGAATGCTGCGCGGATGGGTATGTCGCCGAAGAGGCGCGGCGCAATCTCTCGGCCAAGGCGCCGGAGGGCCTTCCGGTTCTGGACGCCTTCCTCGCACGCATGCGTGTCGCGGCTGCCCACCCGGATCCCGAGACTGTCGAAGCCGCGCTGGCACTCGCCGAGAAAGATCGGCCAGTACTTGCCGCGGCGATTCGCCTCGAATGCGAGGCTCTCGTGACCGGTGACCGCACCCATTTCGGTGCTTTCTACGGCAAGAGCCTCGGGGGCGTGATTATCCACTCGCCCCGTTCGCTGGCCGAAGTGCTCTTTAGTTAAGCAGGGCCGGGCTGGGCAGGGCGCGCTTCCGCCGCGGCTTCGGTCTCGAGTTTCGCATAGTCGCGAGGCGGCTCGTGCAGCAGTTGCCGGCGGCTTTTCTCCAGGCCTTTCACGATGGCGACGACGGCCTCGTTGTAAGGCACCGCGATCCCCAGCGCCTTCGCCTCCCCACGGCAATGGGGTCAGACTCCATTTCCCGCACTCTTCGACGGCCGTCCCGTGGGAAGCGGCGTGGCGCGCCGGCCCGCAAGCGCTTCGATCTTGGCCCGAAATCGATCGCTACCCAAAGCCCAGGCCTTGTTGGTCGCCTCCCGGATGGCATCGATGTCGGCCCTGGCTGGCTGCCCCCGGAATAGCCGCCGATAGCTCGATTGGCGCTCCTCGGGCGTTCTGCCCAGCCGGCGATAAAGCCGGTGCGGGGCAAGCAAAGTATCCTCGGCACCGAGCGCATTGCCTCGGTAACTCGACCATGGGTAATCCGCCGGATGCGCGACCAGGCTTGGCGCGCGCACCGGGTTGAGCTCGATATAACGCATGCAGGTTAACAGGTAGGCTTCGGCGTCGATCACGGTGGAGCGATAGCGCCCTTCCCACAGGGTCCCGCTGCGCCGGTAGGTGTAGTTGAAATACTGGACATAGCGCCGGCCCACCGACTGCAGCGTCCTGGGCAGGCTCGTCTCCTGCG
>Ga0315283_10004871_pt1 | contig 11777 bp, 12 predicted proteins | sample YL17G09_0_MG_FD_204541 | JGI IMG/M metagenome (GOLD analysis project Ga0315283, IMG submission 204541) | Sediment microbial communities from Yellowstone Lake, YNP, Wyoming, USA - YL17G09_0 | ecosystem: Environmental > Aquatic > Freshwater > Lake > Sediment | place: USA: Wyoming | collected...
GCAACCGGGGCCTGCTGGGCCTGGGCATCGGTGCGCTGATCACGGTGTCTCTGGCCCTGCCGGCCACCGGCCTGGTGCTGCTGAAGATGCTGCCGTTCGACAACAAGTCGGAATTCCAGGTCATCGTCGACATGCCCGCCGGCACGCCGGTGGAGCAGACCGCGGCGTTGCTGCACGAACTCGGAGCCCACCTGGCCACGGTGCCGGAAGTGACCGACTACCAGGCCTACGCCGGCACCGCCGCGCCGATCAACTTCAACGGCCTGGTGCGCCAGTACTACCTGCGCGCCGGCGGCGACGTCGGCGACCTGCAGGTCAACCTGGTGGGCAAGCACGATCGCAAGGCGCAGAGCCACGCCATCGCCACCCGGGTGCGGCCCGCGCTGCAGAAGATCGCGGCGCGCTTCGGCGCCAACGTCAAGGTCGTGGAAGTGCCGCCCGGCCCACCCGTGCTGTCACCGATCGTGGCCGAGATCTACGGCCCCGAAGCCGCGGGCCGGATGCAGGTGGCCAAGGCCGTGCGCGCAGTGTTCGAGCGTACCGCTGGCGTGGTCGACGCCGACGACAGCAGCATCGCCGCCGCGCCGAAGACGCTGCTGCTGGTCGACCGCCAGAAAGCCGCCATGCTCGGTGTGCCGCAGCAGGCCATCGTGACCACGCTGCGCGCCGGCCTGGCCGGCGAGGCCACCGCGTACGTGCACGACGCGACCAAGTACCCGGCCGCCGCGGTGCTGCAATTGCCGCCGGAGCGGCATGGCGACCTGGATTCACTGCTCCAGCTGGCGGTGCGCTCGGCGGCCGGCAAGCTGGTCCCGCTGCGTGAGCTGGTCAGCGTCAGCGACACGGTGCGCGAGCAGCCGTCGTATCACAAGGACCTGCTGCCGGTGAACTTCGTGGTGGCCGACATGGCCGGCGCGTTGGACAGCCCGCTGTACGGCGTGTTCTCGATGCGCAGCGAGATCGCGAAGATCGCTACCCCCGGCGGCGGCCCGCTGGTCGAGTACTTCATCCACCAACCCGCCGACCCCTATCGCGACTACGCGCTGAAGTGGGACGGCGAGTCGCAGATCACCTACGAGACCTTCCGCGACATGGGCGCGGCCTACGCGGTCGGGCTGGTGCTGATCTACCTGCTGGTGGTGGCGCAGTTCGGCTCGTACCTGACGCCGCTGATCATCATGGCGCCGATCCCGCTGACCATCATCGGCGTGATGCCGGGCCATGCGCTGCTGGGCGCGCAATACACCGCCACCAGCATGATCGGGATGATCGCGCTGGCCGGCATCATCGTGCGCAACTCGATCCTGCTGGTGGACTTCATCAACCTGCAGGTGCGGGCTGGAGTTGACTTCAAGCACGCCATCGTGCATTCGGCGGTGACACGGGCGCAGCCAATCGTGCTGACCGGCCTGGCAGCGATGCTGGGCGCGTTCTTCATCCTCGACGACCCGATCTTCAACGGCCTGGCGATCTCGCTGATCTTCGGCATCTTCGTCTCCACCGTGCTGACGCTGGTGGTGATTCCGGTCCTGTACTACGTCGCCTACCGGCATCGGCTCGGCGCGATCACCGGACGGGCGCACACCGAGCCCGCCGCCTCCACCGCTTCACCCCCTTCCACTCAAGGAGCATGACCATGACATCCTGGCAAATCGTCCGCCTCGTCGCAGGCACCTTCATCCTGGTGTCGCTGGCGCTGGGCATCCCCGGCAGCCCGATCTTCGTCAGCCAATGGTGGCTGGCCTTCACGGCTTTCGTCGGCGTCAACCTGCTGCAAAGCGCGCTGACGAAGTGGTGTCTGATGGAGGCCATCGTGCGCAAGCTCGGCGCGCCCGCGGGAGCCTGAACATGAACCTGGTCTGCCCCGCCTGCGGCACCACCAACCGGGTGCCCGAGCAGCGCCTGCACGAGCACCCGGTGTGCGGCCGTTGCAGCACCGAGCTGATGAGCGCCAAGCCGGTGGCGCTCGGCGACGCCCATTTCAAGGCCTACGTCGAGGGCACCGAACTGCCGGTGCTGGTCGACTTCTGGGCCGAGTGGTGCGGGCCGTGCCGGGCGATGGCGCCGCAGTTCGAGAAGGCCGCCGCGCAACTGCCGGGCGTCCGCTTCGTGAAGGTCGACTCCGATGCCAGCCCGCAGACCAGCCTCGGCCAGCGCATTCGCAGCATCCCGACCTTGGTCCTGTTCCAGGGTGGCCGCGAGGTGGCGCGCCAATCCGGCGCCATGTCGGCAGCCGACCTGGTGCGCTGGGTGCAGTCGCAGCTGGCTGCGTTGCGCACGGCGTCATAGGTCGGCGGGCGTTTGCCCGCCGGCGAAAGCGCAGGCGCCGACGCGGCACTCAGGCGCAGCGCGCGATCAGCCCCCGCACGGCGGCCTCGAAGCGCGCCGGCTGCTCGGCCACCGACAGGTGTGAAGCGTCGTCGAAGACCTCGAACTGGGCGCCGGCGATGCGCTCGGCGATCGCCTGGCCCATCGCCGGGGTGGCACCGACATCGCGCGCGCCGGCCAGCACCAGCGTCGGGCACTTGATGCGCAGCAGCGACGGCAGCCAGTCGACCGCACGGATCGCGTGACAGGTGGCAACGTAGCCGGCCGCGTTGCTGCGCAACAGCTGGGCGTGCAGCGCCGCGGTGAAGACCGGCTCGGCGGCACGGAAGTCGGCGTGGAGATACCGCTCGACCACCGCCTGGGCAATCGGCGCCATGCCGCCGGCCTCGACCGCGTCGATGCGCGCCTGCCACATCGGCTGCGCCGCATCGGGGTACTGTGCGGTGGTGTTGGCCAGCACCAGGCCGCGCACCAGCTCAGCGTGCCGGATCGCCAGGCCTTGCGCCACCATGCCGCCCATCGACAGGCCGACGAACACGACCGGCCCGCGGCCCCATTCGCGCACCAGGCGCGCGGCATCGTCGACCAATGCGTCGAGTGAGTAAGGCCCCGTCGGCACCGCCGAGCCGCCGTGGCCGCGGTGGTCGTAGCGCAGCAACGGGTGCTGTGGCGCCAGCGCCGCGGCCAGCCCGTCCCACATCGTGTGGTCCAGCCCGAGGGCGTGGCTCAGCACGACCGGCACGCCGGACGCGGCGCCTTGCAGGGCCACCTGCAGTTGAGGCACGCTGAAGGTGTGGTGGCGCTGCACGCGCTGCGTCGCGCCGAGCGGCGCCGGCTCGAGGGCGATGCCTTCGGCCTTGCAGAGTGCCGTGGCCAGCTTGAAGGCGGTGTTGGCCGCCGGCACGCCGCAGTAGATCGCGCCCTGCATCAGCGTTTCCTTGATCATCGCCAGCGGCACGCCGCCGCGCAGTGCGGCGCGGCAGTGCAGCTCGAACTCTTCCCAGCGCGCGGCGGCCATCGTCATGCCCAGCACCAGCAGGCGCCGCGTGGTGCGGTCCAGGCCCGGCCGGCTCCAGATGTCGTGCCAGGCGTGGCGGCTGATCAGCTGCTGGAACTCGGCGTTGAGCTCAGAGGCGTTGGCAAGGGACTGGTCGACCCAGTCGTCGCCGAGCACGGCGCGGCGGTTGACGAGACCGCGATCGAAGTCATCCTGGCGTGAGTTCATTTCTGCACCTGTTGCGCCAGCAAGCCGTCGACGGCGTTGCTGGCCCCGCGGTTGTCCTATGCCGTCGCGCGCCGAGCGACGCGCCGCTCGACCAGCATGCGCATCAGGCCGAGCGATATCTGGTGTGCGTTGAGCAGCGCCAGCATGCCGTTGCGGTGCAGCTCGGCCACGGTGGCCTCGGGCAAGGCACTGAGTTTGTCCTCGTCGACCGCCAGGAAGCCGTCGACCGAGAGCTTGTCGCCTTCGGGCAGCGTGGCATCGAAGCGCATCGAGCGCAGCAGCTCCAGCTCGAGCAGGCGGCGCCCGAACAGGCGGGTGCGCTGCGCCTCGCGCTCGATCTCCTCGACGAACTGGCGGCGCTCGCTGAGGAACAGCGTCGGCTCGCCGGCATCGTCGAACAAGCGCTCACCCTCGTCGGCCGACAGCGCGCCGGCCTTGGCATCGATGCAGACCGCGTAGTGGGTGTCGTCCACGCGCACCACGCCCATCGGGTACGCACGCAGCAGCGCCGGCGTGTAGCGCGCACCCCAGCCGCCATCGTCGCCGAGCATCAGGTTCTCGCCCTGCGCGAGGCCGAGCACGGCCATCGGCGCCACCTCGCGCTGGCCGTCTTCCGCCTTGCCGGCATCGACAAAGATGATCGGGTAGTCGCGGCAAACGTCGCCGAACTCGACAGCGGTGATGAAGATCGCGTTCATCCCGGCGGTGCGGTCGTAGCGGATGCCGCCGAGCTTGAGCCGCGTCGTGCGGTGCTGCACGCGGTCGAGTGCCTGCGGTTCGGCAAACAGGGTCGGGTCGATCATGATTTGTCGTTCTCTCCGGGGTTGGCGATCGGCGACACCAGCACCTTGTCGACGCGCTTGCCGTCCATGTCGACGACCTCGAAGCGCCAACCGTTCCAATCGGTGCGGTCGGCGGTGCGTGGCAGGCGGCCGAGCAAGAGCATGATCATGCCAGCCAGGGTGTTGTAGCGGCCGCGGTCCTCCTCGGGCAGTTCCTTGAGTTCCAGGCGATCCTTCAGTTCGGGCACCGGTATCAGGCCGTCGAACAGCCAGCTGCCATCGTCGCGCTCGACGGCCCAGGCGTGGTCGTCGGCCGGCGCGCTGAACTCGCCGGTGATGGCCTCGAGCACATCGCGCACGGTGATCACGCCCTGCACCTCGCCGTACTCGTCGACCACGAACACCAGTTCGGCACTCGACACCCGAAACTGTTCCAGCAGCTCCATGCCCGACAGGGTTTCGGGCACGAACACCGGCGCGGTCAATACATCGGCCAGGTTCGGCGTCTCACCGCGCGCCAGTGCCGGCAGCAGGCTCTGCGCCGAGACGACCCCCAGCACTTCGGTCAGGCCGCCGCGGCACACCGGGTAGCGGGTATGCAGGTTCTCGGCCATCAGCGCCAGCGTATCGGCCAGCGGTGCGGCCACGTCGAGCCAGGTGATCTCGGTGCGCGGCATCATCATCGAGCCGATCTGGCGGTCGTCGAGGCGGAACACGTTGCGCACCATCTGGTGCTCCTGCTCCTCGATCACGCCGGCATCCAGGCCTTCCTCGAGGCTGGCGGCGATTTCCTCCTCGGTGACGCTGCGGCTGGGCCCGCCGCGCACGCCGAACAGGCGCAACACCGCCACCGTGCAGATCGACAACAGCGCCACCAGCGGCCGGGTTGCCGTCGACAGCCACATCATCGGCGTGGCCACCAGGCGCGCCACCGTCTCGGGGTAGAGCTGGCCCAGGCGCTTGGGCACCAGCTCGCCGAAGATGATGGTCAGCACGGTGATGATCACCACCACCAGGCCGGTGGCGCTGAGCGCCGCAGCCCGCGGTGGCACCTGGAAGGCGGCCTGCAGCCAGATCGCCAGCGGTTCGGCGAAGGCGCCCTCGCCGACGATGCCGTTGAGGATGCCGATCGACGTGATGCCGATCTGCACGGTCGACAGGAACTTGGTCGGGTTGTCGTGCAAGGCCATGGCCGCCTCGACCCCCGGCTCGCCGGCTTCGAGCATGACCTGCAAGCGCGCCTTGCGGCTGGCCGTCAACGCCATCTCCGACATGGCGAACGCCCCGTTGAGCAGGATCAGGAAAACGAGCAGCGCGACGTCCATGCAGACAGAGCCGCGTGGCGCGTGCCCCGTGTAACCGACAGGGGAGCCAGCGTAGCAGAATCGAGGAATGGTCCCACCCCCGATGCGGCTCCGCCGCTCCCCCTCAAGGGGGCACCGCCAGCGGCCGGGCAAAGCCCGATCCGCGGCGTTCGCTTGTACGCGAGGCGTCATTTGAGGTTACTTTGCACTATCTGATCGGCGACCTGCAGGGCTGCTGCGATGCCTTCGAGCGCCTGCTCGCCGAGATCGGCTTCTCGCCGTCACGCGATCGCCTCACCGTGCTCGGCGACCTCGTGAACCGCGGCCCACAGTCGCTGGCGGTGCTGCGCAGGATGCGGGCTTTGGGAGCGGCGGCCGACGCCCTGCTCGGCAACCACGACCTGCACCTGCTTGCGGTGGCCCACGGCGTGCGGCCCGAACATGCCAGCGATACGCTGCGCGAGATCCTCGACGCGCCCGACCGCGAGGCCTGGCTCGACTGGTTGCGCCAGCGCCCGCTGGTGCTGCAACGCGAAGGCTGGCTGTGCGTGCACGCCGGCGTCTCGCCGGCGTGGGACGCAGCGCAGACGCTGGCGCTGGCCGGCGAAGTCGAGGCGATGCTGCGCGGCCCCGACCTCGGTGACTTCCTGCCGCTGATGTACGGCAACCAGCCGGCACGCTGGAGCGACACCTTGCGGGGGCCCGACCGCTGGCGCCACGTGATCAACGTGCTGACGCGCATCCGCTTCTGCCACGCCGACGGTACGCTCGACTTCAAGGTCAAGGACGGCAGCGCCAGTGCCCCGCCGGGCCTGGTGCCGTGGTTCGAGTTTGCCGGCCGCGCCAGCGCCGGCACACCGATCGCCTTCGGCCACTGGTCCACGCTCGGCCTCGTCAACGGCGCCGACCTGCTGTCGCTGGACACCGGCTGCGTCTGGGGCGGTGCGCTGACCGCCGCGCGCGTCGATGGCGGGCGGCGTGACGTGGTGCAGGTCGCGTGCGATCAGCACCAAAGCCCTGAATGAGAGAATTGCGCACCGAACAGGAAGCGTGGCCGAGTGGTTTAAGGCACTGGTCTTGGTCAACGCGCAGCGTTGGGGCGACGCTCATATCGCGCAGCGATGTGAGAGGAGACCAAAACCAGCGATAGAGTTCACCGTGCTGAGCAGGGAAGCGTGGCCGAGTGGTTTAAGGCACTGGTCTTGAAAACCAGCGACGGGCAACCGTCCGCGAGTTCGAATCTCGCCGCTTCCGCCACTGGCGCTATGGCAAGCAGTTGTGAAACTGCTCTACCCCCCAAAGAACCCACCAAGAAATTCGCGCCTGCGCGAGAGGATGTGGTTGCGGGCCAGATCGCCCGGCCCCCTCTGCTGGAGTGGATAGCTCCCCCCGTCGTCGCCTGACTTTGTACTTGTTGCGCAGCCAGCTTCAGTTCGTCGAGATCGCTGGCCTGGTCGACAAACCGCGACCCTGAGCTGAACTCCGCCCCATCCGGTTCGAGGTCACAAAGCGGACGGCTGACGGGCGATCTTGATCGTTGAAAACGGGTGTGCCCAGGCGAACAACCGTGGTCCGGGGTGAGCGCCGGGTCGCCGGCTTTTGACTTACCACGTAAGCCGCGCTATGATGAAATTCGATCGTGCAGTCTGGGAACCAACATGTCGACGCTCCTAGTTTCCTCGAAAGGCCAGATCGTGTTGCCCGCCGAATTGCGGCGCCGGCTCGGTATGGGTGCAGGCGCCAGGATCGAGGTACTCGAAGAGACGGACGGGCTGAAGCTGCGCGTTGTGCGTGCGGTCGCGACGGCCGACATGACCAGTATGGCGGGCCTGGTCAAGGCGCCAGCGCGCGGTGTTCCACGCAGCTTGGATGATTTCGATCCAGCGTCGCTGCTGACCCGTTCGCGGCGCGGCAAGCCATGAGGGCCCTGGATACGAACGTCCTGGCGCGGTTCTTTGTCGATGATGCTGACGATGCACAGGCTGCCAAACAGCGGCCCGCGGCCATCGCAGCGCTCGCCGAACGATCGTTCGTCGCGGTGACCGTGTTGCTTGAACTCGAATGGGTCCTGCGCGGGTTCTATGAACTGCCAACGAGGGACATTTCCCGCGTGTTCCGTGCGCTGGCGAGCATCGAGCACATCACGCTCGAAGATCGCGACGCGGTCCTGGTGGCGGCCGATGCGTTCGACAAGGGTCTCGATTTCGCTGATGCGCTGCACCTGGCGCGCAGTTCGCGCGCTTCCGGGTTCGCGACATTCGACCAACGACTGGCGAAGCGGGCAAAGGCCCTCGCGCTGACGCCGCCGGTGGAATTGCTGGTCTGAAGCGACTTCGGCGCCGCTGGTGGGCATCGACCCGATGCGGACGTTCGAGAACGACTGTCTTGCTGCTGCTGGCGTGCCTGCATCGGCACGTGCCGCGGACGCGGCCTGTATAGACTCCGCCGGGTGTCTATCCCGGTGGAGATGGTATGGACACCTCCCACCCGCTGAACCACCGCCGAGGCGTTTGGAGAGCTGAAGACAAATACAGCTGACCAAAGGAAGAAGTTCGGGTGGGGCCTCGCAGTCGACGGCATCGAGTGCCAAAGTGGTGTTGTGTATAGCAACCCCTTGAGACGGAGGCCCCGAAATGAATCGTACGACGTATGGCGTGGACATTGCAATGAGCGTGATGCAACTGCACTGGATTGATGGCGAGACGGGCGAGATCGGGCGCAAGAAGCTGGCGCGGGCCAAGCTGCGCGAGTACTTCGCGCAGCTGCAGCCGGTGCGCGTAGTGATGGAAGCCTGCGGCAGCGCGCATCACTGGGCGCGGGTGTTGGGCGCTCTGGGCCACTGGGTCGAGTTGCTGCCGGCGCGCCAGGTGCGCCCGTTCGTGCGCAGCAACAAGGACGACGCGGCCGATGCGCGTGCGATCTGGGTGGCGGCGCAGCAATCGGACATCCGCCGCGTGCCGCAGAAGACGCTGGATCAACAGGCGGTGATGGCGCTGCACCGCACGCGCTCGCACTGGGTGAGTGTGCGCACGGCCACGGTGAACGCCTTGCGCGGCACGCTGTACGAGTTTGGTGTGATCTTGCCGGGGGGCAAGAATGTGGGGCTCAAGGCGCTGGGTGCGCAGCGCGCCGAGATTGATGCGCAGCTGCCAGCCGCGGTGCAGCGGCTCATCGACGGGCAGCTCGCCACCCTGAAGGACATCGAGCGGCGCATCGACGAGATCGAGGCCGCGATCGCAGCCCAGCAAAAGCAGCTGCCCCAGGCGAAGACCTTGCGCCGGGTGCCGGGCATTGGCTTGCTGGGTGCGACGGCGCTGGCGGCCACGCTGGGCGATGGCCGCGCCTGGAAGAGTGGGCGCGAGTTCTCGGCCAGCCTGGGGATCGTGCCCGCGCACAGCGGCACCGGCGGCAAGGCGCGCGTGGGGCACCTGAGCAAGCGCGGGGATCCCTACCTGCGCACGTTACTCATCCACGGCGCACGCTCGGTCATCACGCATGCCAAGCACAAGCCCAAGTGGCTCGAACAACTGCTGGCGCGCCGGCCGCTGAACGTGGCGGTGGTGGCGCTGGCCAACAAGATGGCCCGCACGGCCTGGGCGCTGGTGGCGCACGGGCGGGACTATGAACGCGAGTGGAAGAGCACTCCGCCCAAGGGCTGCTCCGCGCAAGCGGTGGCAGCGTAGATCAACCGAACCGATAGGAGTGGATGCCGCAAAGAGTGCGTGAGTCGAGTCGATGAAGTGATGGTGAAGCGGTCGGACCGCGGGTCGGGTAAAGCTGAATGATGGACAGAGACTGGCTCCAGGCCAAGTCCGCTGTAGGAGATGAGCACCGGCCCCGCGAATGACCATCAAGGCCAGCAGCGGGCTTCGGTCCGGGCTGCACACACAGGCCGGATATAAGACCGCAGTCATTACCGCCAAGTCAGAACTTCAAGAACTCGCTTGCCACACGGGAGGTGTCCATATAAGTCCATGATGAACATCAGTGCCGCAGCCTGCGTGGTCTTTCTGGTCCCACTCGTCGCCACCGCCGCGCCTGACGCCCGGGAGGGGCGCAGGCTGGTGCAGAGCAACAAGTGCGAGGCCTGCCACCAGGAAAAGGTCTACGGCCCGGTGGGGGCCATCTATCTGCGCAAGGACCGCAAGGTCACGAGTTGGGCCAAGCTCAACGCGCAGGTGACCGCCTGCAACACCATGCTCACCTCCGGCCTGTTCCCCGAGGAGGAGGCGCACATCGTCGCGTTCCTCAACGAGACTTACTACAAGCTGCCCCTGAAGTGACGCGCGGCGTGAATTCGAGCGCTCCAGCCGACAGCGGTACGCCTCAACAGAGCTTCAAGTTTCAAGCCCCGATGGCGGTACTTTCGTTGATGCGAAGCGTCGGCACCCCCCCGGGTTTTGCCAATGAAGAGCAGCCCTGGGTCTCATCGACCATCTGGCGGACCGTGAGCGACAGCACCAACCGCGTGGTGATCTTCGATTCGGCTCTGACGCCGGCGACGTTCTGGGTGAAGCTCGATGATCTGGACCTGAAGCCGGGTGCCCCGGTGAAGAAGCTGGAACTGGCGGGCGGCAAGACCTACAGCGGAAATGCCCTAGGCCAGTTTGTGGATGCCAAGCTGTTCACGTTCCAGGACCTTACCGACGTAGCGCGGGCAAAGTGATGCGACCTGCCGCCGAACTCGGTTCGGGGCTGTTGGAGGTGTTGGCAATTCCGCCTAACCACCGGTTGCAGCGTTCGCGTTGACGACGGTCGGCAAGTGAGCCGCGCCATCGGATGTCGGCTTCAGTGCTGGTCGATTTGGCGCGTTGACGGCTACTGCCGCCAAGCGCAGGACCTTGGCGAATCGGGCTGCAATTGGCGATAGCTCGTCGCCACTGCGCCACATCACTCCAACGGGTTGCAGGGGCGCCATGTCCTTGAGCGGAAGCGCATGTAGGCGCCCGGCCTGGCACTCCACCTCGACCAGCGCGGGTGACATCATCGTGACGCATTCGGTGTTCATCACGATCGCCTTGATCGCGAGGATCGAATTCGTACTGATGCCGCAGGTCGGCCACACTACTCCAGCTTCGGAGAACACGACTTCCATCTGCCGGCGAAATGCGCTTCCCCCTGCCGGCAGCACCCACTGGACGCCGGAAGTGTCGCCCAGCGCGATCGACGGGCGCACCGCAAGCGGGTGCTTCGGGCGCATGATCAGCGCCCAGTCCGACATGATGAGCGGCTCGCTGTCCACGCCGGCGATACCCGGCCGCAGGCGGCTGACGACCATATCGAGCTCGCGTGCACGCAGCATCGCCATGAGCTCGTCGTCCAGGCCCTCGACAACCGACACGGAGACCTGAGGTGACTCTTGAAAGAGCATCGCGAGCGCCTGCGGAACGAGCGCGGCCGCCGTGATGGGCGTGATGCCTACGGCCAGCGGCCCCTCGATACCCAGGGAGCGAAGACCCATCTCCTCCTTGGCCCGGCCGAGCAGCGAATCGAGTGCCCGGGCATGGAATACAAGCACGCGGCCGAACTCGGTCAGGCGTGCGCCGCGGCGGTCGCGCTCGAGGACCCGGACGCCCAGGCCGTGTTCGAGCTGGGCGATGCTCTGCGACAGGCCCGGCTGGGAGACGTTGAGGGCCTCAGCAGCGCTGCTGAACGATCCGTACCGCGCCACGGCAAGCAGATCGAGCAGGCGGCGGGGGTCGATCCTCATGGGGCAATGCCAAACGGTTACGGTAACCAGCCCGACCTTGCTCTACGCCCGATCGGGAAAGTGTGGGGTTGGGATTCTAGGTCGCGGTCACCAGCAGCCGATGGGGGCTTGACATCCGCAAGTGCGACAACAAGACGATATCCATACGTGCCTGCGATCCATTGCGGAACCCAATGGAACACCCAAAATTGAGTATTGGACCGCGATGCACGTTCGCAAGACCATCATCACACTTCCCATCCAGCCCAGGAGCAATTTCAGTTATGAAGCTTGTGACCTTTTCAAAAGACGGACGCCGGCTCGTGGGCATCGTCGAAGGCGATGAAGTCGCCGTTGTCAACGTCCCCGACATGCGCAGCCTGTTCGCACTCGGTGGCCAGGTCAGCGCCGAGGCGGCGAAGCTCAAGACGCTCGAGCGCTTCCCGCTG
>Ga0315283_10004873_pt1 | contig 11777 bp, 8 predicted proteins | sample YL17G09_0_MG_FD_204541 | JGI IMG/M metagenome (GOLD analysis project Ga0315283, IMG submission 204541) | Sediment microbial communities from Yellowstone Lake, YNP, Wyoming, USA - YL17G09_0 | ecosystem: Environmental > Aquatic > Freshwater > Lake > Sediment | place: USA: Wyoming | collected...
CCTCCGTGGATCTCGGTGATGCCGACCCGTTCGGCGAGATAGCGCGCCTCCTCGGCGCGGTCCCCGGACACGAGCATCACGCGCGTCACGCCGTGACGCGGCGCCAAGTGCTCCACGAAAGAACGGCTGTCGTCCCGCGGCTCGTCCCTGAAGCGCAAGACGGCTTGCACGGCGCCGTCGACGAGCATCACCGCCTCGAGGCCGGCGACCGACGGCGGCAGCGTAGCGGCCACGGCCTTCCGGCCGGTCAGTTCGACGCGCCGTCCGTGGAGCTGACCGGAGAGGCCGCGCCCCGGCGGCTCCGCGATCGCGTCGGCGGCGAAAAGCTCCGCGCCTTCGCGACGCGCCGTTTCAACCACCGCCGCCGCGAGCGGGTGTTTCGAGTACTGCTCGAGGCTCGCGGCAAGCGAGAGCGTCTCCAGACGCGGCATCGATCCGATGAGGAGGACTTCCGTCAACACGGGCTTTCCGTTGGTGAGCGTCCCGGTCTTGTCGAAGATCGCGGTCCGGCAGGTATCGAGGCGCTCGAGCACCGCCGGATCGCGCACGATGATGCCGCGGCGAGCCGCGAGCGAGATGCCGCCGATCATGGCGACGGGGATCGCGAGGATCAAAGGGCACGGTGTTGCGACGACCAGCACCGACAGCGCACGCGTCGCGGATCCGGACACGAGATACGCGCCGACCGCCACGAGAACCGCGACCGGTGTGTAGTACGCGCCAAGGCTGTCGCCGAGGCGGCGCAGCCGCGGCCTGCTCTCTTCGGTGCGGCGCATGACCTCCATGATCTCCGCGTACCGCGAGTCCTTGGCCAGCCGGGTCGCGCGCACGGTCAGCGCGGTCTCGCCATTGACGGCCCCCGAAAGCACTTCCGAGCCGGGGGCCTTGGACATCACGTACGGCTCGCCGGTCAGGTACGACTCGTCCATCGCGCCGTGACCCGAGGTCACGACGGCGTCGACCGGGCAGATCTCGTGCGGCAGGACGACCAGCTCGTCCCCGGGCACGATGGCGTCGAGCGCGATCGGCTCGATCCCGCCGTCCCGTTTTCGGTGGGCGACCTTGGGCATGCGGGCGATCAACGCGTGCAGAACCGAAGAAGCCCGCCGGAGCGCGTACTGCTCCAGGGCTTCTCCGCCCGACAGCATCAAGACGACGATCGCCCCCGCGAGGTACTCCCCCAGGAAATACGCGGTCACGATCGAGATCCCCGCGAGGAGGTCGGCGCCGATCTCCTTGCGGAACAGCTTGGCGATCAGGCCGATGACGAGCGGTACACCGCCTAAGACGAGCACGGCGAGCAGAGGCCAGCGGGGCGGGAACGCGGGCGGACCGGGGAGGAAGAAGACGACGAGATGAACCACGATGCCGGCGAGGGCGAACCCCGCGATGACGAGGGGGATCGCGCGCCGCGGTTCGTCGCGGCGCGGGGTCGCATCGTCGGGGGGCATCGTGGTGGCGCTCACGTAGGGGCCGCGATTGTACGATGATGCTATGAACGAGCGCCCGGTAGCGGAGGTGGAAGCGTGGTACGCGGCCCTCGAGGCGCGCCACCTGACGACCTTGACCTTCACCGAGGTGCGGCGGGCGCTCCAGGCGCTCTCTTCTCTTTACGTCGAACGCCGAGATCGCCTAGGACGGGGCGCCGCGCTCGAAGGCAGAGGCAAGCGCGCGGCGTTTTCGATGTTCTACGGGCCGCTCCATTTCCTGGCCGTGCGCGAGATCGTGCGCGCGCTGCAAGCCGTTGATCCCCCACCGCGACGCATCGTGGACCTCGGATGCGGCACGGGGGCCGCCGGCGCGGCCTGGGCTTTGGAAGCGGGAGGACGACCCGCGGTGTCGGGGGTCGACGGGAGCGGTTGGGCGATCGGCGAAGCGGAGTGGAACCTGCGGACCCTCGGCGTGACGGCGACTCTGCGGCGCGGCAACCTCGTCGAAGCGCCATTGGGCGCGACGGGCGAGGGAATCGTCGCCGCCTACGCGGTCAACGAGCTGGACGACAACTCCCGGGCGGAGCTGCTGCGCCGTCTCCTCGCGGCGCACACCAAAGGAAGCCGCGTGCTCGTCGTCGAGCCGATCGCCAGGCGTCCGGTCCCCTTCTGGCCCGAGTGGGCCGAGGCCTTTCGCCAGGCCGGCGGCCGGGACGACACGTGGCGGTTCCCCGCCGTCTTCCCGGAGAGGATGAAGCTCCTCGACAAGGCCGCTGGTCTCGACCACCGCGAAATGACCGCCCGGTCGCTCTGGCTCCCCTGAGGTCGAGTTTGACAGCCTCCCTTCGGGCTTCCTATCCTCCCGCGATGGACGTTCATTCCTTGAAGGGAAAGCGGGCTCTCGTTTGCGGAAGCACGCAAGGGATCGGCCGTGCCGCCGCCCTCGAACTGGCGTCGCGTGGCGCCGCGGTCACCCTCTTCGCGCGGGACCCGATCGCCCTGGAGCGCGTGCGGGCCGAGCTGCCCGGGACCGGGCACACGGTGCGGGCTGCGGACTTCGGGGACAACGAGGCGGTTCGCCGAGCGGCGGCGGACGAAGTGCGGGACGGCGGCGCCATCCACGTCCTCGTCAACAACACCGGTGGCCCCCCCGCGGGGCCGATCGTGGACGCCTCGCCCGACGCGTTTCTCACGGCGTTCCGCGCGCACCTGATCAACAACCAGCTCTTGGCGCAGGCCGTGATCCCCGGCATGAAAGAAGCGGGATACGGCCGCATCGTCAATATCGTGTCGACCTCGGTGCGCGAACCGATAGCAGGGCTAGGCGTTTCCAACACGACCCGCGCCGCTGTCGCCGGCTGGGCGAAGACGCTTTCGGGCGAGCTGGCACGCTTCGGCATCACGGTCAACAACGTCCTCCCGGGCTTCACGAAGACGTCGCGCCTCGACTCGATCATCGCCGGACGCGCGAAGGCAGCGGGGCGTTCGACGGACGACATCGCGCGGGACATGCTCGCGCAGGTTCCCGCCGGCCGGTTCGCGGAAAGCTGGGAGGTCGCCGCGGCGATCGGATTCCTGGCGAGCCCCGCGGGCGGGTACATCACGGGGGTCAGCCTGCCGGTGGACGGCGGGCGGATCGCGTCGCTGTGAGTGACGAAGAGGGGGCGCGCGTGATCAAGATCTTGCAGTTCATCGACGGCGCGTTCGTCGAACCCGCTTCGGGCGCCTACTTCGACGACGTCGACCCATCCGTGGGCGCGCCCTACGCCCTCGTCCCCGACGGCGATGCGAAAGACATCGAGCGCGCGGTGGCTGCGGCCAAGGCGGCATTCCCAGCTTGGTCGCAAACGCCCACAGCCGAGAGATCGCGGATCCTGCTCGCGATCGCGGACGGTATCGAACGAGAAATCGACGAGCTCGCACGCATCGAATGCATCGACAACGGGAAGCCGGTCGCCCTCGCGCGCTCGAGTGATCTCCCCCGCGCCGTGGCGAACTTCCGCTTTTTTGCGACGGCGATTCTGCATTCGCGCTCCGAGCTGCACGTCGCCGACTCGACCGCGCTGAACTACACGCTTCGCCGGCCCTTGGGCGTCGTCGCGTGCATCTCACCCTGGAATCTCCCGCTCTACCTCCTCACCTGGAAGATCGCCCCGGCGCTCGCGACCGGGAACACGGTGGTCGCCAAGCCGTCCGAGATCACGCCGATGACGGCGTTCCATTTCGCGCGGATCGCCAAGGCCGCGGGTTTGCCCCCCGGCGTGCTCAACATCGTGCACGGCTTCGGCCCCAAGGTCGGCCCGGCGCTGACCGGCCACCCCGACGTGAAGGCCGTCTCGTTCACCGGCGGGACCGCGACGGGCGCTTCGATCGCCGCCGTCGTCGCGCCGAAGTTCAAGAAGCTCTCGCTCGAACTGGGCGGCAAAAACCCGAACGTCGTTTTCGCCGACGCCGACATGGACGAGGCGATCAAGACCAGCCTGCGCTCGTCGTTCCAGAACCAGGGGCAGATCTGCCTGTGCGGCTCGCGCATCCTCGTCGAACAGAGCGCCTACCCGGCCTTTGTCGAACGGTTCGTTGCAGCGGCCATGACGCTTCGCCAAGGCGATCCGCTCGACCCCGCGACCGAACAGGGCGCGGTCGTGTCGAAGCCGCACTACGACAAGATCATCGCGCACCTAGCACTGGCGCGGCAGGAGGGCGGCAACGTGCTCTGCGGCGGCGGCCCTCCGGGACCCGTCAGCGAGCGCTGCAAGAACGGCTACTTCATCCAGCCCACCGTGATCGTCGATCTCCCGATGAACTGCCGGACCAACCAGGAAGAGATTTTCGGCCCCGTCGTCACGATCGCGCCGTTTGCGACCGAAGACGAAGCCGTCGCTCTGGCGAACGGGACGTCGTACGGCCTTTCGGCCTCGGTGTGGACCCAGAACATCGGCCGCGCGCACCGCGTCGCCGACCGCATCGAGGCCGGTACGGTGTGGATCAATTGCTGGATGGTGCGCGACCTGCGCGTCCCGTTCGGCGGCGTCAAGGGCTCGGGCGTCGGGCGCGAGGGCGGCGAAGACTCGATGCGCTTTTTCACCGAACCCAAGAATGTGTGCGTGAAGACATGAGCGATCCGAAAACCGACATCGTCAGTTCCCGCGCCCCCGAACCGGTGGGCGCGTTCCCCCACGCCAAGCGCGTCGGGGACTTTCTCTTTCTCTCGGGGATCGGCCCGCGCAAGCGCGGCTCGAAAGAAATTCCCGACGGCATCGAGGCCCAGACCCTGGCCGTATTCAAGAACGTCCGCCTCGTGCTCGAGGACGCGGGCGCTTCGTGGGACGACATCGTCGACGTCACCGTGTTCCTCACCGACATGAACGCCGACTTCCCCGCCTTCAATCGGCTTTACGCGAAGCACTTCGCGACGAACCGTCCGACGCGCACCACCGTCGAGGTGGGTGCGCTCCCCACGCCGATCTCCGTCGAGTTGAAGGTCATTGCGTACGTGAAACCCTGACTGCGCCTCGATCGCGTCTCCTGGACGATCCTGCGAAGCCGTTTTCGACGCAGAAGGCCTTTCGGAGCGCCCGAAGAGCGCCTTTTCAGGAAAAAAGAGCGGACCTGTGATGTTTTTCACAAGTTCCACCCTTCGGTGGGGCGCTTCCCCCGCAGCTGCCATCGTCACCTCGCGATGACGATCATTCAGCGCGTGATGTTTCCCCGTTATCGTGGTGGCGTGTCGAAATTGCGTTCGGCGGACAAGACTATCGGTACACGTCCCGACGATGACCGATCTTGAAAACGGAAACGATGCGATCATGGTCGAAGATTTGGTAGACGATCCGATAGTCGCCTTGACGCACCCGATACAGATCGCGTCCGCTTAGTTTCTCTGCGCCCATCGGCCGCGGCACTGCCGCGAGTTCGCGCGCTCTTGCCACCACTCGGCGGCGATCCTTCAACGGCAGTGCTTCGAGTTCTTTGGCCGCAGACGGCTTAATCAGCAGTCTATAGCTTGCCACGGCGCTTCAGGTCCTTCAGCACCTTCTCGAAATCGAGGTCTGTCTCTTTGGCTCGAGCCTTGTAGGCGGCTAGGTCTTCGGCGTCCTCAGCGAGGTTGTGACGAACCGCGTCGTTCACGAGATCCGAAATGCTCTGCTCAGTCTCCGCCGCTTTCACGCGGAGGGCGCGATGAAGTTCGGAGTCCAAGTAAACGGTGGCGCGTCGTGCAGTTCCCATGCCTCCAATATAGCGTCATGACGTCAAAACGTCAACGTCCTGTCGGTGCCGCGCCGCCGAACAACCCGATCAACCCGACGGTCGTGCCGGTCACGCCCGCGGGTTATCGCGTGCGTCAGGTTGCGGAAGAGACGCCATCGCCCGGGTCATCCTCTAGGTTCGAGGCATTCCGAAGGTCGCGACGTTTTATCAGGAGCATTTTGGCTTGAAGGCGCTGCCGGGAGCCGAAGCCGGCTGGCGTGAGTGGGCTTCGCGGAATGGCGGCTGTTCAATCGCTCTCCACCAGGCGGCCGTTTCTCAGAAACGTGGGTCAGAGATCAAGATTATGTTCGCGGTCAAAGATGTGCGTGCGTTCAAGGTCGCAGGCAGATGCCAACGGGATGAAGAAGCAGCCGGGCCACATCTCAACCCAGCTTCATCAAGGCCTCGCCGGGAGCACGGTGTTCATGAACTACGCCTTGTGGGAGTCCGTGGCCCATTTTCGGGCGGCGTGTGGAAGTCGAGCTGCGTCTCGTTTGCCGAGATTCGGGAGTGCGCCTAGTCTAGCCGTCACGCTTCCGTGGAGGTTGAAGATGAAAACGCTCACTCGCTCCATCGTTCCGCTGCTCGCCGTGTTCATGCTGATCCCGGCGTCCCGGGCGGCCTCTCCCGCGGCGGATCACCCCCGAGGGTGGCTCGGAGTCTTCCTGGATGGCGGCGGGGCCCCGTCGCAGACCGGGGACGCTACGGAGTCCGCCCCGGTGAACGAGGGCGTGCGCGTTCGCGGCGTGATCGACGGCAGCCCGGCCGATGAGGCCCGGCTCCGAGCCAAGGACGCGATCGTCGCTGTCGACGGCACGGCCGTGAGCAGCGCCCCGGAATTGTTGGCGCGAGTTCGTGATCTGGAGCCCGGCAGCTTCGTGAAGCTCTCGGTGAAACGCGCGGGCCATGACCTCGAAATCAGCACCGTCCTGGGCACGCGTTCTGAGCAGGGCAACCACTGGAAATTGGTCCGCGGCTGGGTCGGCGTGGACGCGATCGAATTGCCGGCTTCGTTGCGGGCACACTTCGGCGCACCCGAGGACGCCGGCGTCCTTGTGTCGAACGTTGCCGCCGGGAGCCCGGCCGATCTTTCGGGGATCCGGGTCGGGGACGTGATCTACGAGGCCGATGGGCAGCCGGTGACTTCCGCGGAGGCTCTTTCAGAGATCGTGAGTCTTGGCGGCGTCGAGAACTCCATCGACGTCGTGCTGGCTCGCGACGGAGCGCGCATCGTCGTCGGGCCCCGGATCGAGCGCGCGCCTTAGCCGGCGGCGCGCTGGGTGATCTCTACGAGAACGGAGACAGACTCCAGAGCCCCGCGAGATCGATGACGAGACCTTCCCAATCGGGATGGTCCAACGTCGCGTCCCCTTCCCCCTCGGTTACCAGACGATACTTACCCGATTCCAGTCGGTAGCATTGCACGCTCTTGCCATCGGGATCGACGATCCAGCAATGCAGCACGCCGAGCTCTCCGTATCTCCGAAACTTGATGCCTCGATCGACCTTGCGCGTCGACGGCGACAGGATCTCGACAACGAGCAGTGGCGGCTTTTCAACGCCGCGCGCGGTGGTGTGAGACGGATCGCCCACGACGAGGAGGTCGGGTTCGAACACGTCGTACCGAGTCAGAATGACATCAAGCGGTGAGTTGAAGACTTCGCCAAGCCGTCGAGCATGGAAGTAGTCCTCGAGCTGCCTCTGGAGCCGCCGGGAGACTCTCTGGTGGATCATGCTCGGCGCGGGGTTCACGAGGAACTCCCCGTTAACCAACTCGTAGCGCTTGCCGTCGCCGTCCCTTGCCACGATGTCCGAGTAGTCGAATTTCCGATTGAGGCCGTGGGACATACGACATCCCTCCATGACGGATCGTAACGCCAATACACCGCAACGTTCCAGGAGGAGCGCGGGGAACACGGGGACCCGCATGAATCTACGTCGGGTTAGCGGTGCAAGCTGCCCGTCGGAACAGATTTGGAGTTTCCGATGCGAAACCCGGGAGGCCTCGACGGGACACCACGATCGCCGAGCGCTACTTTGATGCGGCGATGACGATTCGAATCACGGGTTTGGTCCTTGCCGGGTTGCTCCTCGCCGCTTCGGCTGAAACGCCGGCCCAGATTGCGAGTGAGCAGGACCAGCTCGCGGCCATTGCGCGACTCACCGACTCCGCCATGCTCGACGAGTTCTTCCTGAGCGACAACTGGGTCGTGCGCCAAGCGGTTGTGGCCCGCACGAGTTCCAGCGCGCTTCTGATCGAAGCCGCGTTCGGCGATCCCGACCCGTACGTGCGCGACGAAGCCGTGAGCCACCTGGAGGATCAGGATCTCCTGACGCGGATCGCCCTCAAGGACGCAAGCCGCATGGTCCGGTTCCGGGCGATTCAGCGCATCTCGGACCAGGCCCATCTCACGGAGGTCGCCTTGCGGGATCGCAACGGGGACATGAGGAGCCTCGTGCTCCCGTTGATCACGGGCTCGAATGACCTGCTCGAGATCGCCCGGAAGATCGACGACCCCACGACCCGTGCGCGCGCGTTCGCCGGAATCAAGGACAACGAGCTGCTGTCCCGGCTCGCCAAAGCGGACGAGGACCCAGGCATCCGGCTCGCGGCGGTGGAACACGTCGCAGACTCCGCGCTCTTGAGAGAACTCGCGTTGTCGGAACCCGACGAGACGATCCGGCGGGCGGCGGTTTCGCGGGTGAGGGACCAGTCCGTGCTTCGGACGATCGCGAAAGGCCCCGCTCCCGCGAAGGTCCGCGCGGCGGCGATCGAGCGGCTCTCCGACCAAACGGTGATCGGCGAACTCGCCGTCTCGGATCCTCAGCCCGACATCCGGTGGGCGGCCGTCGACGTGCTGGACGATCAGGCGGCCCTCGCGAAGATCGCCGTCACGGAGACGGATGCGCGCGTTCGTGCGCGCGCGGCCTCCCGGTTGACGGACCAGGCCGTGCTGTCCCAGCTGGCCACGTCCGACACGGATGCGGGGGTTCGCCGGGAAGCCACGGCGCGGATCACGGACCCCGCGCTGCGCCGGCGCATCGCCGTGGAAGACAAGAACGGATCGGTGCGCGCGGCCGCCGTCCGCGACCTCATCGACGACCCCGCGCTGTTCCGGTCACTCGCCTCGCGAGACGAAAGCCCCGAGGTCCGCTTCTATGCGGTCGCGCGACTGACCGATCCCAAGCTCCTGGAACGGATTTGCCGACAGGACGCAAGCCCCTCCGTTCGCATGACGGCGCTCTCGCGCATCACCGGCCCGGACGCATTGGCGAGACTCGCACGCACGCATCCCGACTGGGTCATTCGCAAGGCCGCGGTCGACAGGATCACCGACCCTGGCGTGCTCTCCGGCGTCGCCTCGACGGACTCCGACCCGGACGTCCGCAAAACCGCGTTCCTGCTGCTCGACGAAAAGGCGGTCGCGGTGATCGCCCGATCGGCGCCTGACGCGCGGACACGGGAGCAAGCGGTGTTCTTCCTGAACGATCGTCGGCTCCTCGACGAACTCCTTCAACAGACCGCCGATCCGGGCGTCCGCGCGGCCGCTGTGGATCGCACCCTGCGGGTCGAAGCGCAAGCGCCGGATCCCCGAGACGTCCAGGTTCGCCTGATGCTGCTCGACCCCGCCATCGCCGGACGGTACGGCCGCCTCGACGTGGAGTTCCGGGTCGCCCTGGACGAAAAGCGCTACATCAAGGACGAAGCGTCGAGCGGGGGCGCGGGAACCCCCGTCAAGGGAAAGGTCTTGGTCGAAAACGTGACTTTGACGATTCGCAGGGGCGACGAAGTCCTTTTCAAGAAGGCCTACCGCGGGCACAAAGCCAGGAAGGCCGAGGCCTTCAGCCCCGAAGCCCCGGCGCAAGGCGGTTACTTGATGAAGGTCAATTCGGCCGAATTGGACTACCTCGAAATCGCCAAAACCCTCCTGGCCATTCCGGACAAGAACGATCTAAGCCTGGCACTGGGGTCAAAGAGCAAGTACATCCATGCTGCTGCGGCAGCTTTGTCCGACTCATGGCGGGGGGGCGGAGCTCCAAAGATTGAATCAGGACACGAAGAGGCAGGCGACGATGATTAGTGCGAACCGGGTTCTTCTGTGCGGGGTGGTTCTCTTGGCGCTCGTCCCGGGCAACGTGAGGGCGCAAGAGGAAGCCCAGCTCGAGGCCAAGAGCAAGGCGGTGTTCGTGAGCGAGCCGGTGGTGCCCACGAGCACGCCGGCGGTGCGGGATCTCCCGGACTACACGCCCGACCCGAACCTGTTCGGCCTCGAGGCGAAACGGCGCGAGGACTTCGGCTTCATCCCGTTTGAATACGTGGTCAAGCCCACGGTGGACCCGCTCATGGAGTTGCAGCGCTTGACCGCGCCGGCTCGGCCCGATGGCTTCGGCGCGCTCATCTATAACTACGCGGGGCAGACCTCCACCCAGTCGCCTCCCGACACGACGGGGGACGTGGGCCTGACCTACTTCGTGCAGGCCACGAATCAATCCGTGTCCACCGTCAGGGTGATCGACAAGCTGACCGGCGCCAACGCCAAGACGTTCACGATGCAGTCCCTGGCCACCAGTTCCCCGTGCAACGCCGGCTTCTGCGACCCCGTGGTCATGTACGACCGCGCGGCGGACCGCTGGTTCATCAGCGAGCTCCCGAGCAGCGGTGGCAACGTTTGCGTCTACGTCTCGAAGACGGGAGACCCGACAGGCGCCTGGTGGGCCTACACGTTCGCCGTCGAGAGCAGCCTCCCGGACTATCCCAAGTACGGCGTCTGGCCGCAGAACGGGAACGGCGGCTCCTACATCATGGGCGCCAACGCAGGATCCGGCGGTAAGGACATCTTCGCCTTCGATCGCGCCAAGATGCTCGCGGGCCAGCCCGCAACGTTTCAGAAGTTCACCGTCGCCAGCCTGCCGAACTCCGGATTCCAGCTCGTGCTTCCCTCCGCGATGCAGGGGAGCACCCCGCCTCCCAACGGCGAGCCCGCGCTTTTCCTGCGCCCTCACGACGACGAGGCGCAAAACGGCGCAGCCACGCCGACCTACGACCTGATGGACATCTGGACCCTCACCGTGGACTGGGCGACGCCGGCCAACTCGGTGCTGACGCAGCTGCCGTCGCTGCACATCGGCGACTACGACATGACCCTGTGCGGCCTGGGGGGCATCTGGAACTGCATGCCGCAGCCCGGCACGACGCAGAAGATCGACCCGATCCGCGAGCCGCTCCACTACCCGCTGCAGTACCGGAACTTCGGCGCCTATCAGACGCTCGTGGGCACGTTCGTCGAAGACGTGGACGGCACGGACCACTCGGCGCTGCGCTGGTTCGAGCTACGGAAGTCCGGAGCCGGGGGGTGGACCGTCTTCCAGGAAGGTCTCGTCGGTGGTGAAGCCAACGTGCACCGCTCCGTGGGGTCGATCGCGATGGACGGCTCGGGGAACATCGCCATGGGCTACACGCGGACGGGGACGACGGCTCCCTATTACCCCTCCATCTACTACAAGGGACGCTTGGCCTCGGATACGCTCGGCACGATGCCGCAGGGCGAGTATCCGATCCAAGACGGGACGTTCTCGAAAACGGGGAACGAGCGTTGGGGCGACTACGCCGGCATCGGCATCGACCCGGTGGACGATTGCACGTTCTGGTTCACCACGGAGTACATGACCTCGAATACTTCCGTCGCGACGAAGATCGCCGCGTTCAAGTTCGATCAGTGCGGGTGCCTCGCGGTGCCCCCGGCCCCCACCGCTTCGGCGTCGGTCCCGCAAGACAACCGTATCGACGTCGGCTGGAACGACTCGGCCACCACCTCGATCATCCAGTACCTCGTCTTCCGTTCGACAACGGCCGGCGGTCCGTACACGCAGATCGCGACCGTCTCCGATTCCAGCCCCGGCGCCGGAAACGGGCCGTCGTACGTCTACCACGACGACACGGTGAGCGGCGGGGTGCGCTACTACTACGTCGTCAAGTCAAGCGACGGCGTCTCGTGCCTTTCGGCCGGCTCCGTTGAAGTGAACGCCCTGGCCACCGGCGTGTGCCTGCTCCCCCCGACGTTCGCGGGCGTGACGACGGTAGCGAACCCCGGCAACGCG
>Ga0315283_10004876_pt1 | contig 11770 bp, 9 predicted proteins | sample YL17G09_0_MG_FD_204541 | JGI IMG/M metagenome (GOLD analysis project Ga0315283, IMG submission 204541) | Sediment microbial communities from Yellowstone Lake, YNP, Wyoming, USA - YL17G09_0 | ecosystem: Environmental > Aquatic > Freshwater > Lake > Sediment | place: USA: Wyoming | collected...
CGAGGCCGCGCACGTGAGCGAGGGGGTGCAGTACAGATAGCGGGGAGCAGGGAGACGGGAGCAGGGAGCAGGGAGCCGGGAGCCGGAAGCCGGGAGCCGGGAGACGGAAGCAGGGAGACGCGGCTAGCATAATTGTGCAGAAGCTGTTATGCTTTTGTGCATCCGAACTACGATCGATATACCCGACCCGCTGTTCCGTGCGGCCAAGCAGCGCGCGGCCGACGAGGGAGTCTCCCTGCGCGAGATCGTGCTGCGGGCGCTGCAGCGCCAGCTCGGCGGGACACGCCGGAGGGGCTACCGGTTCCGCTGGCGCACGGAGAAGGGCAAGCTGCTGCCCGGCGTGGACCTGAACGACCGGCAGTCCCTGTACGACGTCCTGGACGGCGGCGCGTGATCGCGCTGGACACGAACGTCCTGGTGGCGGCGCGGCGCGAGGAATTGGCGCACCACGCGCAGGCTCGGCGCCTCCTTGCGCGCCTCGCCTCGGGGGAGGAGCCCTGGGCGCTGCCGTGGCCGTGCGTCTACGAGTTCCTGCGGGTGGTGACGCATCGCCGCGTCTTCGCGCCGCCCACGCCGCCGGCGCACGCGGTGGAGGACGTGGTGCGCCTGCTGGCGGCGCCATCGCTCGTGATGCTGGGCGAGGGGACCGCGCACGCCGCCCATCTGGAGCGGCAGATGCTGGCGGGCGAGGCGGCAGGCAACCTCGCCTTGGACGCGCACATCGCCGCGCTGTGCATCGAGCACGGCGTGGCGGAGCTGTGGACGCTGGACCGGGGCTTGGCGCGCTTCCCGGGGCTCAAGATCGCCAATCCGTTCCGGTGACCGCTGGTCCGAGGGACGATGCGCTTCAGCGGTGGCCGGTCGGAGTGCCGGCGCAAGTGAACTGGCCGTCGACCGCGTCCGTCGGGCGGAAGACGCGCCGCCGAAACCTCCCGGAGGTGCGGTATGGCCACTAAGAAGTCAGGTCACGGCGGTTCCGCCGGTAAGCGGAAGCGGGCGGGAAGACGGGCCAAGGCGGACGCGGCCGAGACCTCCGAAACGCGCTCGCCCGAGGCGGCGCTGCGGGAGAGCGAAGAACGTTACCGCACGCTGGTGGAGTCCGCGCTGGACGGGATCGTGATCCACTCTGGTGGCCGGGTGGCATTCGCGAATCGCGCAGCCGCCGCGATGCTGGGTTTGGCGGAGCCGGCCGCGCTCGTCGGCCAGCCGCTCGAGAGCTTCGTGCACCCCGATGACCTGGCGGGCGTCCAGGACCGCGTCCGCCGAGTCCAGGCGGGAGAGGCGGTGGCGTACCCCGTCGAGATCCGGTACGTGAAGCGGGACGGAACGGAATTGCCGGTCGAGAACACGGGCGCATTGGTGACCTACGAGGGCAAGCCGGCGACCCTCGCGGTGATCCGCGACATCACCGAGCGCAAGCGGGCGGACGAACTGTCTTGCGCCCAGCGCGACCTCGCCCAGGCCCTCAGCGCAACGACCAGCCTGGACACCGCGCTGCGCCTGTGCCTGGACGCCGCGATCCGCGTCAGCGGGATGGACGCCGGCGGCATCTACTTGGTTGACAAGACCTCCGGGGATCTCGACCTGGTCGCTGACGATGGCTTGTCCCCGGCATTCGTCGCCAGCGTCGCGCACTACCAGGCCGATTCAGCCAGTGCGCACTTGGTCCAGGTCGGCCAGCCCATCTACGCCCGGCGCGAGCGGTTGGGTGTGCCCATGGACGACGCGCGGCTCCGGGAAGGCCTGCGCGCCAGCGCCGTGATCCCGGTGCTGCACGAGAGGCGGGTCATCGCCTGCCTCAATCTCGCCTCACATACCCTGGACGAGGCGCCGGTGTTCGCGCGCCATCCCCTGGAAACCATCGCCGCCCAGTTCGGCGGCACGATCGCCCGCTTGCGGGCAGGGCAAGCCCTGCGCGAGAGCGAAGAGCGGCACCGCAACCTCGTGGAGTCGTCCAACGACTGGGTCTGGGAGACCGACGCCAACGCGGTCCTCACCTTCGCGAGCGCCAATGTCGTGGATCTGTTGGGGTACACTCCCGAAGAAGTCGTCGGCAGGTCGGCCTACGACCTGATGCCGCCCGGCGATGCGGCGAAGGCAAGGGAGGCGTTCGGACCGCTAGTCGCACAACGGAAGGCCTTTCGGGGCATCGAGAACACGAACCTGCACAAGAACGGTCGCCGAGTGGTGCTGGAATCCAACGGCGTGCCGGTGTTCGATGAAAGCGGCGCGTTCCGTGGCTATCGCGGGATGGACAGGGACATCACCGACCGCAAGCGGGTGGAGGAGGCGCTGCGGGAGAGCGAAGCGCGCTACCGGCGCATCACCGAGGGCCTCACCGACTATCAGTACACGGTGCGCGTCGAACATGGCCGCGCCGTGGAGACGAGGCAGGGTCCGGCCTGCGCGCGCGTGACGGGGTACACCGCGGAGGAGTATGCCGCCGATCCCTATCTGTGGATCCAGATGGTCACGCCGGAGGACCGCGACCGGGTCCGCGAACACGCGCGCCTGGTCCTCGCGGGAGAGGACGTCCCGTCCATCGAGCATCGCATCGTCCGCAAGGACGGAGCGGTGCGCTGGGTGAGCGACACCGCCATCCCGCTCAAGGACGCCTCCGGGAGACTCCTCTCCTACGATGGCGTGATCTCGGACATCACCGAGCGCAAGCGGGCGGAAGAGGAGAAGGCGGAACTCGAGGCCCGAAACCGGCAGCTTCAGAAGGCCGAGAGTCTGAGCCGGATGGCCGGAGCCATCGCCCACCACTTCAACAACCAACTTCAAACGGTGCTGATGGGTCTGGAACTGGCCGAGGGCGACCTGCTCCAGGATTCGGGCCCGGCCAGGAGGGTGACCGAGGCCATGATGGCGGCCCACCGGGCGGCGGCGATGAGCAAGTTGATGCTGGTCTACCTCGGACAGGCTCCCGGTGTACATGAGTCGCTGGATCTGTCCATCGCCTGCAGCCGGTGGCTGTCCCTGCTCGAGGTGGCCTTGCCGAAGCGGGTGGTTCTGGAGATCGATCTGGCCTCCCCCGGGCCGACCATCCGTGCGAACGCGGAGCAGATCCAACAGGTTCTGACCAACCTGGTCGCCAATGCCTGGGAGGCCGGCGGCGCGGGCCGGGGCGAGATTCAGGTGACCGTCAAGGCGGTGACCTCGGCGGAGGTCCCCCTCGCGCACCGCGTCCCCCCGGACTGGCAGCCGCTGGGGCCTGTCTTTGCGTGTCTGGAAGTGGTGGACCACGGCTGCGGGGTAGCGGAGGCCGACATCGAGAAGCTCTTCGACCCGTTCTTCTCCACCAAGTTCACCGGACGGGGCCTGGGCCTGCCCGTGGTCCTGGGGATCGTGCGCTCGCACGGCGGGGTCGTCACGGTGGAGAGCACACCGGGCAGCGGGAGTGTCTTCCGGGTCTACTTGCCGGTCCCTGACTGACGCTCGGCGAGCGTGGCCTCCCCCTCGATGCTCCAGGCCCTGGCTGAGACGCGCCGCCCGCGCGGCCACCGTTCCCCGGTACGCCAAAGCCGAGGAGCGACTCGCCCCTCGGCTTCGGTAGCGCAGCGGAACTGGCCACTGCTGCCTCACAGACACCACCAGAATACGCTCGGCTAGATCGCCGAGTCAATGGGTCTGTGGCGGCGGGTGCCGGCGGCGGGACTCGAACCCGCAAGGGCTTGCGCCCGGCAGTCTGTGAGGCTGATGCGTTTGCCAGTTTCGCCACGCCGGCACCATACCGGTCAGAACCCCGACAAGCCCGAAGGCCAGGACGCACGCGATCGCAGCTGCTCCGTGCCGCGATGCCAGCGTAACAGTTGTCGAGTGTGTGGTGCGGATCGATTCCTTGCGTACCGGGGCAATCCCACGCGGGCGTCCACAGGGCAGGCGAGCCACCCGCTCTGGCGCCGTCCCACCCGCGCCGCATATTGTCGGGACTCGTGACCTCCCCCTCGAAGCTCCAGGCCCTGGCTGATCGCTGGGCGGGCGCCAAGGCCGCCGAGAAGGCCAACCTCCAGAGCTACGTCATCGAACTCTGCGGGGCGCTGGGCGTCGAGCCCCCGCGCCCGGCCGGCAGCGGCTACGAGTTCGAGCTGCCCGTCAGGGTGGTGAACCGGGACGGCACGGAGTCCACCAACTTCATCGACCTCTTCAAGGCCGGCCACTTCGCTCTCGAAGGCAAGGACGAAGAGGCGGGCCGCTCCAACGACGTTGTCCTCCGCAAGGCGTTCGGCCAGCTCCGCGGCTACGTGGGGCAACTCCCTGGCGACCGGCCGCCCTACCTCCTCGTCCTCGACGTCGGCAAGACGCTTCTGGTGTGGGACCGCTGGAACGGCGACTACGGCGGCTACAGCGCGGCGCGGCGTCTCGACCTCACGCACCTCGCCGAGCGGCCCGAGGACCAGGTGCTGCTCCGCGACATCTGGACCCAGCCGGCGGTGCGCGATCCGCGGACCAAGGCGGTCGCGGTCACCAAGGAACTCGCGGCCAAGCTGGCGGATCTTGCGGCGGACCTGGAAAGCCAAGGCTACGCGCAGGAGCGGGTGGCGAAGTTCGTGATGCGCTGTGTCTTCACGATGTTCGCCGAGGACATCGGCCTGCTGCCCGACGAGCCGTTCCGCCAGGTGCTCGACAAGGTGGCGGTCGCCGACCCACGGGAGTTCGTGCCGTTGGCGGAGGAGCTGTGGCACGCGATGGACGAGGGGAAGCGGTTCCTCCTCCACAAGCTGCTGCGCTTCAACGGCCACGTCTTCCGCGACGCCGAGGCGCTGCCGCTCTCGCGCCAGGCGCTGAGCCTGCTGCTGGAGGCGGCGCATGCCGACTGGCAGCACGTGGAGCCGTCCATCTTCGGCACGCTGCTGGTGCGCGCACTGGACCCCGAGGAGCGCCACCGGCTCGGTGCCGAGTTCACGCCGCGCTCGTACGTGGAGCGGGTGGTGCGGCCGGCGGTGGAGGAGCCCATCCGCGAGCGGTGGACGGCGGTGCAGGCGGAGGTGCTCCAGCTGCGGGAGAGCGGGAAGGCCAAAGACAAGTCGCAGGCGGAGCAGCGGCTGCGCGACTTCCACTCCTGGCTGCTGGGGCTGCGGTTCCTCGACCCGGCGTGCGGCTCGGGGAACTTCCTCTACGTCACGATGCACCTGGTGAAGCGGATCGAGCTGGAGGTGATCCGCGCGCTGGAGGAGGCGACGGGCCAGCGGGAGGTGCGCCTGGAGGAGGTGGGGCCGGCGCAGTTCCACGGCATCGAGATCAAGGCGTGGGCGCGGGAGATCGCGGAGCTGACGCTGTGGATCGGCTACCACCAGTTCTGGCGCGAGCACCACGACGTGCAGCCGCCGGAGCCGATCCTGCGGGACACGGGGACGCTCGAGTGCCGCGACGCGGTGCTGGCGTACGACCGCATAGGTGAAGATCCCGCGCGCGCGAGGCCTGACCCCTCGCCGCGCATCAGGCATCCGGTGACGGGGGCGCTGGTGCCCGACCCCGAGGCGATCCTGCACTACTTCACGTATGAGAACGCGCGGCAGGCGGAGTGGCCGAGGGCGGATTTCATCGTGGGGAATCCGCCGTATCTGGGGAAGGGCAAGCAACGCGACGCTCTCGGCGACGGCTATGTGGAGGCGTTGCGAAGCGCCTATCCCGATGTACCGGACGGCGCAGACTATGTGATGTACTGGTGGTCACGCGCGGCGGAAGAGGTCGCCTCCGGGCGCGCGACGAGAGCTGGACTGATCACGACCAACAGCATCACGCAGTCGATCAACAGGGACTTGATCGAGCGGGCCCAGTCGTCTGGTGCTGCAGTTGTCTGGGCTGCGCCTGATCACCCTTGGGTGGACGATCAGGATGCTGCCAGCGTCCGAGTGGCGATGACTGTGATGGCCAAGGGCGCCTCGACGTGTGGCTTGATGACGGTGAGCGGCGACGGCGCTGTGGTTGGGCAGGTGCAGGCACCGCGCCTGAACAGTGATCTCACTGTGTGTGCGGACGTAGCGACGGCCGCCGACGTTCCGTTGCGGTCAAACGAAGGTCTTGCCGCGTGCGGCTTCATGCTGGCCGGTGCCGGGTTCATACTTGGGGCCGACGAGGCGGCCCTCTTCCTTGACTCCGATCCAGCGAACCACGAGGTGATTCGGCCGTATCGGAAGGGGAAGGAACTGACCTCGCGACCGGCAGGCCGCTTCGTTGTGGACTTCGGAGGTCGAAGCGAGCGCGAGGCGAGGCGATACGCACAACTGTTCGATCTCGTCCGCGATCGTGTAGGCCCCGAGCGGGCCGCGAATGCGCAGGGTACGCGGGCCAAGTACTGGTGGCGGTTCGGTCGGCCCAATACCGCGCTGCGTGACGCCATGCACGGTCTGCCGCGGTTCATCGCCACGACCGAAACGGCCAAGCATCGGATGTTCGCACTATTGGACGGGACGGTCGCTCCCGATCACATGGTGGTCTCCATCGCTCTGGACGACGCCTTTGTCCTCGGTGTGCTTTCATCCTCCGTTCACGTCACCTGGGCGCTCGCCTCAGGCGGCACGCTCGAGGACCGCCCTCGCTACAACAAGACGCTTTGCTTCGACGCTTTTCCGTTCCCCGACCCGCCGAAGGCGCTCCGCGCCAGGATCGCCGACGTGGCCGAGCGGCTGGATGCGCACCGGAAGGCTGCGCTGGCGCGCGACGAGCGGGTCACGATGACGGGGATGTACAACGTCGTGGAGACGCTGCGCTCGGGCGCGGTGCTCACGGCGAAGGAGCAGGCGGTCCACGCCTTCGCGGCGTGCGGCGTCCTCAAGGACCTGCACGACGAACTCGACGCCCTCGTGGCCGAGGCGTACGGCTGGCAGTGGCCGCAGCCGCGGGACATCATCCTCGAGCGGCTGGTGGCCCTGCACGATGAGCGGGTGCGGGAGGAGAAAGCGGGCAAGGTCCGCTGGCTGCGGCCCGACTACCAGATTCCGCGGTTCGCGAAGGGCGCCGCGGCGCCGGCGCCGGAGTTGGCGCTGCCGCCCGCGGCGGCGAACAAGGCCAAGCCGGCGGCGAAGCCCGCCTGGCCGGCCCACGCCGTCGAGCAAATAGCCGCGATCCAGGAGGCGCTGTCCGCCGAGCCACTCTCGGCCGCGCAGGTGGCCGCGCGCTTCGCGGGGGCGCGGGCCGACCTCGTCCGCCGGCACCTCGAGACGCTGGCGTTGATGGGGGAGGTGCGAGTGGAGACGGGTGGGAAGTACCTGGCGACTGGCGTGACGGTGTGACGCGGGCAGACCGCCTTCGCCGATGCGATCGCTTGGGCCGGAGGGCCGTTGGTGTCCGGCAAACTGCGGGCTAGGGGTGCACAGTGACCTGGCGATCGATCTGCCGGTGCGGCCGGATTGGTTCGACCGCGTTCTTTTGCCGGGATCCCGAGCCAGATCGATCTCCCGGCAGTATCCTTCGCGTCATGTGGGGGGGCATCAGAATAAGAGCCCGACCGGCTCCAAGCCAACAGCCGAGGTCAGCTGAAGCAATTCTCGCTGACTCAACGTTTCCGGCCGAACACGTCGATCGCATACGCTCGTACGCCCGCCACGAGCGGCGGCAGCGTGCTGAATACCATGCGCGACGCTATCTGAGGCATTTGACGGAGGAGGAGCTCCACGACCGGGTAGGCGCGCTGATCTCGAACGCCGTCTATGTGTCGAGTCGCAATCGGTACTCAACCAACAGTCTCCACCTCAACTACTGGCAAGATCGTTTGGCGCGGTCGGTTGAAGAGCTTGCGATTCGAGGCACGGACGCAACTAATCCAGAAGGCGTACTCGGTCATCTTCCCAACCTCGGATTCCCGATTCCACACGAGGTGGGAACCCGTTCGCAAGCTCCAGTTCTGTATCGGTACGACAAGTTGCGGTACGTCACGGCGCTGCACCGAGCAGGTGAGATCTATCTCCGGTGTGCGTCCAGCCCAAACGTGACGAACGATTCGGCTCGGAATGACTCCAACGAGTTGTGCATCCGTCTCTCACTTCTGGCAGAGGATCTCATTCTGGACGGCGAGGCATGGAGGGAGGTCGCGGCGCAGGCGCCGGACGTCGTCAACCTTGAAATCCATCAGAAGACCGACTTCCTCATGTTCTGCCTGTCGCGAGGTTTTGACTGGCGCCTCTTCGGCGACTTCAGCGACTCTGTCGCGACCGGCGATCCACAGAATCGGATGGCGTGCCTGGTCATCACGGATCCTAAGGAGTTGTCGCGCCGATTCCGCCGGGCGGTCAGTGCACTGAAGCGCCCGTGGGAGTCGCTGGCGAGCCACACTCGCGTGACCTCTCGCAGCGCGGTCTACTATGATCCATACGACGCGCGAGAGTGCGACACACTATTCGTGGATCGGCAACAGCTGCCGTTTGCCAAGCGCCTAGAGTACACCTATCAACAGGAGTACCGGTTCAACGTCCGGCCGGATTTGCCAGACGACTTCGTCCCCGACTACCTACCGGACGAGGCACCGCGATTCGAGCGACGCTTCCTGTATCTCGGCAGCCTCGAAGACATCTCCTATGTCGTTCAATCGGAGCAACCGCCGCCGGGAACGAATCGATTCTATCTCTCGACGAAGGAACTCACGGTGCTGGCTTCCGCCATCGGTGTAACCCTGTCGAATGCTCCCGACAGGGTACGCTTCACGTACTCCGTGGAGGTGAAGGAACGTGGGCGCACCGACGCAACGGATCTGACTTCGGCCCAGCGGCACGAAAGTGGGTCGCTTCAGCTGCACGAGCAGGAAATCGACGTGGCGGCGGGCCCAGGCGCCCCCAACGTCATGGGTATGGTTGCCGCTTTCTTCAGCATCTTCGACGTTCGTGAGCACGGCAATCACCTGATCGAGTTCCGAGCCCGGAGACCGAATGGATCCCAGGTCTGCCGATACCGTGCCTTCTTGGCGTGCGCCGAGCCAGCTGATCACACTCTCGAGAAACGGCCGCTGACGTTTCAGGTCAGGTACTCGGTGCACGCACGCGATGGTCGGACGGTAGCCGGTGAAGACACCGTGGTCACGGAGGCGGAGACGTATTGGACGCAGTTCAACGGAATTGGACCGCTTCATCTGCACCCGACCTACCGCTCGCTCCTCGTCGCAGAAATGGAGTTCCTAAATCGGCTAATCGATCGAGGGATTGATGGTTCACTTCGATATGAAGTGCTGAACGCAGAGGTTGGACGCTGCTCCGAATTCGAAGCCGCCTAGGCGCCACGGGAATGGTGCGCCGGCTCGCTGAGGTTGCGTGCAGCAGGCAGGTGAGCTAGTGTCGCGGCGGCTTCGCCGCCTTTCTATATATTCGCCTGCAGCTAATGCTCGGTGTTAGACGGCCTGACTCCAGGTACACATGGCATCGGACTAACGTGCGAGCCTGCATGTTCTGCGGTGACCGGGCCTCCAGCCGGGAGGATGCCTGGCCGCTCTGGCTCTTGAAACACGTATCCGGTGCCAGGCCTGGAATAGTGCTAGCCGAGCGCGGCGGCCGACCCATCGGGAGTTGGCAAGCCGTTCGCCCTGGAGTCAGAGTGAAGTGCGTATGTCGTGAGTGCAACAACGGGTGGATGAGCCAACTGGAGAACCGGGTCAAGCCGGTTGTCGAGATCCTGCTCGATGAATTGCCAGTGTCGTTGGACCTCCAAGCTCAAACGATTCTAGCAGCGTGGGCTGTGAAGACCGCGATGGTCTTTGAGGCGCTTGGCACGAAGCGAGTCTGGTTCTACAGCAACTCGGAGCGGAAATTCCTTCGGGATCAGCTACAGGTTCCGTTGAGAACCGGAGTGTGGATTGCGAAATGCGTGGACCCTCCTGCCGCATACTGTTCGGCCACGCAACTCAGAGGCGATACGCCGAGTGTCGATGGTGACGTCTGCACCTACGCAACCACGATGAGTTTTGGGCCATTGGCCATTCAAGTGATCACCACCAGAATGCCCGACGAGGTTCCGGTGGACACCAGAGTGACAGCGGACGTTCGGGTTGGACCTTGGGATCTCGTCGCACTGCCAGTTTGGCCAAGCCAATCCAGAGCTACTGCTTGGCCGCCAACGGTCGGCCTTGCCGGCGAGATGGGGCTATCAGCGCTGAGTGACCGTCTGAATCCTGGCGGCGGGGAAGCAAACTCCGGGAGCGGCCTAGCAGGCGCATGAAGTTGGCGCGCGGGCTTTCGTTTCGCTCGGGCAAGTGTTACCCGGATGGTGGGGTTGGACAGTTCACGAACGCGCACGGCAGCTTGTACGCGAATCCGTTGGCAGAACCGACGATACCTGTTGCGTCTAATAACGCGGCGCGTTACTATTCCTGCGTGATCCGGAGCTTTCGGGACCGCGAGACTGTCCGACTCTTCGAGCGGCAACCGGCGCGGCGCCTCCTACCAGACATTCAGCGGGTGGCGCTCCGCAAGTTGCGCCAGTTGGATGCCGCCGTGGACCTCGCGGACCTCCGCGTGCCACCTGGCAACCGCCTCGAGAGGCTCATGGGTGACCGCGCCGGGCAATACGGCATCCGCATCAACGACCAGTGGCGCATCTGCTTCCGGTGGCAGGCCGGGGATGCGTACGACGTCGCGATCGCGGATTACCACTAGGAGGGGCACATGGCTGGCAAGCGTCTGCCGCCGGTACATCCGGGCGAAGTGCTGCTGTTGGACTTCCTCGAGCCACTGGGCCTGACCCAGTATCGGCTCGCGAAGAGCCTGAGCGTGCCCCCGCGCCGCATCAACGAGATCGTCCATGGCAAGCGGGCCGTCACCGCCGACACCGCCCTCCGCCTGGCACGGTTCTTCGGCACGTCCGAGCGGTTCTGGCTGAATCTCCAGACCGCCTACGACCTCGATGTGGAACGCGACCGCCTGGGCGCGCGCCTCACGCGCGAGGTGCTCGTCCTCAAGAAGGCGAGCTAGGGCGCAGCCTAGGCGTCGAACGTGACCGCGACCGTTCACATCACTGGCCCCGGCCATGGCGGCGGAGCTCTCTGGCGCTGGCGCGCGAGGAGCGGGTCACGATGACGGGGATGTACAACGTCGCCGAGAAGCTGCGCTCGGGCGCCCAGCTCACCGCGAAGGAGCAGGCGGTTCACACCCTTGCCGCGTGCGGCGTGCTCAAGGACCTGCACGAGGAACTCGACGCCCTCGTGGCGGAGGCGTACGGCTGGGAGTGGCCGCAGCCCAAGGACATCATCCTCGAGCGGCTGGTGGCCCTGCACGACGAGCGGGTGCGGGAGGAGCAGGCGGGGAAGGTCCGCTGGCTCCGCCCCGACTACCAGATCCCGCGCTTCGCCAAGGGCGCCGCGGCGCCGGCGCCGGAGTTGGCGCTGCCCGCTGCGGCGAAGAAGGTGAAGCCGGTCCCCAAGCCCGGTTGGCCCGCCACGGCCGTGGAGCAGATCGGCGCGATCAAGGATGTGCTCGCCGCCGAGCCTCTCACGGCCGCGGAGGTGGCGGCGCGGTTCGATGGGGCGCGGGCCGACCTCGTCCGCCGGCACATCGAGACGCTGGCGCTGATGGGGGAGGTGCGGGCCGAGACGGGCGGGCGGTACCTGGCGGCCGGCGTGACGGTGTGACGCGAGCAGACCGCCTTCGCCGCTGCGAGCGCTCGGGCTGGCTTGCGTCCATCTCCAGTCAAACAACAAGTTAGGCGGCGCGCGTACCACCCTAGCCCGGAGAAGCTCCGATGGACCCTGACCGAAAGGCGAAGATAGCGCGCATCCTGGGCTATGTCTGCGTGGCGGCCGGCGCGCTTGATCTCGTGCTCGCAGGCATTCTGATGCTCCGAGGTCAGA
>Ga0315283_10004881_pt1 | contig 11765 bp, 9 predicted proteins | sample YL17G09_0_MG_FD_204541 | JGI IMG/M metagenome (GOLD analysis project Ga0315283, IMG submission 204541) | Sediment microbial communities from Yellowstone Lake, YNP, Wyoming, USA - YL17G09_0 | ecosystem: Environmental > Aquatic > Freshwater > Lake > Sediment | place: USA: Wyoming | collected...
GACCGAAGAAGATGACAGCCCGGAAGCGAGCAGCGCCACCCCGAAGACAATTCCCGCCGCGGGGCCGAGCAGCGGTTGGAGGGTGCGGTAGGCCTGTTCAAGGGTACCGACATTCGTCCCGGTTTTGAAGAAAGTGGCGGCAGAAGTGATGAGCATGGCAGCATTGACCGAACTGGCGATGACCATTGCAATGACCACATCTATGATCTCAAAGCGGAAGAGAAGTTTCTGTTGTTCTGGTTTCTTGACAACGACGCGCCCCTGAGTCAGGGCGGAGTGCAGGAAGATGGCATGAGGCATGACGGTTGCACCCAATATACCGGTTGCCAACAGGACACTTTCGGTGTTGGAAAAGTGTGGGACAAATGTGCTGTGGATGATGGGACCCCATTCCGGTCGGCCAAGGAAGAGTTCGACCACATAACTGATGGCAATAATGGCGAGAAATCCGGTGATCACCGCTTCGAGCGGACGGAAGCCGTAGCGTTCAAGGCCAAGAATGAGGAAGGTAATGACAGCAGTTAGCAGGCCTGCTATCCAGAGCGGCAGGCCAAAGAGCAGATTGAGCGCAACTGCCGCACCCAGAAATTCGGCCAGGTCGGTGGCCATGGCCACCAATTCCATCAGCACCCACATAACCCAGACAACTGGCCTGGAGAAATTCTCCCGGCATTGTTCCGCCAGATTTTTACCGCTAGCGATGCCCAGTTTGGCAGAAAGCGCTTGCAGAAGCATTGCCATCAGGTTACTACCCAGGATGACCCATAATAATTCATAACCGAATTGAGCACCGCCCTGGATGTTGGTGGCAAAGTTTCCCGGGTCCACGTATGCGATACTGGCGATGAAAGCCGGACCAAGGAAGGGCAGCAGGCGGGCAAACCAGCCTTTCTTGCTCCTACCCGAGAGAACGGCTTTGGCGTTGCGGGTAGTTGCCTTAGTGTTATTGAGTTGGTCGTTGTGACGTTTGGTAGACGGCATTAAGATCAATCCTGTTTTCGGTCAATAGATAAACCTGAAAATCCTTGCTCAGGGACAACCAGACAGGGATTGCTGCCAACAATGCTGAAAAAACTACCAGTGTGGGCAGCCCGGGAGTGAAATGCGATTTGGGAGAATGTTTGAATTTTTTGTAACCTGGCAGCCCTTCAGTGGAGGGAATAACCATAAACTTGGGCGTTATTCCGTGGAACAGCCAGATATCCAGAACCTGTAAATCGAAGAAGAAAATCATCAACTATTCCGTCAAAACCGTGCTGAAGGCCACCCAATAAGTCATAGAGCCTGTTTCCTGCTTGATTAACCATAGCGAAACAAGCGGGATAACGATCAGGATAAGCCGAGTCAGTAATGATAGCAGGATTCCCTGGCGGAGATCTTTATGGGTTTTGGGAGGGACAGCTGCTTTAATATCTTCTGGATAATCGGAAAGGGCGATGCGCGGGTTGATAAAAAAAACCAGCAATAACAGCGCCCCTACACTAATGGTAAGTATAGAACCATCCATGAGAATACGAACAATAATGTAGCTCATGTTTCATTCATTTTTTCAACTAAAACTTGGCTGCTGATGACCAGTCCGATGACGACTGGAATTCGACCCGCCACTTGTACTGTCAAATTGGCATCGAATGGCGAAACCTCAAGCACATCCAATTGTGCCCCAGGAACCAGCCCCAGGCTTTCCAGATGGAGCAATATGGGAGTCACTTCACAACGGACCCGGCGGACGACAGCTCTTTCCCTGCCATGCAGCCCGCTCAAAGGAACATCCTTTGTGGACGGCATAACTAAATCCACGGACGGGATGGGTGCTCCATGGGGGTCGCGGACTGGGTTACCGAGAATGGCAGCGATTCGTTTCTCAAAATCCTCGGAGATGAAGTGCTCCAGATTGCATGCTTCTTCATGGACAGCATCCCAAGAGTAGCCCAGGCTGCTGACCAGATAAGCCTCCAGCAGGCGGTGGTGGCGGATAACCTCCAGGGCGGCACGTTCTCCTTCGGGCGTTAGATGAACTCCCTGGTGCTTATGGTAAACTACCAGCGGTGGCTGGAGCGCAGACAGTTTTTGAATCATCCCGGTTACGGATGGGGCGGCAATTCCCAGCCGCGCCGCGAGTGCGGAGGTGGAGGCTTCCTTGCCATCGCTTGTCAGGCCGTAGATGGCCTTAAGGTAATCCTGGATGTTATGAGTCAAGGGTTCAATCATAGGCTAAATAATAAATTAGTTAATCCTAAATTATTCTACAGCAACTATTGAATATCGTCAAGGATGCGAGGCTCAGGAGTTTGTGACATCATCCTCGAAAGGGATATACCATTACCTGGATAAGGTTGCCAGTGAAGACAGGCTGAGGGTGGTCACGCTCCAGCCCAGGCCAAAATTTACTGAATGACGTACTAATCGCGGAAGCCGTTCCCGCCAACAAAGAAGACATGCTTCTTATGGTTCACTCCACTACTCCATGGAAAGATTTTACTTCTCTTCTTTAAATTGCAAGTAGAATCAATAATGGATTCTTGGGAATTCTCTTTCACCAAGACGATTCCCAGATAATCTTATAACAGGAGAAACCGATGGTTTATTTTGCACTTTGTATCTTCCTCTCCGCCTTTCTGCTTTTTCAAATCCAGCCGATGATCGCCAAGTATATCCTGCCTTGGTTCGGCGGGACACCAGCCGTTTGGTCGACGGTGCAGATGTTCTTCCAGGTGCTGTTAACTGGCGGTTATGCATACGCATCCTGGTTGATCGGCAAGTCGCGCCGCCGTGAAGTTATCCACATCATCCTGCTTGGCCTGTCGGTAGTAGTGATGATCGTACTGGGACTGGTTTGGAAATCGCCCATCACGCCGGATGCCAAATGGACACCTGAGGCGGACGCAATGCCTGTTTGGGAGATTTTCAAGTTGCTGGCCATCGCAGTCGGCTTGCCGTATTTCCTTTTGTCAACCAACAGCCCGCTGATGCAGGCCTGGTCGAACCGGGCTTTTCCTGAGAAGACTGCCTATCGCCTGTATGCTCTGTCAAATTTGGGGTCCTTGCTCGGTTTGGTAACGTATCCTGTGCTAATCGAACCTTATCTGACACTTGCCTGGCAGGGACGAGTCTGGTCGCTGATGTACCTTGTTTATGCCGGGCTGACAGTCTATGGGGTGACCAAGTCGCTGCGGTTGCCGCGTTCAGACCCGGTTACTTCCGCGCCAGGGATTAGGTCAAGCCTAAGTGCGAAGGACTATGTTCTTTGGATTGCCCTGGCAATGACTGCGTCCATCCTGTTATTGGCGACCACCAGTCAAATTACGCAGGAGGTGGCGGTAATCCCATTCCTGTGGGTCCTGCCTCTGACAATTTACCTGCTTTCATTCATCCTGGCATTCTCCGGCGAACGTTGGTATTCGCGGCAGGTCTTTCTTGTCATATTCTATATTGCCACCCTGCTGGTAGGCTGGGCGCTGGGACGTTCGGACGCGCTTGGCATTCCAGCACAGATTGGGATTTACTCGCTGGGATTGTTCTCGGCATGCATGGTCTGCCACGGCGAGTTATACCGCCTACGTCCAGATCCGGTCCACCTGACCCGCTTTTACCTGATGGTTTCGGTCGGCGGCGCGTTGGGTGGGATTTTTATCAATTTCGTTGCCCCGTTCATATTTAAAGGCTACTGGGAATTGTCTCTTGGTTACACCCTATGCTGGCTGCTGTTCCTGGCTGTCACTTTCGTTGTTGCGACTGTTATGCGCCGGCGCTGGGTGTACATCCTGAACAGTGTGCTGCTCCTAAGCATGGTGCTGGTCTCGGGGACGCGTTCCTATCAGCAGATTCGAGCCGACCTGGGGAATGACCTTTTCATTCAGCGTAATTACTACGGCGTTGTGCGCGTGCGCGAACTGGATGCAACCAACCTCTCCGCGCAGCGTTATGCGCTGGTGCATGGCGTCACTATCCACGGTTGCCAGTTCCTTTCAGAGCAGAAGCGCGATCTTCCCACCGCTTACTTCGGAGAGACAGGCGGCGGGGGGCTGGCTTTGCTGAACCATCCCAGGCGTAGTCAGGGAATGCGTGTCGGAGTGCTGGGGCTGGGGATCGGCACGTTGGCAGCCTACGGCCAACCGGGCGATGTGTATCGTTTTTACGAGATTAACCCGTTGGTTATTGAGCTGGCCGAGGGGCAGGGTGGCTACTTCAGTTACCTTTTTGACAGCCAGGCGCAGGTGGAAATTGTTCAAGGCGATGCGCGCCTTTCGCTGGAAAATGAACTTGCCTCAGGTGGATCGCAAAACTATGATGTGCTCTTGCTGGATGTTTTTTCAAGCGACTCCATCCCCGTGCATTTGCTGGATGCTGAATCATTTGATCTTTATTTACAGCACCTCAGTCTGGATGGCCTCCTGGCTGTTCATATTTCGAACCGCCACTTGGACCTGGTGCCTGTAGTCTGGACGCTAGCAGAATATTTCGGATTGAACCGCATCGTCATAGAAGATCCCGGTATGGGAGTGGAAATATTTCCGTCTGTGTGGGTGCTGTTGGCGCGCGATCCGTCTCTGCTTGAAATGCCAACCTTGGTTACCCGCGCTCGTTTAATGAATGGCTATAGTTCCCCTGTCCGATTATGGACGGATGATTACAGCAACTTGTTCCAGATTTTGAAATAAGAAAACAGGAATGAGCATAGCGGTCACCTCTGCTGGTTATAGATAGAGAAAACCGCGCGAATTTATTACCTGCGCTGGTCAGGTTGCATGAATCGAGTTACAATCCCCTCGATATAATTTTGGGAACTGAGTGGCCGCGAACCCCTCTCAATAAGATCTCTCTCCAATAGAGAGATGGGCAGAAGATAGGAGGGTTGGCGCTCCCTGAGTTCCGGAAGGTCTATATGATACACAACCCGGAAGAAAATCGCGAAGAGACTCCGTCCGCGTTGGTGCAGCGGTTGACGCTTCCTTTCAATAACCTACTCCTGCTGAGGCGTGCTCTGACGCACCGCTCTTACGTCAATGAGCACCAGGAGGCGTTGGAAGATAACGAACGTCTGGAATTTCTGGGTGATGCAATTTTGGATTTTATTGCCGGAGCCTGGCTATACAACCATTTTCCTGAAATGGCAGAAGGCGAACTGACGCGTATGCGTTCAGCGCTTGTCTGTACCGAGCAATTGGCTGAGTTCGCCCGCTCCTTTGACTTGGGGTCTGCAATGCGACTGGGCCACGGGGAAAACCAGGCCGGAGGCCGCCAGAAGGATGCGCTTCTGTGTGCCACGTTTGAAGCAGTGATCGGGGCGCTATATCTGGAAAGCGATATCGGCACCATCCAGCGGCTGGTCCACCCCATGTTGGAACAAGTTAGTGAGCTGATTATTCGCTCATCGGATTCCCGTGATCCAAAAAGTCGCTTGCAAGAATGGTCGCAAGGACAGAAAATGGGAATCCCAAAATATGTTACTGTGCTCATAAGCGGACCCGACCACCAGCGGATATTTGAGATTGAGGTGCAGATCGAAGGCAAGATCTACGGACGCGGTTGTGGGCATAACAAGCAAGTCGGGGAGCGCGCGGCTGCCCAGACTGCGCTGGACGCCATCGAAAAAACTTAAACTTTTAACCCAATATTCCTATGCCTTTACGCCTCAAATCACTCGAACTACACGGCTATAAAACCTTTGCTGCAAGGACCAATTTTGAATTTGCCGAAGGTATTACCGCCATTGTCGGGCCTAATGGCTCCGGAAAGTCCAACATTGCAGACGCGTTGCGCTGGGTACTTGGAGAGCAGACCTACAGTCTGTTGCGCGCCAAAAAGACCGAAGATATGATTTTTGCAGGGTCCGAACAGCGGCCGCGTGCCGGCATGGCATCCGCAGGAATAACGTTTGATAACTCTGATGGATGGCTCCCGGTGGATTTCTCTGAAGTCGGCTTATCCCGGCGGGCCTACAGAGATGGTCGTAACGAGTATCTGCTCAACAGCCAGCACGTCCGCTTGAAGGATATCAACGAATTGCTGGCGAAGTCCGGCCTTTCTGAACGGACTTACACCATCCTCGGGCAAGGGCTTGTAGATGCATCCCTGGCGCTCAAAGCCGATGATCGCCGCAGGCTCTTTGAGGAAGCTGCTGGGATTGGCTTGTATCGTACCCGGCGGGAGGAGTCTTTGCGCCGATTGGAAATCTCTCAGCGCAACCTTGACCGTGTGCTCGACATTCTGGCCGAATTGGAACCGCGACTGAAAAGTCTCGAACGCCAAGCGGCACGCGCACAGGAATACTCCCAGGTCCAGGCTGACCTGCGCGTACTGTTGCACGAATGGTATGGTTTCCACTGGCACCGGAACCAAGGTGACCTGACCGAGGCCTTTGAACTTGCGCGAACCCAGGAAACTAAACTTAACGAGGCGAGCGAATCTTACCATAGCGTGCGGGAGGAATTTTCTACGTTCCGAGACCGGTTGAACGGCTTGCGGGCGCGGCTGAACTCCTGGCATCGCCAGTCAGCACAACTTCATGAGAACCGCGAGTCTGTCAGTAGAGATCTGGCCATGCTAGATGAACGACAACGTTCCCTGATGGAAAACCGCCAGGTGAGTTTGAGCGATCAATCCCGTCAAACCGAGGAACACAAAATTGCCTGGGAACGACTAGCCACAGCTGAGACCGAGTCTGCCCGCCTGTTGGCGGATTATAACGAAGCGCAAACTCAAGCCGGGGCAGCCCAGACTGCACTGGAAGAGTGCCAAGCTGAGAAGGCATGCCTTGAATCAGACCTCGTTTCTGCTCGAATAAAAATGGATGAACTAACGTCCCAGCGTGCCGGTTGGCAGGCGCGTATTTATGAACTAGCCGCTCGCTCTGAAACCCAGAAACAAAAACTTGAGGCTGCAACTCACGCCATCGTCGTTGCTAAATCCGAAGCCGGACATGCATTGCAGGAATTCAAAGCCGCTACCACTGCTCGTCAAAAAGCAGAATTAGCCATACAGAAGGCCGATGCAGAGTATCAGTCTGCGGAAAAGAGGCTGGCAGGGCTGGAGGAAAAGCTCAAACAAAGACAGCTCGAGCGAGATGCGAAATATGCTCAACAAAGCCGGCTCAAAACTCAACTGGATGTGGTGGAACAAGCCGAACAATCCTTGGCTGGCTATGCTGATGGAGCGAAACTGCTTCTGGATGCCGCTCGCAACTCCAAACTGGGAGGGTCACGCGGCGCACTATCTGCTGCACTGGATGTTCCAGCCGATCTGGAAGTGGCGATCTCTGCGGCTTTGGGTGAGTATACTGACGCTGTCATCTTGACATCCGGGCAGGATGCCGAACAGGCTCTAGCTTTACTTGATTTAGACAAGTCCGGACCGGCTTCCCTCCTGACGCTGGACTGGCTTTCTCCCGCTGAACCGTTAAAAACGAAACCAGATACCAATTGTCTGGGAGTTGCATCGAACTTGGTCAAGGCGCGGGCAGAACTACGGCCAGCGATAGATTTACTACTGGGCCATGTGCTTGTCGTCCGGGACCGGAAGGTGGCACGGCGCGTGCTGGCTGGCCAACCCAAGAATGTCCGCGTGGTCACCTTGCTCGGCGAAGTGTTTCATGCCACCGGTCAGGTGCTGGCTGGGAAACCAGCTACAACTGCAGCGTTGGGGCGGCCGCGCCAGCGGCGCGAATTGCAGGAATCCCTTGCGGAGGCAGAACGTCAGATTTCTGCGCTAGATAATGAGATGAAGAAACTATCCGTCGAGATAGGAACCTCCCGCGAGCACGAGGCATATTGTAAAGATACCTTGGATGTAAAGCGTGCCGGGTTGGAAGCAGCTCGAGATACCGAACGTCAAACTCAGGTTCAGGAAGAAAAAGCTCAACGGCAAATGGACTGGCAAAGCATCCAGAAACAGAACATCGAGTCTGAAATATTGCAGGCAGAAAAAGAGTGTCAGCAGTTTACAGAGACGCTATCCCAGAGTGAAATGCATGCAGCCCAAGCCCAGGACACCCTCCAGACGAAGACGGCAGCACTGGCGGCCTTGACTCTGGACGAGTTCCAAAGGCAGGCTACGTTTTGGGAGACTCGGTCAGCGGTGGCTGAGCGGGTCCTAAGCGATGCCCGGACGCGGTACGACGAGCTGAAGCAAATTGCTGAGCGCCTACAAGAACAACAGACAGGTCTGGAAAACCGCCTGATGGAGATTGATACAGCGTTAGAAGGGTTGGAAACCCGGCGGGAAAACCAGCGCAGCCAGACAGCCGGGATGAATACCCAACTTGAGGAATTACGCAACCTGATCGGACCGGCCGAAGGGGAATTGGAAACCTCAGCGGCACAGGAAGTGGAATTGCAGAAAAAAGAGACCGCGGGACAGGCGGCGCTTGCGCGGGTCGAGCGGACATCGAATCAGATCCAACTTGAACTGGCCCGCAAGCAGGAAGCCCTTCTGAACTTACGCCAGAAGATCGAGGACGACTTTGGTCTGGTGGCTTTCGAATACGCCACAGAAGTTTCTGGTCCTGTGCCACTGCCATTCGAAGGAATGGTGGACCAATTGCCGGTTGTGACCGAGCTGGCTCCTGACCTGGAAGACAATATGACCCGCCAGCGGGCGCAACTACGGCGCATGGGAGCGGTAAATCCGGAAGCGCAGCAGGAGTTCAAGGCGGTCAAGGAGCGCCACATCTTCCTGACCATGCAAATGGATGATTTGCACAAGGCTGAGGCCGATCTGCGAAAAGTGATTGCAGAATTGGACACATTGACCCGCCACGAATTTCGAAAAACATTTGACGCTGTTGCCGAGGAGTTTCACGTAATCTTCCACCGGTTATTCGGCGGTGGGTCGGCTCGACTGACTCTGACCGACCCCGATAACCTGTCTGAGACCGGTATTGATATCGAAGCGCGTTTACCTGGACGGCGCGAACAAGGTCTGTCCCTGCTCTCGGGTGGTGAACGCAGCCTGACAGCCATTGCATTGGTCTTTGCCTTGCTAAAAGTATCACCGACACCCGTCTGCGTTATGGATGAAGTGGATGCAATGCTCGATGAAGCGAATGTGGGTCGTTTTCGGGATCTTCTGCTGGAATTAAGTAAAGAAACACAGTTCATTATCATCACCCACAACCGTAATACAGTCCAAGCAGCGGATGTCATCTATGGGGTGACAATGGGGCGTGATTCGGCCAGTCAGATCATCAGCCTGAAACTGGATCAAATTTCCGAAGAGTATTTGAAATAGTCATCTCCTTTTTGAGGACATAAGGAAACTAAAGCGGTTAGCAACGAAGCTAACCGCTTTCTGTTTTTGGCAATAAACTGGCAGGTAACTGCAAATTACGGTGTGGTTGTAGGAAGTTGCGGAGCTTGGTTGGCGAATGCTGTTGCGGTCGCATTTAATTCGTTGAAGGCACTTTGCAAGCTGGGCTCGTCAGGGGTATTGGTAGTCCAAGTATCGGAGATGACAATATTGGCGCTATTACGTTGATCCGTGAGCCAGTGGCTAAATGCTATGGAAACGGAGTCTTTGAATTCGGAATCTGTAAGTGGACGTGTCGCGTGTCCGAGCACCTGAATAATATGCCAACCGGAGGTGGACTGTACAGGCTGGCTGATCTCACCAATCTGCAGGGAAAAGGAGGCAGTCTCGAACTCTGCAATCATTTTACCTTCTCCAAACCACCCCAGGTCACCACCTTTATCCTTACTGCCGGTATCGAGAGAGAACTGGGAAGCGAGTGTAGCGAAATCTGCACCAGCTAGAAATTGTTCACGGATGATTTGAGCAGTTGCTTCATCAGCAACAAGAATGTGGCGTGCCCAGACCTGCTCCTGCTCGTGGGTCACATTTGCGGTGACAATATCTGAGATGCGCTGCCGGTAGATGTGGTTTTCAATGTTGATTTTGCGGAAGTCGGTCTCGGTCATTCCCAATTTGGCATAAAAACCCAACCCCTCTTCATAGCGAGTCTGGAATCCTTCCAACGTGTATGGTGTGGCGGTAGGAGTCAGGCTTGGAATAACAGTCGGCGTAGCGGTCAGGCCGAGAGTCTGAGTTGGAGCCGGAGTCCCAGATGGAGAGATGGTTGCGGCTATGGTTGGCGTTATTAAAGCGTACTGTGTTGCTGACCAGGTCGGATAAGTGAGAGCTGTACCAACGGGGGTAGGGGTAGGTGTTCCATCCGGGTAATAACCATATGCTTCGTGGATGGCTTTTTCCACATCTGCGTCCGTAACGACGATCCCATTAACCTTGGCATATTGCCGGATGAGTAGATCATTGGTAATGTCTTCAAGCACCTGGTTACCAACCAGAGACGGGGTGTCCAACTGAGACTGAATCTGAGTCAGAGTTTGAGAGATGCTCGAAGTTGCCGTGAGATCAATACCGAACATCTGGGCGAACTGGTAGTATTGCAGGTATTGATCCACGTATTGTTGACGGGCTAGCCGGACTCGCATCTGAAATTCACGCAGGTTGACTGAATCGCCATTGACTGTGATTACCGGTTTACGGGCTTTTAGGTAAGTTTCGTTCAAAATACCATATCCGATTAGGCCGGCAATGAGGACTACAATGCCAATAGCTATTGATGTGATGAGTCGGGTCTGGCGGCGCTCTCGTTCCAGGCGAGCCAGGTGTTTCTTGGATGCGATCTTGGTGGGCTTATCTTTTGCCATATATGCCTCATACATAATAATGCCATTGAGGCTGTTTGGCTGTAATCAGCTTAGTCGTCGCAATGACACTCGTATCGTCGGTGGAGGGCTCGGAACCTTTCCTTGCCCTTTCACAGAGATTGATTAGATTAACGGTCGTCGCGTTCGTTACCAGCAAAGGGAAGCAGGCCGATGTGACGGGCGCGTTTAATGGCACCGGCCAGGACGCGCTGGTGTTTTGCACAGGTACCGGTCTGGCGGCGAGGACGGATTTTTCCCTCTTCGGTGACCAAGCGACGTAATACGTCTGCCTGTTTGTAGTCGATTGTCAGGTGTTTATCGGCACAGAACTGACAGACTTTGGGGCGGGCGAAATAACGGCGTTCACCGCCTTGATCCATTTCGTTTTCGTTGCGAGGTTCACGTTCCATAAGGTTTTAACTCCAATTTGTACAGAGTAGCGGAGATTAATTTCATTTTACAAAAATCGCCACTACTTCTAATAAGGTTAGAAGGGAAATTCGTCTGCTTCGGATTGGGCTTCGGATTCTTCCGAAGAGGCAGGATCTTCACTGGCTGGTGCATGGATATTCGTCTCACGTCGCTCGCCGAGCATCATCATTTCATTGGCGACAATCTCGACAGTGGAGTGCTTGGTGCCTTCTTTATCTTCCCAGTGGCGGGTTTGCAAGCGGCCTTCGATGTAGACTTGTTTACCCTTGGTCAAATATTGCTTACAGATCTCAGCCAAGTTTCCCCACGTGACTACATTGAACCACTCCGTTTCGGAATGGCGTTCGCCGTCGGCAGTGTTCCATGATCGACTTGTGGCGACTGTGAAAGTCGTTACCGGTCGTCCCGAAGGGGTGTAACGCATTTCAGGGTCGCGTCCCAAATGACCAATCACCATGACCTTGTTCAATCCACGGCTCATAGCGTCCTCCAAACTCAAAAGGCCAAAGTCAGAAACCAACGATGGTATGACTTATTCAACCGCAGTGATCATATAACGTATGACCGGCTCCAGGAAGCGCAGATTCTGGTCCATTATAGCGGTTGCAGTGGGTTCGAGACTGAGATTAAATAGGACGTACTGACCTTCACGATGTTTCTTGATGG
>Ga0315283_10004882_pt1 | contig 11763 bp, 14 predicted proteins | sample YL17G09_0_MG_FD_204541 | JGI IMG/M metagenome (GOLD analysis project Ga0315283, IMG submission 204541) | Sediment microbial communities from Yellowstone Lake, YNP, Wyoming, USA - YL17G09_0 | ecosystem: Environmental > Aquatic > Freshwater > Lake > Sediment | place: USA: Wyoming | collected...
AAGGCCGCCCTGTTCGCGAACCCCTTCACGCGTCGCGTTGTTCGGGCAGCGGGTTACACAAGCAACACGCCGACGGACGCGATGATCGAACAGGCGATCGCCACCTTGAGGTCAGGCGACTCCCTGATCATGTTCCCGGAGGGTACCCGGACCCGGCCCGGGCAATCGATGCACTTCCATCGCGGAGCGGCGCGGGTCGCCGTCCAGGGGGCGACCGTGCTCACGCCGATCTACATAGGAGTGGACCAGCCATTCCTGCACAAGTCCCAGCCCTGGTACCGGGTGCCGCCCCGTCGGCCAAATCTGGTCGTTGAAGTCGGCGCCGACATTGACGTGGAGCCGTACCGGTACCAGCCGGCGCCGAAAGCGTCCCGCCTGCTGAATCAATGGCTTCTGGCGCATTACGAACAGGAGCTGGCGAGCCGCCGTGGTTATAATGAACCACGCGGTCAACGGCATGGAGCGTCGGGTCGGGATCCGGCCGAACGCCCGACAAGGTGAGCGTGTCGATCGATCGGGTGGGGGCGCATGCAGACAACAGACGAAGTCCTGGAACAGATCAGATCGGCGCTGGTCGAGCTGTTCGAGATCGAGCCCGAGCGCATTACGCCCGACGCCAGGCTCAATGAGGACCTGGAGATCGACAGCATCGATGCCGTCGACCTGCTGGACCGTCTGCGCAGGCAGACCGGCCGCAAGATCCCGGCGGACGATTTCCGATCTGTGCGGACCGTCGGTGACCTGGTCAACGCGGTCCATGCCGTTTTGCAGGCGTGAGCCAGGTTCTCGCATGCCATGACCGGGCCGTCATGGATGCCTGTGATCAGCGAACTTGCACTCGGCGCAGACTTGCAGTCGCTGACCTGTCGTCTCCTGGTCCCCGATGACCTGCCGATCTTTCGCGGGCACTTCCCGACGGTACCGATCGTCCCCGGGGTGGTGCAGATCGGCTGGGCAGTCGAGCTGGCTCGCGCCCACGGCCTGGTGACCGGACGCTTCAAGGGAATCACCACCGCCAAGTTCCGGCGCCTGGTGCAGCCGGGGATGAGCCTCGCGGCCCGGTTGGAGCAGGGCGCGCCGACAGGGCAGCTGCAGTTCAGGTACGAGTTCGGGGGTGCCGTGATTTCTACCGGTCGCCTGCAGTTCGGGATCGACCATGACTAGGGTCTGCGCCCTCGTGCCGGTCTACGACCACGAGCGCGCGGTGGGGGTCACGATAGCAAGTCTGCGGACAACCGGCCTGGCCGTCATGCTCGTGGACGATGGTTCGGGCCCGCCGTGTGCCGCGGAACTGCGGCGCATCGCGGCGGCGGATCCCGGTGTGCACCTGATTCGGCTGGCCGAGAACCAGGGCAAGGGCGCGGCGGTCATGGCGGGTCTGCGGGCCGCTGCGGACGCCGGGTTCACGCACGCCCTGCAGATCGACGCCGATGGGCAGCACGACTCGAGCGACGTGCCGCGATTCGTGGCGGCGGCGGTGGCCGAGCCGCGAGCCGTCATTTGTGGCCGACCGGTCTTCGACGCGTCGATCCCGCGCAGCCGGCGCTACCTGCGGTACCTGACGCATGCGATGGTATGGCTCAATACGCTGTCGTTCGATATTCCGGATTCCATGTGCGGCCTGCGCGTCTACCCCCTGTCGATCGTGCTCCCCGTCATCGCGGCGAAGCCGCCGGGCAGCCGCATGGATTTCGACGTCGAGGTGCTGGTTCGCCTGCACTGGAAGGGCGTGACGATGCGCTGGATACCGACCCGTGTTCGCTACGCTCGCGACGGGGTCTCCCATTTCCGCCTGGTGCGGGATAACTGGCTGATCACGGCCATGCACACCAGGCTGTTTTTCGGCATGTTGCGCCGTGCCCCCGCGCTGATTGCGCGCCGGCTGCGCACGGCACTCGCCGCGACGTCCGGGGTGGCGACGTGAGGGCGCAGGGCACGCTGTTCGCCGACGTGGACCTCGAAGTCAGGTTCCATGACGTCGACATGGTGGGAGTCGTGTGGCACGGTCACTACGTGCGCTACCTCGAGAACGCCCGTTGGGCGCTCATGAACCAGCTCGACTATGGCCTGGACCGGATGCTGGCGTCCGGGACAGCGTGGCCTGTCGTGGAACTGCACACCAGGTACATACGCGCGTCGCGCTTCGGTGAGCGCCTGCGCGTGCGCGCGTCGCTGCTCGAGTGGGAGAGCAGGTTGACGCTGAACTACCTCATCACCCGCCTGGACGATGGCGCGCGAGTGGCGCGTGGGCGCACGGTTCAGGTTGCCGTCGATGCCCGTACCCTCGAGTTGCAGTTCGTAACCCCGCCGGACTTCGTGGCATGCGTCAAGGCTGCGCTGGCCCGGAGCGGCGCGTGAGCCTGGCGCAGCTGCCCCGTCCCGCCGGGCTGATTCCGCACAAGGGCGATGCGGTACTTCTCGACGAGATCTCGTACGCGGACGACCACAGACTGAAGGCGCATCTCGTCGTGCGGCAAGCAACGGCATTCAGCGACCCATTCGGGAACCTGCCGGCCTGGGTCGGGCCCGAGCTGATGGCTCAGGCGATCAGCGCTCTTTCGGGGCTGCGGTCGCTTCGGGCGCGCGGCCAGGCGGCCCCGATAGGCCTGTTGCTGGGTGTACGGTCGTATCGGGCCATCGTCGGGGAATTCCGTTGCGGTGAGGCCCTTCAGATCGAGGTGGCCGAGTCGTCCGAAGACGAGGACGGCATGGCCGTATTCGATTGCAGGATCTGCCGGGCGGGCGAGGTTGTCGCGTCCGGAACGCTGACAGTCTTTCAGCCGGCGGATGATTCGTTCCTGGAGCGGGAGCGTGCGCGCAATGCCTGATGGCGGTACGGTGCTGGTCACTGGGTCCAGCCGCGGCATCGGCCGGGCAATCGCACTGCGCCTGGCGCGCGACGGGTACGATGTCGTTGTGCATTGTCGCGCGCGCGTCGAGGACGCCGAGGCCGTTGCGGCCGAGGTGCGCGCCATCGGACGCTCGGCCCGCTGCCTCCAGTTCGACGTTGGCGATCGCGCCCAATGCGCCGCTCTCATTGGAGCGGACATGGAGCAACACGGCGCCTATTACGCCGTGGTGTGCAATGCGGGCCTGGCGTACGACACCGCGTTTCCCGCGATGAGCGGCGAGGCCTGGGACTCGGTGATCCGCGCCAATCTCGACGCGTTCTACAACGTGCTGCAGCCGGTCGTGATGCCCATGGTGCGACGTCGTGCGCCCGGCAGGATCGTGACCTTGGCGTCCGTGTCGGGCCTGATCGGCAATCGGGGCCAGGTGAACTACAGCGCCGCAAAGGCCGGGGTGATCGGGGCCACCAAGGCCCTCGCGGTGGAACTCGCCAAGCGCAGGATAACGGTCAACTGCGTCGCCCCGGGCCTGATCGAGACCGACCTGGCGCACGAGCATGCGCCCATCGAGGAGATCCTCAAGGCAATCCCGGCGCAGCGCATGGGGACGGCGGAGGAGGTGGCTGCCGTGGTCTCTTTCCTGGTCTCGCCGGACGCTGCCTATGTGACGCGCCAGGTCATCGCCGTCAATGGGGGCCTCTGCTGATGCGACGCGTCGTCGTCACCGGCATGGCGGGAATTTGTGCCCTGGGGTCGGATTGGCCGACGATCGAGGCCGGCCTTCGCGCGCGAAGGAACGCCGTGCGCCGAATGGCAGCCTGGGATAAATACAAGGACATGAACACCCGGCTGGCGGCCCCGATCGAAGGGTTCGAACCCCCGGACCACTGGAGCCGCAAGCAGCTGCGCAGCATGGGGCGCGTGTCGCAGCTGGCAGTGCGAGCTGCCGAGCTCGCGTTCATCGACGCGGGGCTGCTGGGCGATCCACTGTTGCGCTCGGGTCGGGTGGGGGTCGCCTGCGGCTCGTCCGTTGGCAGCACCGCGGACATAGGCGACTTCGCCCAGATGCTCCGGACGGGCGACTCGAAGAGCCTCAATGCCAATTCCTACGTGAGGATGATGCCGCACACGACGGGCGCCAATGTCGGCATCTTCTTCGGCCTGCGGGGGCGCCTGATCTCGACCTCGACGGCCTGCACGTCGGGCAGCCAGGGCGTCGGTTTTGCCTACGAAGCGATCAAGCATGGTTACCAGGACGTCATGCTCGGTGGCGGGGCGGAGGAGCTCTGTCCAAGCGAAGCGATGGCATTCGACATGCTCTACGCGACCAGCCAGCGCAACGACGATCCCGGTTCGACGCCTCGCCCTTACGATCGCGACCGCGACGGGCTGGTGATCGGAGAGGGCGGCGGCATGCTGGTGCTCGAGGAACTGGAGCATGCGCGCGCCCGCGGAGCTCGCGTCTACGCCGAGGTTGCAGGTTTTGCCACGAATTCGGACGGTACCCACGTTACAAGGCCCGAAGAAGAGACGATGCGGATCGTGATGGAGCTGGCCCTGCGCTCGGCGAACATCGAGCCCGCCGCCATCGGCTACGTAAACGGACACGGCACGGCCACCGAGCAGGGGGACATTGCCGAGACGCGCGCGACATCGGCCCTGTTCGGATCGCGCATGCCGATCAGCTCGCAGAAGAGCTACCTCGGCCACACGCTGGGTGCCTGCGGCGCGCTCGAGTCGATGTTCAGTATCGCGATGATGCGCGGCGGCTGGTTTGCGCCGACCTTGAACCTGGAGAACGTGGACCCGCGCTGCGGCGAGCTCGACTACATCGTCGATGCCGGCCGCAGCATGGAGGTCGAATACATGATGAGCAACAACTTCGCGTTCGGCGGCGTCAATACCTCTCTGGTATTTCGGCGCTGGGCTGACTGAGACTGTTGTGGCGGAACGCGGGCCACTTCTCAGCCTGGCGGCCGACGAGAGGCCGGTGATTCGGTCGAGCGCGGGGTCGCTGACCTCCAGTCAGCTGCTGTCGCTGGCGGGGACGCTCTCCGAGGAGTTGCCGGCCCGACCTGCGGCACTCAACCTCTGTGAACGCCGCGACAACTTCCTGATCGGCTTCGTTGCCCTCCTGATGCGCGGCCAGGCGTGCCTGCTGCCCCCGTCGCGAGCGTCGACGGTCGTGGTGGAAGTGATGCGCGAGCATCCGGGGTCCTATGTGCTGGACGACTCGCTCGTGGAGCGGTATCGCGCCTCGGCTGGAGCATCGCGGCGCGATCTGCCGCAGATCCCGCCCGACCGCATCGTCGTCGTCGGCTACACGTCGGGGACCACGGGCCGCCCGAAAGCGAACCCGAAGACCTGGCGGAGTTTCGTTGAATCGACAGGGCTGAATTCCGCGCGACTGCGGGAAACGCTGGGTTGCGAGCAGGGAAGCACCCTGCCGTGGATACTGGCAACAGTGCCGCCTCAGCACATGTACGGCATGGAAATGTCGGTGCTCATGCCGCTGCTGGGCGGCGTGGGAGTCTACGCCGGGCACCCCCTCTACCCGGCGGACGTCGCCGCGGCGCTCGAGGCGCTGCCCGAGCCACGCGTTCTGGTCACGACACCCGTGCATCTGCGCGCCTTGCTCAAGTCCGGGATCCGGCTGCCACCGCTCGGCGCCGTCGTTTCCGCCACTGCACCGCTGGCACAGGAGGTGGCCGAGGACGTGGAGCGGCGCTTCGACACCACTGTGCTCGAGTTCTTCGGTTCGACGGAGTCGTGCGTGATTGCCTCGCGCCGGACGGCACTGGAGTCGACCTGGCGGCCCCACGCCGGCGTGATTCTTCAGCCGCAGGAAGAAAGTACGCGGGTCAACGCGCCGTGGTTTTCGGAGGAGGTCGTGCTGCAGGACGTGCTGGAACTGCAGGAGGATGGCAGCTTCGTCGTGCGTGGCCGCAATGCAGACATGGTGGAGGTCGGCGGAAAGCGAGCCTCGCTCGCGGACCTCACAAGCCGCCTGATGGCCGTGGAGGGTGTCTCGGACGCCGTCGTCTTCCAGCCCGAAGCAGCGGGCGACGCGGGGGTAAGGCGCCTGGCAGCGTTGGTCGTCGCCGAGGGTCTCACCGAGGCGGATGTGCTCGCGCGCCTTGCTCCAGCGGTGGATCCGGTCTTCCTGCCGCGTCCGCTTGTATTCGTGTCGCGCTTGCCCCGCAACGAGGTCGGGAAGCTTCCGCGCGACCGGTTGACAGCGGCCCTGGGGCGTTAAGAGATCGCACGTGCCTTCGCAGCGCGCGTCAGCCGCCGTGACTGACCTCGATTTCGACCAGCAGCTCCGAGCGGCAGATGTCTGCGGCCAGGATCAGAGTCGGTACGTCGGGCCCGAAGTGGACCCGAAGGCCGCGCTCCACCTGCGCTGCGTCACCGCGTCGCCGCACGTACGCCTTCAAGAGGCTGTCCGCACCGAGCTTCGATGACGGCAGGTGCCCGGCCGCGTGCGCCCGGTGCAGCAGTGCATCGAGGTTCACCAGGGTTTCGCGCAACTGTGCGTCGAGGTCCCCTTCGTGCACCGAGGCGTGCCCCACGATGCTCGAAGTCCCCGAGATCAGGAACAGGGGACCTGGAACCACGACGGACCTTGAGAAACTCGGTGCAGCGGGCCCGTAACTTCGCGGGTAGTGATATGCGCTCACCTGGCGCGGGTTCTCGATCGCGGTACCGGGTTCGCGTCCCGCAAACCAGCACACCTGCAGTGACCGCGGTCCGCCCTGCCTGCCAACCGCTGCAGCGGCCGGATATCCGATGACGGGCGTCATTCCGCCGATGGCCGCAAACGCGCGCGCACGACCGAGGCAGAACTGCCGGTAGCGCTCCTCGTCGCCCTGGCCCTCGTTGATCGCGGTGATGAAGTTCCAGACCCGCCAGACGTGACGATAAGGGGAGTCGGCTTGCAGCCGGAGCAGCCCCAGGTACGCAGCTTCCGCGGCCTCGAGGATTCCACCGACCCGGCTCTCGTCGATATTGAGCCAGCCCGCGAAATGGTTTCCGTCCTCCACGTGTCGTATCGGTCCGGCCGTGCCCATGCGTGCGCGGCCGCCGCCCCGCCAGACTTCGATTCCGGCCGAGCCGGCCAGGGGCTCGAGGTCGATCCGCAGCACGCGCGGGTCCTGGCGGCAAGGCGTGTCCGCGCCGAACACCACGGCCGTGAGGACGTCGTCATCGAATGGCTCCAGCGGATCAAGCGCCGCATACGTTGCGCGCAGGCGAGGGCCTCCGGACGGATCCAGCGGCATGCTACGCGGCATCCTGGCTGGTCGTACCACCCGAAAAGCTGGCCCGAGCCTGCTTTCGCCGCATGAGGAAGCTGCGTGCCTGCTCCTTGAGGTCGCCGAGCGCGGTCACGAAATAGATGAACTTGAAAAGGCGCAGCCGCCAGTGCACGCCGTTGTCACGGAAGACATCGCCTGAAAGCATCGAGATCATCGCCTGCTCGAGTTGCCAGTCGTTGCGCGGATTGGCGAACAACTTGCGCATGGCGGGCGAGGTGAATCGGTAGATGAACCACGACATGATCCGCAGGCCGCGCACGAACCCGCGCTGGTAGCTGCGCTGCAGGGACCGCTCCCGACCCGGGTTGCGCAAGGCGCCGTCCACGACCTCGGCCGCCACCTCGGCACTGTGCATGGCGAGATAGACGCCGCTCGAGAATATCGGGTCCACGAAGGCGTAGGAGTCGCCCGCCATGACCCAGCGCGGGCCGGACATGCGCGTGCAGGCGTAGGTGTAATTACCCGTCGCATGCAGGTTGCCGACGATTTCAGCGTGCTCGAGGCGTCGCCACAGGGCCGGGATCGAGCGCAGCGTGTGCAGCAGGAACTCGTGCTGCTCGCCCCGACGCTGCTTCAGGTAGTCCGGCCAGCAGACTGCGCCGATGCTGGTGACGCCGCCTCGAAGGGGGATCAGCCATACCCAGCCTTGCTCGAACCGGTAGATGCTGACGTTGCCATGGTCATTTCCCGGCCGTCGCTCGACGCCGCGGAAATGAGCGAAGAGCGCTGCGCTCTGGTGGCGCCTGCTCTTGCGCTTGAGGCGCAGCTGGGTTCCGATCAGCGTGTCGCGCCCCGTGGCGTCCACCAGGTAGCGGGCGGTGCAGCGAAACGGCACGCCTTCGTCGGACCGGCCCTCGACCGTGACGGCTTCCTTCCCGATCTCGAACGATGTCACTTTCTGGCCCTGGAACGCATGGACCCGGTTCGCCGTGGCATTCCTGAACAGCGCCGAATCGAATTCGTCCCGGCGGACCTGGTAGGCGTGAGCCCAGGTCGGGTCCAGGGCGCGCTCGAAGCTGAATACGTAGTACCCATCAGTGTCGGGGGCCGGAAAGTCGGCGCCGTACTTCAGTACGCCGATGCCGGCAACGTCGTCGAGGACGCCGAGTCGCTGCAGGATCGGCAGGTTCATCGGCAGCAGCGACTCCCCGATGTGGAAGCGGGGATGCCGGTCCTTTTCCAGCAGCGTGACCGACCATCCCTTTCGGGCAAGAAAAGTCGCCGCGGTGCAGCCCGCGGGGCCGCCGCCCACGACGAGGATGTCGCACGACGACGGGGGGGTGGCGCTGGAACCGTTTTCGCTGCTGGGCACCTTTGCGCTCGATGGCTGGCCGCGGGTCGCATGATACACTTTCATCGACAACCCGATTCCGCGTGCTCGCGCCGGCAAAACGGCAAAACATGGCTCAGCTGCAAACACCCGATCAGAAAGAGCTTGCCGGACTGATCGTTTCCGCATTGAACCTCGAGGGCGTGGACCCCGGTACGATCGACCCCGATGCTCCGTTGTTCGGCGCCGGGCTGGGTCTTGATTCCATCGATGCGCTCGAACTGGCGCTGGAGATTTCCAAGCGCTACGGAGTGCAACTCAAGGCCGAAGACGAGGACAACAAGCGGATCTTCGCTTCACTTCGGGCGCTGTCGGCGTACGTACAGGAGCGGCGTGCGAGCTAGCGGTGACGGATCGGGGCCCGCAACCTGCTGAGGCCAGGTTTTCCCGCGGCTGCGTTTACTACACGGTGAATGGCCGGTGCGCTCAACCAGGGTCGCGATGAAGCCGCTGCGGATCACGAGTCATTCAATTGCCTGCGCGGCGGGCATCGGGCTGCCAGCGCTTTCCGCTGCCCTGCGCAACGGGGCGAGCGGCCTGCGGCTGAATGACTTCGGCGAATCACCGCTCGCCACCTGGATCGGCCGGGTTTCCGGCGTGGAGGATGTGCGGCTGCCGGGCCACCTGCTCGAGTGGGACTGTCGGAACAGTCGCCTGGCCTGGATGGGACTCAACTCGGATGGCTTCCTGGGGCGCGCCGTGGCGGCGCGCAATCGCTACGGCGCCGACAGGGTGGCGCTGGTCCTCGGCACCTCCACCTCGAGCATCGGCGCGACCGAAGAGGCGTACCGAAGGCTGTTGCCGGACGGCCAGTACCCGGAGGACCTTCGACACCCGATGGCGCACACGCCCCACTCGACGGGCGACTTCGTTCGCGCGGCGCTCGAGCTCGAGGGCGTAGTGGTCACGGTCGGAACGGCCTGCTCGTCGAGCGCCAAGGCGTTCGCACAGGCGGAACGACTGATGCGGCTGGGCATTGCTGATGCCGCGGTCGTGGGCGGTGTGGACTCGCTGTGCGGCAGCGTGCTGTTCGGTTTCAATTCGCTGGAGCTCGTCTCGCCGGAGCCCTGCCGCCCCTTCGATGTGGCCCGGCGCGGCATCAGCATTGGCGAGGCGGGCGGCTTCGCGCTGCTGGAGCGCGACGGCGAGCGTGGGCCGTGGCTGCTGGGTTACGGGGAATCCAGCGATGCCCACCATATGTCGTCGCCCCATCCACAGGGCCTCGGGGCGCGACTCGCGATCGAGGCGGCGTTCGAACGTGCGGCGCTGACGCCCGATGTGGTGGACTACATCAACCTGCACGGCACGGCCAGCCAGAGAAACGACGAAGTCGAGGCGCGAGTGGTCGCGGACCTGTTCCCGGCGGCGACGCGCGCCAGTTCCACCAAGGGTTGGACGGGCCATACGCTTGGGGCGGCCGGAATCGTCGAGGCCGTGATCACCTTCCTTGCGATGGAAGGCGGCTTCGTGCCCGGCACGCTCAATGCACGGGAACTGGACCCGGCCTGCGGCCCGCAGGTGCGGCTCTCGAACGAGTCCGTGGACGTGCGGGTCGCACTCAGCAACTCATTCGGCTTTGGTGGCAGCAACTGTGCGCTGCTCTTTGGCAGGGACGCCCATGCCTGAGTCCATGTCACCTCCGTACACGGCGTTCGTGGAAGGGGTCGCCCTCTGGGCGCCGCGGATTCCAGGCTGGGCCGTCGCGCTGCCCGTGCTGCGCGGCGAGACTGAGGCCCGGGCGCAGCCTGCGCCGCGTCCCGCGCCTCCGCTGCTTGCGCCGACGGAGCGTCGGCGAGCGCCCGACACCGTGGCGATCGCGCTCGAGGTCGCGGTCGGCGCGTGCGAGAACGCCGGTGCCGATCCGAGGGAACTGGCGAGCGTCTTCGCCTGCACCGAGGGTGATCTCGCCATCAGCGACTACATGAGCGAGACGCTGGCGCGCACGCCGACGCTGATCTCGCCGACACGTTTTCACAACTCCGTCCACAACGCCGCAGCCGGCTACTGGACGATCGGCACCGGGTGCATGCGGCCGTACACCGCCCTCAGCGCGCACAGGTACACGTTCGGAGAGGGGCTGCTGGAGGCGCTGGTACAGGCGGAGTCGAACGGGGGAGCTGCCCTGCTGGTGGCGTACGACATCGAGAGCCGCGGTCCGCTGGCGACAATGGCGCCCAGCCGGGGCATCGTCGGTGCGGCAGTGATCGTGGCGCCGACCGCGGGTGCCCGCTCGTTGGCGCGCATTCGCTGGTCGACGGCGCGCGGGACGGAGCGGACGGCACCCTTGCCGCGCAACGCCGAACTGGTGGCGGGCAATGCGATGGCGGCATGCCTGCCTTTCTTCGAGGCGATGGCCATGGAGGAGGACCGGGCGGTGCGGCTGGGACTGAACCACTCCCTGTCGCTGGAAATTCATTTCGATTTCCTAACTGGAGATGAAAGGAGATGGTCGTGAAAAAGCTGATACATGCAATGCTGCTGCTGGGGATAGCGGCGACGGCGCTTGCCGAGTCACCGCAGAATTCGCCGCCGACGAGTGCGTTTGCCGGTTACGACAAGTACGAGCTGCTGCCCATTGCCATGGGACCGCCGTACGCGGGCGACGAGGGTAAGGAGAAGGCGAAGACCAAGATCCAGGACTACGTGACTGCGGAAACGGGCCCGATCATCGAGCAGTGGAACAAGGATGCGGCGGGCAGCACACGCGGCCAGTCGCTCGTCATCGAGCCGCGCATCGACAAGCTGAAGGTCGTAAGTACGGGCGCCCGGATCTGGGCCGGCGCGTTCGCCGGCGATTCGTACGTTGTAATGAAATTCCGGATTGTGGAGCAGCCGAGCGGGACGCAGCTAGCCGAGCCGGTGTTCTACCAGCGCGCCTCCGCCATGAGTGGTACCTGGACGTTCGGCGCGCAGGACAAGGACATGATGCACAGGATCGTCGTGCTGGCGAACCAGTACCTGCAGTCGAACTACAAGGAAGCGGTCGGCGGCGCGACGGGCTACGATGCAAAATAGCCGCGAGGCCGGAAGGGTGAGGGTGGCCTGATGCGAGCGGACGTGGCAATCCTCGGCGGCGGGCTGGCCGGCCTGACGCTGTCGCTGCAGCTCCGGCAACGCTTCCCGGAGCTTCGCGTCGTCGTGGTCGAGCACCGCCGGCATCCCGTGCCCGAGGCGGCGCACAAGGTGGGCGAGTCCTCGGTCGAGATCGCCGCGAATTATTTCGACACCGTGCTCGGCCTCAAGGATCACCTGTCCAGCCGGCAGCTGA
>Ga0315283_10004883_pt1 | contig 11763 bp, 9 predicted proteins | sample YL17G09_0_MG_FD_204541 | JGI IMG/M metagenome (GOLD analysis project Ga0315283, IMG submission 204541) | Sediment microbial communities from Yellowstone Lake, YNP, Wyoming, USA - YL17G09_0 | ecosystem: Environmental > Aquatic > Freshwater > Lake > Sediment | place: USA: Wyoming | collected...
TATGATATTTGTTTAATGCACAAAAAAAGGATCTTGCGTGATTGTTGTATCCTGTATCTCCAATAAACGAAGTGTGAGCTAGTATTTTCATTATGTACTATATAATACTGAATATAAATGTTCTTTCAAATTATTTTTACCCTGTTTGATAATTTGTTCGGCATATTTCCAACCTTCTGGAATATGAGAACAGAGAGCAAATATTTTTTGAAGCTCAACAATTTCATGTTTTCGTTCTTCAGGATAATTTAAAACTGTGTTTGTAAAAAACGATGCATCAACATCTTCATTATTTCCATTATATAAATTCTGATTTACGCAATATTCACCTAATTCTGTACCTCGATATGGTTGAAATATGCTTGTCCAAGCAATGGTTGGATTAATTTCACAATTCATTTTTAATAAGTTTAATTCGTCTTCAAATGTTGTATTTGGTAGTCCTAACATTTGTTCTGTTCGTAATTTTACTCCTCCAGATAAAAGATTTTTACAATTATTAATGATTATGTCGTTTTTCATTTTTCTTTTCAAAACCTTTTCACGATATTCTTCGTCATATGTTTCAATTGCAATAGTAGCACTAACGCATCCGCTTTCAATCAATAATTGTATTTTTTCAGAATCCAGTGTTTCAATTCTCATTTGGGCATGATATGGACGATTACCCCATTTTTCCTTAAATTCTTGCATCCATTTTTTATTAAATCCGAAAAAATCATCCTGGAAGAATATTAATTCGGCATCCAACGTCTTTGCTTCCTCAATGACAGAATCAACAGATCTTAATCTAACTTTAAGATTTGGATAAATTTCCTTATAAAGTGAATTATAACAATAAGTACAAGCAAATGGACATCCAAATGATGTCATTATGTTTTTTATTCGATTATTCTTATGCTCTGGCGATTGAGCGTAAAATCCTTCTCTATCTGGTAATAATAAATCAGGTTTAACCATTGGATATATTTTTGCGTCATCCATATTGGGGAAAGACAAAACACTTTCTCCACGAAATACATAATCAGCATATTGTTTACATTCGTCATAAAAAAATGATGCGTGAGGTCCTCCAATAGCTGTTTTCACACCTAAGGCTCTAAGAGTCTCACAAGCATTATATACTTCCATATGATTTCCCGTATATGTACTAAATCCGATTAAATCATAACCCAAAAGACGGTTAACTGTATTAAAATCGATGTATTTACTATGATACAAATAATAATGAACTTTATGACCTTTATCTTTCATTGCTTTTCCAATAACCATTAGTCCTAATGGCTCAATGATAGAAAATTTCTGTACTAATAGTATTTTCATACGTCTATATTACCTATAAACTAAAATATACGTAAAAAAAAATAAAAAACAAATTATCTAATGGATTATTACCTATTTTATTAACAAGTAACTAAAGCAGATCCACTTACTTGTGCATTACAATATACGCTTGTAGCCGCATTAATTGCTAAAGAATATGGCGTTGATCTACCACAATAATCATATGAAACTGAACAAGTAGATGTTGCCGCTGCGAATTTGACATTAGCTGGCGTTGCAGACCTTATTGCAAAATATACAGTTGTGCCAGCAAGAACATCAAATGAATACACATTAGACGGCGTTGCACAAGCAGATGAAACCGTTGTATTTTTACTTGTATATGAACCGCCTCCATTTGTACTATATCCTACTTCAATAGCCGTTGCGCCAATCGAACTATTAGTTGACGCATAGAATGTAACAGTATATTGTGGTATCGATAAACTTGGCGTTCTTGTTGGTGTTAAAGATGGTGTTGCCGATATCGATAAACTTGGTGTTGTTGTTGGTGATATACTAGAGGTTCTTGTAGGAGTAAGTGATGGTGTTCTTGATATTGATAAGGATGGTGTTGCTGATATTGATAAACTTGGCGTTCTTGATATTGATAAACTTGGTGTCCTGGTTGGCGTCAAAGATGGTGTTGCCGATATTGATAGAGATGGCGTTCTTGTTGGTGTTATTGATGGTGTTCCTACTACTGACGAACTTATTGATAAAGTTGGCGTCATAGTTGGAGTTGGCGATGGCGTCGTGTCTACCGAGTAACAACTTCTACCCGTTCCACCATTATATAAAAATGCTACTTCAGCATCAGTTAATGCCCTGCTCCAAATTCCAACTTCATCAATTAAACCGCTATAAAAATTACCACCAAATAAATCGTTTTGTCCAAATCCTAAACCAGTTGGTGAAGTATAGATTAATGTGTTTGCCCAACTTCCGCCAGCGGTTTTTGAACCATCGGTGTAATAATAAGTTGTTCCACCTGCCCAAGTGAAACATAAATGATGCCAGTTGTTATCATGCATATTCGCAAAAGAAACATATTGATCTAACATATTATCATTATTTGATAACATATAAGTCCATCCATTAGCGGTAGATATAGTTAATCTATAACCGCAATATCCTGTATCATATCCTGCGTTTTCTACTACCCATTTTTCTTCAGCGAACGCACCACATTTAACCCAAACAGATATAGAGAGTGCGCTTGTTGGCTGACAAACATTTCCAAATCTTACATAGTTTGATGAACCATTAAATGATAAACAGTCATTTAATATTCCTGTTGAGCCATAAGTTACACTTTGTCCTGTGCTATCACAATTATTGGTAGTTGCGTCATATATTGTACCACTTGCTTCTTCTAATGCCCAATAACCCATTATACCTGATGCGGTACATACTGCTGTTCCTGTGCTTGGCGTTGGTGATGGCGTTACTACGGCTACTGAAAGAGATGGCGTTCTTGTTGGCGTTAGCGATGGTGTCGCTGATATTGATAACGATGGTGTCGCTGATATCGATAAACTTGGCGTTCTGGTTGGCGTCAAGGATGGTGTTGCTGATATTGACAGACTTGGTGTTGCAGATATCGATAAACTTGGCGTTCTTGTCGGTGTTAGACTTGGCGTTTTTGATATCGATAATGATGGCGTTGCTGATATTGATAGACTTGGCGTTGGCGTTAAACTTGGAGTTGCTGATATTGATAACGATGGTGTTTTCGATATTGATAAGGATGGCGTTGTCGTTGGTGTTATACTTGGAGTTTGTGTTGCGGATATCGATAACGATGGCGTTGCAGATATTGACAAACTTGGTGTTCTTGTTGGCGTTATAGATGGTGTTTGTGTTGCGGATATTGATAATGAAGGTGTCGTTGTTGGTGTAATAGATGGCGTCTGTGTTGCAGATATAGATAAACTTGGCGTTTTCGATATTGATAAGGATGGCGTTGTCGTTGGTGTTATACTTGGAGTTTGTGTTGCTGATATCGATAGACTTGGCGTTGTTGTTGGTGTAATTGAAGGAGTCTGCGTTGCCGATATTGATAAAGATGGTGTTCTTGTCGGTGTAATAGAAGGCGTTTGTGTTGCAGATATAGATAAGCTAGGTGTTGTTGTTGGTGTAATAGAAGGTGTCTGTGTTGCAGATATAGATAATGATGGCGTTGCGGATATAGATAAGCTTGGTGTTCTTGTTGGTGTAATAGAAGGTGTTTGTGTTGCTGATATCGATAAACTTGGCGTTGTCGTTGGGGTAATCGATGGCGTTTGCGTTGCCGATATTGACAAACTTGGTGTTTTCGATATTGATAAGCTAGGTGTTGTTGTTGGTGTTATAGATGGCGTCTGAGTTGCTGATATTGATAATGATGGTGTTGTTGTTGGTGTTATGCTAGGAGTTTGTGTTGCTGATATTGATAAACTAGGTGTTCTAGTTGGTGTAATCGATGGCGTTTGCGTTGCAGATATTGATAATGAAGGCGTCGTTGTTGGCGTTATGCTTGGAGTTTGTGTTGCTGATATCGATAAGGATGGTGTTGCCGATATTGACAAACTTGGAGTTGTCGTAGGCGTTATTGATGGCGTTTGTGTTGCAGATATTGATAAGCTGGGCGTCGTGGTTGGACTGATAGAAGGTGTTTGTGTCGCGGATATCGATAAGGACGGTGTTGCTGATATTGATAAGCTAGGCGTTGTTGTGGGCGTTATAGATGGCGTCTGTGTTGCCGATATGGATAAACTTGGCGTTCTTGTTGGTGTAATAGATGGCGTTTGTGTTGCGGATATCGAAAGACTTGGCGTTACAGATATTGACAAACTAGGTGTTTGTGTTGCCGATATTGATAAGGATGGCGTTGCTGATATTGATAAACTTGGCGTTTGCGTTGCTGATATTGATAAGGATGGTGTTCTTGTAGGAGTAATACTTGGCGTTTGTGTTGCAGAAATTGATAAACTTGGTGTTGCCGATATCGATAAAGATGGTGTTGCCGATATCGATAAACTTGGAGTTGTTGTAGGTGTTATTGATGGAGTTTGAGTTGCAGATATAGATAAACTTGGCGTCTGTGTTGCAGATATCGATAAGCTAGGTGTTCTTGTTGGCGTTATACTTGGAGTCTGTGTTGCTGATATTGATAAGCTAGGTGTTGTTGTTGGAGTTATAGATGGCGTTTGTGTTGCCGATATTGATAAACTAGGCGTTGCAGATATTGATAAGCTAGGCGTCGTGGTTGGAGTGATGGAAGGCGTTTGTGTTGCTGATATGGATAAGCTTGGTGTTGCTGATATGGATAAAGATGGCGTCTGTGTTGTAGATATCGATAAGCTAGGCGTTGCGGATATTGATAAGCTAGGCGTCGTGGTCGGAGTGATAGAGGGCGTTTGTGTCGCTGATATTGATAAACTAGGTGTTGCAGATATCGATAACGATGGAGTTGCAGATATTGATAGAGATGGCGTTGTTGTTGGCGTTATTGATGGCGTCTGTGTTGCAGAAATTGATAAACTTGGCGTCTGTGTTGCGGATATCGATAAGCTAGGTGTTGTTGTAGGAGTAATCGATGGCGTTTGTGTTGCAGATATTGATAAGCTAGGTGTTCTTGTTGGCGATATACTTGGCGTCTGTGTCGCTGATATGGACAAGCTTGGTGTTGCTGATATGGACAGAGATGGTGTCTGTGTGGCAGATATCGATAAGCTAGGCGTTGCAGATATTGATAAACTAGGCGTCGTAGTCGGAGTGATAGAGGGCGTTTGTGTTGCTGATATTGATAGGGATGGCGTTGCAGATATTGATAAACTTGGCGTTCTTGTTGGTGTTAGACTTGGCGTTGCTGATATAGATAAACTTGGCGTTGCAGATATCGACAGACTAGGAGTCGTTGTGGGAGTAATCGATGGCGTTTGGGTTGTAGATATTGATAAAGATGGTGTTGCTGATATTGATAAAGATGGAGTTGCAGATATCGACAGACTAGGAGTCGTTGTGGGAGTTATACTTGGTGTTTGTGTTGCGGATATTGATAAACTAGGTGTTTTTGATATTGACAAACTTGGAGTTGCAGATATTGACAAACTTGGAGTTGTTGTTGGCGTTATTGATGGCGTTTGAGTTGCGGATATCGATAAGGATGGCGTTGCGGATATCGATAAGGATGGCGTTTGGGTTGCCGATATTGAAAGACTTGGTGTTGCTGATATTGATAAGCTTGGTGTTTGTGTTGCTGATATCGATAAGCTAGGCGTTTTTGATATTGAAAGACTTGGCGTTGCCGATATCGATAAGGATGGCGTTGTTGTTGGTGTGATAGAAGGCGTCTGTGTTGCGGATATAGATAAGCTAGGTGTTGTTGTTGGAGTGATCGATGGCGTTTGTGTTGCTGATATTGATAATGATGGCGTTTCTGATATCGATAAGGATGGTGTTCTTGTTGGTGTTAAACTTGGCGTTGCTGATATTGACAATGACGGTGTTGCTGATATCGATAAGCTAGGCGTTGTTGTTGGTGTAATTGATGGCGTCTGTGTCGCTGATATTGATAACGATGGTGTCGCTGATATCGACAGACTTGGTGTTGCAGATATTGACAGGGACGGCGTTGTTGTTGGTGTAATAGACGGCGTTTGTGTCGCTGATATCGACAAACTTGGTGTTGCCGATATTGATAAAGATGGTGTTTGTGTCGCCGATATTGATAATGATGGTGTTACTGATATTGATAAACTTGGTGTTTGTGTTGCGGATATTGATAACGAAGGTGTTTTTGATATTGATAACGATGGTGTTGCAGATATAGATAAAGATGGCGTTGTTGTCGGACTTATACTTGGCGTTTGTGTCGCTGATATCGATAAACTAGGTGTTTTTGATATTGAAAGACTTGGCGTTGCCGATATTGATAAACTTGGTGTTGTTGTTGGTGTTATTGATGGTGTTTGTGTTGCTGATATTGATAAAGAAGGTGTTATTGTTGGTGTGATCGATGGTGTTTGTGTTGCTGATATCGATAAGGATGGCGTCGCTGATATAGATAGGGATGGCGTTTGTGTTGCTGATATCGATAAGGATGGCGTTGCTGATATTGATAGTGATGGCGTCTGTGTTGCTGATATTGACAATGATGGCGTCATTGTTGGCGTAACGGAAGGCGTTTGGGTTGCAGATATAGATAAACTTGGGGTTGTCGTTGGTGTTATACTTGGGGTCTGTGTTGCTGATATTGACAATGATGGCGTTGCTGATATTGATAAGCTTGGCGTTTGTGTTGCTGATATGGATAACGATGGAGTAGCTGATATTGATAAACTCGGTGTTTGTGTCGCCGATATGGATAATGATGGAGTTGTCGTTGGAGTTATGCTTGGCGTCTGAGTCGCAGAGATTGATAAACTTGGCGTTTGTGTTGGCGTCAATGACGGAGTTACACCTGGCGTTGCGGATATTGATAAACTTGGCGTTTGTGATATTGATAGAGATGGCGTTTGTGTTGCAGATATTGATAAACTAGGTGTTGCAGATATAGACAGAGAAGGTGTCTGTGTCGCTGATATAGATAAACTAGGCGTTGTTGTTGGTGTTATTGATGGTGTTTGCGTTGCTGATATCGACAGAGATGGCGTTATTGTTGGCGTTATACTTGGAGTCTGTGTTGCTGATATCGATAAAGATGGTGTTGTGGATATAGACAGAGATGGCGTTTGTGTCGCTGATATCGATAAGGATGGAGTTGATGATATCGATAGTGATGGTGTTTGTGTTGCGGATATCGATAAGCTAGGCGTTGTTGTTGGTGTTATTGATGGTGTCTGGGTTGCTGATATAGATAAAGATGGTGTTCTTGTTGGTGTTATTGATGGTGTCTGGGTTGCTGATATCGATAAGGATGGCGTTTGTGTTGCTGATATTGATAAGGATGGTGTTGCTGTTGGCGTTATACTTGGCGTTTGTGTTGCGGATATTGATAAAGATGGAGTTGTTGTTGGTGTTATACTTGGCGTCTGTGTTGCAGAAATTGATAAACTTGGCGTTTGCGTTGTTGATATTGATAAGGATGGCGTTCTTGTAGGAGTAATACTTGGCGTCTGTGTTGCAGATATCGATAAAGAAGGTGTTGTTGTTGGCGTTATACTTGGGGTCTGTGTTGCTGATATTGACAATGATGGCGTTGCCGATATTGATAGGCTTGGCGTTTGCGTCGCAGATATTGATAAGGATGGCGTCGCAGATATTGATAGGCTTGGCGTTTGTGTTGCAGATATAGATAAGCTAGGCGTTGTTGTGGGTGTTAGAGATGGCGTTTGAGTCGCAGAAATTGATAAACTTGGCGTTTGTGTTGGTGTCAATGACGGAGTTATACCTGGTGTTGCAGATATTGATAAACTTGGCGTTTGTGATATTGATAGAGATGGCGTTTGTGTTGCGGATATCGATAAACTAGGCGTTGCAGATATAGACAGAGAAGGTGTCTGCGTTGATGATATAGATAAGGATGGAGTCGTTGTTGGTGTTATTGATGGTGTTTGCGTTGCTGATATCGATAAACTAGGTGTTGTTGTAGGTGTTATACTTGGTGTCTGTGTGGCAGATATTGACAAACTTGGTGTTGCTGAAATAGAAAGGCTTGGCGTTGCTGATATTGATAGGGATGGCGTTGTTGTTGGTGTTATACTTGGGGTTTGTGTTGCTGATATTGACAAACTTGGCGTCTGTGTTGCAGAAATTGATAAACTTGGTGTTGCCGATATCGATAACGATGGCGTTGCAGATATAGATAAAGATGGCGTTGTTGTAGGAGTAATACTTGGCGTTTGTGTTGCTGATATCGATAAACTAGGTGTTGACGATATTGATAACGATGGTGTTGACGATATCGATAAAGATGGCGTTGTTGTTGGTGTTATACTTGGGGTCTGAGTTGCCGATATCGATAAAGATGGCGTTCTTGTTGGCGTTATTGATGGTGTCTGTGTTGCCGATATCGATAAGGATGGTGTTGCGGATATAGACAAAGATGGCGTTTGTGTTGCTGATATCGATAGTGATGGCGTTGCTGATATCGATAGTGATGGCGTCTGTGTTGCTGATATTGATAAGCTAGGCGTTGTTGTTGGGGTGATGGATGGAGTTTGTGTTGCTGATATGGATAAAGAAGGCGTTTTTGTCGGTGTTATAGATGGAGTCTGTGTTGCTGATATGGACAATGATGGCGTCGCTGATATCGATAAGGACGGCGTTTGTGTTGCGGATATTGATAAACTAGGCGTTGTTGTCGGCGTAACGGAAGGTGTTTGTGTTGCGGATATAGATAAGCTAGGTGTTGTTGTTGGCGTTATGCTTGGAGTTTGTGTTGCTGATATCGATAAAGATGGCGTTGCTGATATCGATAAACTTGGAGTTGTTGTTGGTGTTATGGATGGAGTTTGTGTTGCTGATATCGATAAGCTAGGTGTTTTTGATATTGACAAACTTGGTGTTGCAGATATTGACAAACTTGGAGTTGTTGTTGGTGTTATGGATGGTGTTTGGGTTGCTGATATTGAAAGACTTGGCGTTGTTGTTGGCGTTATGGATGGCGTTTGCGTTGCTGATATTGATAGTGATGGTGTTTTTGATATTGATAAAGATGGCGTTGCAGATATTGATAAAGATGGCGTTGTCGTTGGGGTAATCGATGGCGTCTGTGTTGCTGATATCGATAAGCTAGGCGTTGTCGTTGGTGTAATCGATGGCGTCTGTGTTGCTGATATTGATAACGATGGCGTTGCTGATATAGATAGACTTGGCGTCACAGATATCGATAAGGATGGTGTTCTTGTTGGCGTTATGCTTGGTGTTTGTGTCTCAGAAATTGATAAACTTGGCGTTCTTGTTGGTGTTAGAGATGGCGTTTGCGTTGCTGATATTGACAAGGATGGCGTTTGAGTTGATGATATAGAAAGTGATGGCGTTGTGGTTGGTGTTAGTGATGGCGATGAACCTGGACTTGCCACTGGCGTAACTGTCATACTTGGCGTGGGGGTTCTAGGCCACACAATAGTGTCACCAACCCTTAGATTTTTTACCGTAAGTGATCCTAAAAATATTGCTGGTGGATATTGTGTTTCAAATAATGTGTCTGACATGAATTAATTATATAATAATATATAGCGTATTTGCGTCTTTTGCCCCAATTACATCATATTCTGCCTGTGATAATGTCGCTATACAGGTTACTTTGGCTGTTCCTGTCCATGTGTCACAAACATTTGTTACAAAATCAGTTAAAATTCCAGATGTTCCAGATGTTCCAGATGTTCCAGATGTTCCAGATGTTCCAGATGTTCCTGAGCTTCCACTAGACCCAGATGAACCACTTGTGCCAGATGTACCATCTGTTCCATTTACTCCCGATATTCCGCTTGTTCCAGATGTTCCAGACGTTCCAGACGATCCTGAAGTTCCAGACGATCCTGAAGTTCCAGACGATCCTGAAGTTCCAGATGTTCCACTTGTTCCAGAACTTCCACTTGTTCCAGATGATCCAGTTCCAACATCATAATAACTTGCATTACCACTTCCATCAAATCCGGCTAATTTAGTGGCCGTACCAATGTGTCCTGATGATGTCCAAGTTAAATTTGATAATGACGCATGATTACTTGACGATATTCCAGCAACAGATACTTGAGATGCTTTAGTTCCTGTTACATAAGTTATACCTCCTGTTGCTATTGCACATTTACCATAATTACTTTGTGGCTGTGATGTGATATATGTTATTCTTGTATAAAATATAAATTCGGGAGACAATAGTGTTATTCCTCCTAATTGTAATCCTCTTGTATCTTCTGCTATCGCTGCCGCCAATGATGTGTGTTCTACTTGTGGTTGTAAAAATATCATTCGATACGCTTGTGAATAACTGTCTGACGCTGCTGGAAAAATAATTTGATAAACATTATAATATCTCGAATTTGATCCAGTGACATATTGTCCTGTTGTTGTGTTGTTATATGCTATAAATTCATTTGTTGCTCCTGAGAATGGATGAGTATGAGTAAGTTGGAATATAACTGTTGAACCTGAAACATATGCTAATGTATATGAACCTTGTGTTAATCCCGAAACATTTGATAAAAGATCTTCATCTTTAATGACACCAGGTTCAAATCCAGGCGTAACATCAGCATCAGTATATGAATTTTCATTATAAGTTCCGGCTGTTGTACCTAATCCACTAATACGATACGATCCAATTGTTTGATGAAATTCTTGATGTGACCACCAGTCCATTAATCCGTGAGTCTCTCTTGCTGCAAAACTACCTGCTGCGGTTGCTTGATATCTGACGGCAGCAATTTGAAGTTGATCAAATGTCCATGCGGTTTGTGACCAAGTATATCCTGCGCCATCGGTTGATGATAGATACCAAGTACCTATTGTTGTTGTATGTCCCGATGATGTCCACGGGGATGTTAGACCAGTATATATTACACCCTTCCAATAATATGTTAAATCACCTGTAAGTGTTATTGTTCTATTTGTCCAATCATATGAAACATCAATATTAGAGCCATCTTTAAAACCTGTGTATTGGTTGGCATTTGCAACTGCGGATAATGGTAATGCATTCAATGCACCGTCTAATCCTGATGAACCAGAACTACCATCAATACCTGAAATTCCTGACGAACCAGATGTTCCAGTTGTTCCTGATGAACCAGATGTTCCGCTTGTTCCTGATGTACCAGATGTTCCGCTTGTTCCTGATGTACCTGATGTACCACTTGTTCCTGATGTACCAGATGTTCCTGATGTACCACTTGACCCATCAACTCCAGACGTACCTGATGTTCCAGAACTTCCACCAGTACCTGATGTTCCAGAAGTACCCGAACTTCCACTAGTCCCTGATGTTCCGCTTGTTCCTGATGTTCCGCTTGTTCCTGATGTTCCGCTTGTTCCTGATGTTCCGCTTGTTCCTGATGTTCCACTTGTTCCTGATGTTCCACTTGTTCCTGATGTTCCACTTGTTCCAGAACTTCCGCTGGATCCAGATGTTCCACGAGTTCCAGAACTCCCACTAGTTCCTGATGTTCCAGAAGTACCTGATGTTCCACGAGTTCCAGAACTCCCGCTAGTTCCTGATGTTCCAGAAGTACCTGATGTTCCAGAAGTACCCGATGTTCCACGAGTTCCAGAACTTCCGCTGGATCCAGATGTTCCAGAGCTTCCACTGGTACCTGATGTTCCAGACGAACCTGATGTTCCACGAGTTCCAGAACTTCCACTAGATCCAGATGTTCCACTTGTACCAGAACTTCCGCCAGAACCTGATGTTCCAGAAGTACCCGATGTTCCACGAGTTCCAGAACTTCCGCTGGATCCAGATGTTCCAGAGCTTCCACTGGTACCTGATGTTCCAGACGAACCTGATGTTCC